>WLWD01000829.1_pt1 | contig 154137 bp, 96 predicted proteins | sample 6712731 | NCBI WGS metagenome assembly WLWD01 (sample SAMN12718690, study PRJNA576275) | sponge metagenome | isolation source: marine sponge | host: Mycale hentscheli | place: New Zealand: South Island, Marlborough, Capsize Point | collected 2014-11-01
AAAAAATAAAAATAAAAAAAATAAAATAAAAATAGGCCTACTATTAGTGAGTGATAGCTATTAGGGATCAATAGCAGTGCCTACTCATGCCGGAATAGCAGCTACCCATGCTATCACTATACCAATCAGTGGTACATAATGGTAATAAGGTATGATTAATCAATGTGGTACATATTCTGAGCATGCTTAACCCAAAGTGAAATAGAATTTATTCCACACGCAATAGTTTGTACACTAGCATTACCTGACATCAGCAATAGAAATTGTTTCATTAAATGGAACAAACACATTAAAACTACACCCATCCACTTGCCATTCATCCACTCAATTGAAATTTGAGATATTAAAAACAACAACAACAACAACAACATTATGTGGACCTCTTCCTCTGCAGTGAGTAACTAGTGTCTAACTAATTTTGTTGCACTATTCTGAAATGGTATAAAAGTGAGTGTATTGAATAGGCATCAACTGTGCGAGTCAAACTATAGGCACCGGTGCCACCAATTCTTACAATAGTGAGTACATACAGTAAAATTACAATTCATATAAATGAATTGTCTGACAGTGGCCGGGTCATATAGATCCAACTGTCCGATATTAGTCAGGACAGAGATACGATACTCATAGGAAAAATATTAAGTTTGTGACTCTAGTGAAATCTAACTAATTAAGTGAAGCTGACTAATGACTTTGAGATATATAATGTCTTCAATAGCTGTAGGCATATATATACTCTGTTTTACAATAAGCGTACAAGTACTCTTTTATACTATGTGCCTGCGTGTGCTATGAAGGTCCGCAGCAATCTACAGCAACATTTTATTACCACGTATCTTTTGAACGCAATAAAAATGATCCACAGAAAAGAAAGAGCTAATGCGGTTAAAAATTCTAGAAAGCAAGCCCAGAGTGCCAAACAGAAACTGATGAGGAGACAAAAGAAAAGTAAAAAAGACAAGGTTCCAAAAAGAGCTAAAAAAGCTGCTACTGCAGAGCAGGTTAGACCCATAGTACAGGTGGGATCTGTAGTATTTATCAAAACCTCATTTCATTAGATAACTTTTATGGTACCACGGCACGTTCAAACCGTCCGATCAGATTGCTCAATTTGATGTTAATATATATCATACCCACCCCCTAGGAGGTGAATAAGTAAATCATCCAATCAAAATTAGCCCTAGAGCCATGGTACAAGTCGGTTGCACTCCTCCATTCGGTCGGTACTGACCTCCATGTCCTGGTGTAACCTATACATATTCTATAGCAACAGCTTTTCTTTTAGCACAGCCTCTTAGCTCGCCTTTAATGGGAATTTTTTTTTTTTTTTAACGCTAGGATACCAAAAATAACAGTTAATTTGAAATTACATATAGCTGGGTTCATGGGGAAATGGATAACTATTGTATTGCACGTACATCCGGGAAGGGAGGGAGGAGGGGGGGGGGGGGGGGAAGGGATGACCAAACATGCACAATTTAAGTGTCAAATTTTTTATCATCTTTCATATAATGGATTGTCATAAGATGTCATGAAATACAGCACAGGTTATTCTTCCCCATCCAATGCCAAGTAAACCAAATCAAACTAGCACTAAAAACTAACTAACAACCAAAAATGCTACATTCCAAGCTGACTATCAATAGGCAATTGCTAAAAATATCAATAAGAACCCGTAATAGGCTTAGTGACCTATGCACATACACACCAGTGTCACTCCATCCTATGCAATTGAGTCAGCATAGAGAAATCACAAGTAGTTATTGAACCAGTGTAGCGAGGACATCACAAGTAGGCTACGTACCTTGCCAGGAGATGTGCGAGAAAGGCAATAAACTAATGAAGGCAATGCAGGACTAGCTGTCTCAGTCCCCCCAGGACATGGAGAGCTAGACACTTTTAGGTATAATAAGCATCATACACACACACACACACACACACACACACACACACACACACCGCACATGCACACACACGCACACACACACATGCACACGGGTTTAGTGGCACTTCTGCAAAAAAAAGGTCTATGGTGCATACGTTGTTGTTTTTTTACCTAGTAACACGGCAATAGCCGATAAGGATAAAGCAAACCACATGTAAGGCCATGCAAAAAGTTATTAATTAGTTTCTCAGACAATTTTCACTGAAAAAGCATGCAGGAAGCGGCTTTTTTTTTTTTTTTGCGTGGTCACTGATGTACTCAAAAGGACTGATGTTACTGGGTACTATTCTGTGACTACACTAGTTTTGTTGAAGAACTGCAGCAAGATAATTGACACTAACAAAGCCATTTGCACCACTGAGCACTAACACAGCACTGCCTCGCACTTTCAGCGGCTACCTAGCTCTCCACCGTTAACGTAGTATGTGCACCTATTGCGCATGCATAATACACTACTATTAAACCACAAGATTCTTAATTTATAAAATTCAAAATGCAACTTTTAAAAAATTGAAGCGGGAGGTGCTTGAGAAACTAATATATAACTTTGTATGGCCACCATTTTCATGAAGTATGCAGTCTAACATAGTGAGTAGCATGTGCATCAATTAGCAGACAAAATAAGGAGAACTTGCATCCACTGCTTCTTACTGACTGACTTATTCAGGTATTATTACAATCCCCACATTAGTGGGTTGATGTTTTAACAGAACTTCACGTATAAAAAGATGTAGCCGAGGACTTATTTCGTGACAAGTGGAATGGCAGCTGCCCGTTTTTGTCACCAACTTCTAGGAGACAAGTTTAGAACGCATTACAGCAACGAAGCACACAAAAAAAATTGGGAAATAATGTCACATAAGCAAGAAAAAAGCCATGAGCACCTTAACAGAAGGGAAAAACAAAACTAAACAAAAAAAAAAAAATCGGAAAAGTGGCCGGTTATAAAAAGATAAATAATTTTCCATTGACACAGCTAAATTCAACTGCACAAGATGTACCCCATACAGTTGAAGTATTATTAGATACTATCCTTCAATCAACAAGTATTTTGGCACACACACACGCGCAGCAGTGATAGGAGCTAGACTTTATTTTTGCACTATATCATGCGCAAAAATGATTATATAGCACTGTTTATGTGTTGGGGCACTCATTTTAAACATGGTATGGATCAAATTGAAAGCATAGTGAGCTATTAGGGAGGGTTCTCCTTACGTGGCCACTTTTTTGAATTTGAATAGAAGGAGCTAGAGGTCAAGGGGCATGCTGGGGATTCTCCTTTTTATACCCGGACCTCCGGAAGGAGTTTAGATGTGTGGTAAATGAGGCATCAGATCTTGTATACAGGAGAACAGGATTAAATTATAAACACAACCTTTATGTTTAATACATTTGCAAAGCAAAACTATTCCGACAGGTCCCGCAGGTCCCGCAAACAACTATAGTTGTTGTTGTTGTTCTCATTGCAGACAAAACAAGAAAAATTAGTTCTATTTAATTTCCTTTACTTTAAAAAAAAGTGTATACATATACACTTTTTCTCAGTTTTACAAAAGAGTGGGGTAGATCTGGTAATACAATTTACATATATACACTGATAAATGTGTCCCGCCAAAACTTCAATGTTCCCACATAAACTGAAAATTGATAGTTAATCAACTTGTTCATTTAGTCCATAATATGACCATCCCTTTAACCAAATTCCTGATTCACTGCCGGAAAATATGTACTACTTACACTAAGCACACTTTACCTGTCGTTTAATACATACATGTACTCTACATTCCCATGAAAAATAATTCTCTAACAAAATACACACACTAGAGTTTAATTATAGACACACTGCTGACCAAGTCTAATGTTGTGAAGATGGAGACAGTAATCAGCTAGTGGTAAGTACATAAACAGATGTCTTCAGGAGATCATTTCATTATTTGTGCTAGTTGTAGTAACAACTATTGGGGAAAGCAACTTCAAGACACATTTCATTATATATATACATATACACTTTTTCTCAGTTTTACAAAAGAGTGGGGTAGATCTGGTAATACAATTTACATATATACACTAACAGATACCTAAAATTGAGCTGTTTGTTAGGAAATACTGTAATGGTGGTTAAGTCTTTTTTATATTTATATAAAATAAATAAAAATCACACAGCTCAGAGCCCGCTTTGTCTTTTGAAAGCTAGCCGAGTGTTGTGTAGATCAAGTCATTGAAGTACAGGAACTAAAACTTAATCAAATGGGCTGGTTGGCTACTCTGTAATGGCACAGTTTAATCAATGAAGTGATAAACCAATGAATTTGTCATCACTATAAATTGTGGTTCATACAATCCCTTTACCTTATACATGATTGGGCTAGTAGGGAAAAATATAGGTCAGGAGTTCAAGTCACACATCTAAAAAAAGTACACCCTTTACCTAATTAATACACCATCTTACCATAATGATGTTGTTGACAGCTTCAGTACCCAGATTATACTCGAGGTCTTCCAAAATATCCTTCCCTTCTACTTTTTCTTCAATTACCTCATTGGTGTTTACATTACTTGCTGGAACCAGAACATCAGTTAGTGGGATCATGGGATATTGAACCACCATATCAAGGTGCTGGGAAGAAGCTAGATGGTCCTGGACTTCATAGTTAGTGTACATTGTCACTTGGCATAACGTGCAAAAAGTTCCATCCGCCATTGCTTGCGTATCCCTGTCCGAAGATTGGGCAGAGGAGCCACGAGACTGATAATACCCAAATCCAGAGTTGTTTCCACCTCGGTGTCCTCCATAGCCCTGAATGCTACGGTCCTCATAAGCCTGGTATCTCCTATTGTCTTGGGGAGGCGGGCGTTCAGTCCAATAGTCTCTACCAGCCATTATTTACAAGCTCAGCAAACAAAAATACACCATCCAAGACTACGCGCGAGTCGTTGTGTCGACGCTTTACCTGCCATCAAAATTTGACCGGAAAGTTTTGTAAAGAAGGTAAAGTATCGCGTAAATTCATGCGATTTGAATAAGCATCTTGCTAATTTGCCTGGATTATAGAGAGGGAGGGAGGGAGGGAGGGAGAGAGACGGAATATATATTATATATATATTTTTTATTCATGTCATACATTATTAACATTACTGTATTAATTAGTCTGACAAGGAAGCTTTTGTGTAAAGTCTATTATATATTTTCTCTAATGTTTCATCAAAGAGTACTCTGTGACGTTTTCCAGTGAATTCTGCCATTCTTTTCGACCAGTAGTCCCTTGGACCCAACTTCACCAGGACACTGCAATAATAAAGATTATTCAACCACTGTAATAACTGAGGACTATTTAATGTCAGCGGATTCAATGTAAATTAGCAAATAATATACATCGTAAACTAAATGATAACACAATACAAACATTCAGCACCAAAATATAGACTACGCAAATGACATCAGTAAAGTATATACATGCAGTGGGAACATGAATTAAATTATGCTTCAGAGTGTATTTAAACCACACCTATCATCTGGAACCAGTCTCGACGAGCGATCCAATGCTTCCTCCCTCTCTCCTTGTAGAGAGTCCCTCAGCCTCTCCAGATCCTCGCTCAGATTGTCCTCACCAATACTGCCTGCTGAATGCTAAATTACATACACTTATTATAAGTGTGCTACGTCACATTTACGATTGTCTCATACAATTTAAACTCTACTCCTACCTAGTATAATTTGGGGTGGGGTGGGGGGGGGGGGGGTGGAGGAAAATGTAAAAAAAAAAAGTAAATAAATAAAAGGTTTACAACTCACAAGGCATTCGCAGCAACGCTCCCTGAGCCTGTCTAGTCGATTACATATAGCAGTAGCCGTCCATACTGGGTCAGGAGACTTTTTGGGTAACTCTGGTTTGACGTTCCCTTTGCTTCTAGTGAGATACTTGGACACAAGATTGTCCTTCCTGATAGGCTCTGGAATGACGGAAGAAGGGCGTAGGTGATCGGGGATGTCCGTTAAGCTAGAACCGGAAGATGATGATGGAGAAACGGAAGAAATGGGTGAGTACGAGATGTGATCAGATTCTTGGTGGTTTCTTTGAAGGTGAGAATGGTGTGCACTAGGTAGTGGTGGTGGAGACAGTGGTACAGCTGGTGCCATATCTTCATCATCATCACAATAAACATCCAAGACACCAGGTTTCATAGAGGAACGAGAATTTGGTCTGTCTCCATTAACTACTCCGCAGAAATTTCTCTTATCCATCAGAGTCTCGTCAATGTGCCGGACAATAAAAGGAGGTCGTTTGTTCAGCCTTGCTGGCTTGGGAGATTGTTTAGACTTATCAGATGGCAACAGAACATCCTGGGGCAGCGTGACACATCTTTGGTGGTAGGGGCTGGAGGGCAAGCGCAAAGACGGGATTGGGGAATGAGGAACCGAATGTGATCGGGGCTTATGGGAAGTTTTCAGTTGACTTTGGAAAGGTTCTGGGCTAGCTCGTGAGCGATCAGGACTTCTGTGGGGACATTCCGTCCACTCGTGAGGACCTTTCAGTCTGCCTCTGGTGATGTGGTAAGGAGACAGGTCTCTGTGCGGAGGTGATCGAGGTGGTTCTGACAATCCTGTGATATGTAAACATTAAAATTCATTTAACTATTTGCTTAGTGACTTAACATTGGCTTATCGCAATCCACAATCACAATGGACAATCTTTCATGCACAGATATGTAGAATACCAAAGAATCCAACACAATCATACTTCTTATTTGGTTGTAATTTATACATGCATCACTTACGTGGAATGTCTGGTTTAAACTTAATCTTCTTAGGAGGAGCTTGTTCTTCTTTAGGAATTCCACCCACCTTGAAGGTTTTCTTTTTCTTGTCTTGTACCTTCTCAGGTTTAACTCTTGTTGTGGGACCATCTCCCACTTGAGACCTCTCATATTTGGACAATAGTGAGCCCAGTCTGTCTCTCGAGGACCCACGTGCAGGTTTAGAAACTTTCTGTGGGTCCTGGTGTGTGGCAACTGCATGCTCCTTGTGATCAGTTTCAAACAACTTTCGAGAAGCTTTGGACTGTTTGTGCCTTGATGCAGAATACCTCTTAGAATGAGGAGTAGGAGAAGTTGGTCGTGGGGGCAGGTCTTCGTTGACTGAACGACTGTTAGAGCCAAGGCTCGTAGTAGTGGACGAATTGTTGTTTGAACTGTTGGATTGTGGCAGCAGAAGCCTCAGTGGAGATTGAATGGTGGCCTCCATCAACAGAGTGGAAGTTGAGAAGAATAGTTCAGGAGGGTTCTATAAGCAATTGTGTGTCAGAGAAGAGAGAAGTGATTACTGAGAGGTTATCAATTACAATCAGCAATAAGCAGTATTATTATGACATTGAATGAAACTCTAGTTATGACAATAATAATGATAGCAACAACAACAATAATTACAACAAAAACTGCAACAACAACTAATAATAATAAAAATAATAACAATAATTAATAATAACAATAATAATAATAATATAATAATAATAATAATTATGACAACTATTCATCAGTGGTTCCCCATACTTACAATGTACTGTCTGGATTTCTCCAGAGGTACTTTACGAAGCTCCCCACCTTTTGACTCATCTTCAGGGTAAAGGAACTCGTGAGCTGGGACATCATATCTGGCCAAGATCTTGCCACCTAAAGTAAGTAGTAAAACCATTCGCTGAATGTATCAAGCAGTAGCCGTCATAATGGCTAGTTTAATCCTTTTAGCTCTCACTGCATTCCATACTGAGTTTGCTTATTAATAAAATGCTTGACTGACCCGTTGGATTCTTGGTCAAAGCCATACAAACTGAGTTTTTTCATACCTTTGCAGTCTTCCATCACTTGAATAACTTCAATCTTCACATGTTCTCCTGTAAAAAGAAAGGGAGTAAATAGTATGCAATGCAAGAGGGAAGAAATTCTCGCACACACCACCAACTTCCAAATACTTCATATACCTAGATCTAAAACACAAGCTGGTAAAACTCATTTCAAACTTGTGGAACTGCACATAAAACAGTACCCTTTGTGACAGCTTTCTGCTCACCTCTAATGACCTCCTTGAACAGAGATGGATCTCGGCAGTTTGATAATGTCTATGTGGTAAAAGAAATACAGCACAAATTAAACAACCACCAAATGTGCTAACATGAAAGTGATAACTAAAATGATAGCTAAACCCTTCCTAAATTATACTACTACCTCTTAACTTACTCTATCAAAGACAAGTTTCTGGTTTAAAATGAGAGGGAAAGTTGGTGAGTGCAGCTTTGAGTGCTGAAGCTGGCCCAAAATACAAGCCCTCAAAAACACTGGCATTCCCGTCAAGTGAATGGACACACCTCCACTGTCTCTCCATTCCAGCTGAAAAACAATATTACTATCAGTTTGCTGGCTAAAACTATGAATCATAATACTAATGCTTGATAGCTAGCTACATAATAATTCAAATAACATACCTTATCAAAGACAAGCTGCACCACGCATCTCATACAAGAAGTTTTAGACCGGTCCACACTCATGGTTGGTACCCAAGGTTTGGAGAAAAAGAGAGGTGGGTCTTGTTTATTTTTTTACCCAGAAACTTATCTGTGACGTAATAATTTGAATTTCCCGCGTGTTAATGACATTTATAGTGCCAACCGCGAAGTACCGCGGAAAATCTCGGTTATCAATTTGTCTAGCTCTTGTTGTCTTGTCTTTGTTGTGACATGGAGCGCTACGAGAAATTGAGAACTATTGGAAGGGGAGCTTTTGGGTGAGTGAGACTTTCTCATCATACTAATCTTACAGACCTATATTAACGCCCACCATGGTTTGTAAACAACAGAATTGTGTATCTTGTCAAGAGGAAAGGCGATGAGAGGCTGGTGGTTATCAAACAGATACCAGTGGATGACCTGGGAAAGGAGGAGAGATTCTCTGCTATGAATGAGGTGAAGGTGCTCTCAATGCTGAAACATCCTAACATCATAGCTTATTATGAGAACTTTGTGGAAGAAAAGTCTTTGTGGATTGTGATGGAGTATGCACCAGGAGAGACACTGCATAGATTCATAGACGAGCGCAACATGCAGCTCATGGATGAAGACGTAAGATGTAGCTAGGACGGTAATGTTAATTATTTTAACCTCAGGAGGCATGTGTGAGAGTGTTATTTGTCCTCGGTCTGTCTGTCTGTCTGTCACGCTCCAATTGGAAATTATTGATAATTAGTAGATTTAGGTATGAACTGAATACTCAGGACATGTTTAGATCTTTAAAGTGCTGCTTTTTATTTATTTATTTTTATTTTTTTATTTTTTTATTTTGGGATAATTTTTGAGGTAATTTTTAAGAAAATGAGAAGTTGTCAGCTCCATGTAGGTACTAGTTAATCCTACGGCTCGTACCCTAACAGAACCCACCATTACTTTCTTTGCTGCCACTAACCCCTGGTAGCAAGTCCCGGATTACCCTATGATTGCCTGCCACTCTAGAACTCAACTTACCTCTTCCTCACGACCCTACTCCTGCTCAATCCTGGACTGCAGCTTCAGTAGCTGAGTTGTTTGGCACAGGTAGGGCCGGAAACCCCGCCCCCAAATCGGCTTAGGCCGGTTGGGGCATAATTAATGGGGTGGGGACGGCACCCACGTTTTCACAGTAAAACAGACTAGCTGTTCACCGCAGGTTAAAATAGAATAACTAAAACATAAACCCCCCCTCTCCCCTTCCAGCCCGTACCCGTAGGGTGTGTGTGGGTGGGTGGGAAGTTCAGTTTTGTTCACGCTTCTACTTCTCGTGGCAGCGATGGACGCACTTACACGCACGTGTACACTCTATTTATGACTCACCTATCGCACGTGGCCCATGCTGCCATGCGGGGCCATATGCCTTACCCGACCCCTTACTATGGATACTCCGCCTGGTATTAACCCCGCCTAGCCTGCTGCTAAGCTGCCACTTTTGTAGGTAACGCCCCCTATTGCCACACTGTAATCACATGAGCAAATAATTTCTTGCCCGCTGTAGTTTCGCTCTGTGCTGACAAGTTGACTGAGTGCTGGAAATTGGAGTTGTGTGTTTGAAACTATTGTAACAGTAAGTGTCTATTGCATGTTTAGCTTCTATGAAGACAGCATTTTCAACTACCGTTTTCATTGCTTAAGCTATATTGATACCTGATTAGAAATAGCCAAATACATTATTCTTTTGTCCGAGAAATGATTTTGTTATAGCTAACTAAGTGTATAGTAGCGCTGAGGGTTCACCCCTTAAGTGCTTCATTAACTTTCATTCATTGTCAAACTACACTTCTCTATACTGCTATTTCAACTCAGTGCTGGTCAAAACCAACAACGGGGGATCGGGGCTTTATGAGGACAGAGATGAGCAGTGTGTGTTCGTGCAGAACGTGGTTTTTAACGAGCCGGCATATCTAAATCAGAGGCTGAAAACGGGAGACAGAATATTGGCCATCAGTCATTACAACCAGTACATAGCTTCTGGTTTGACTGACAAGTGGATTCACTTTGCTGAGATTAGCCCTGAACTGTATGAGTAGGACTTGCTTGATGTGTGATAGGCAATGAGTGGTTCTCTTACAATTTAGTAATCAGGGTATTTAAAAAAAATCAAATTTGAGAGGGGGGCAATTTTTTTTTTTTTTTTTGAAATTTACAGGGTGGTTCTCATTTTTATGAAATTGATATAAAAAAATTGTGCCAATTGTCACCATGAAGGTCATAATACTTTTCGGGTGAGGGCAAAACCCATTTTCAGGCCCACAAAAAGGCCTAAAATTCTCTGGTACTTTAGCCAAGCTAGCTAGCTACCGTAGCAATACTTAATTTCTTCAACACCACCGGGCTTAGCACCATCCACACCGTATTAATTCCTGGGAGCTTGACCAATGGTGAATGATATACAGCACACCCCTAAATATGTAATGTGTGTTACTTGACAAGTGCAAACTATATTTCCTCAAATGTGACGCATGTTTTCAATCCTTCAAACTGGTAGCTTTCTTCTTCCACCTACTGGTGGACTGCATTTCTTTCCCTCTTCTGCAAGCCTCATCTCCTGTTTTCCATTGCTACCTACTCAGGCAGCGTTGGTGGTGTAATGGTTAGCATTGATGCCTTCCAAGCATTAGATCTGGGTTCGATTCCCGGCCATCGCACGTTTTTTTTTTCGTTGTTTTTTTCCCCTTTCTCTTACCCCTTTTATCTTTTTTTTTTTAGTATTTTTTTTTTATCTTAGCTAACTGGTCATCCAGTCAAAGTATAATTGAATTGTCCCTTTACCCTTTACAGCTCACTTTCATCTTTAATTTTTTTGCCTACTAAGAAACAATTATTATTTCCAGAGCACAATAAAGCAACATAGGTGCAGTGTTAAACTTCTTGAATGGGCTATAACATAGTTCATTAAAACAACATAGCCATCCTAATTGCAAGATGTAATGGATTTTGCATCCTAACTTTGTTGTAGTTGTTGGGGGAAGGGAGCAATATCATCTCTTTCTCTTTGATTCCCTGAAAGGGAAAGTCTTAAAACGGTGGAAAGGTAGAAAACTATGGGAAGGTACAAACAAAAACGGGAGAAAATGAAGAACCAAAGGTGTGAACCCACAGTGCTACTATACGCCAACTAGCTATATTCTCAGACCAAAAGAATGATTTATCTGGCATATTTCTATACATTACAGGTATCAATATAGCTCGTGTAATGAAAAACTGTAGATGTCAATGCTGTCTTCATATCAGAAGCTAAGCATGCAAGTGACACTCACCATTAATTTCAATGTGAATTCTAGTACTCAGTTAACTTCCCTCTCAGCAAAAGCTGAACTACCGCGAGCAGCAGACCCTTGAAGAGGACTTCGGCAAGAAGTCGAAATCGGATTAAGTTATAGTTAACAATATTGGCTGTTAAAAAGAGAAAAATGTCCTATTATTATAATTATTTCAGCCGAGAATGACTGAATCATTGAAAGAAATTATTTGTTCACGTGATTAAGACGTAATGATAGGGGGACGTTCCACAAAAGTTAGTACCTAAGCAGGCTGACAGTTTCACAAAAAGTTCCCTGAAGTTCAGAAAGTAGCACAATAAAAGGTCTTAATTCATCATTCTGAGTTCAAACCTAATTCAGCAGTTAACTGTGAGTATCAGACAGACAGACAGGCAGAAAAAATGGACTATTGAAACTCTTGTGTGTTGACTGGATAGAAAATTGAAAACTAGTACAAGCAGTAGGTAGAATTTGTGGTGGACAAGGTAGAAAAGGGAGTGGGAAAAGAGGAGAAAAAAAAGTAGGCAAAAAAATTAAAGATGAAAGTGAGCTTTAAAGGGTAAAGGGAAGGAATTCAATTATACTTTGACTGGATGACCAGTTGCCAAGATAAAATAAAAAAAATACTAAAAAAGGAAGATAAAAAGGGTAAAGAGAAAGGGGGAAAAAAAAAACGAAAAAAAAAACGTGCGATGGCCGGGAATCGAACCCAGATCTAATGCTTGGAAGGCATCAATGCTAACCATTACACCACCAACGCCCAGTTGACACTAGAGTATCATGTTACATCTGTTATTAATTTTGGTATAATTAGGCTAACTAGCAAGTGCTCTGCCACACAGTGACACTTGACACTACAATCATTCACTCTACAGTTGGTTAAGGTTACATCAGTTTCATTCTCCTGCTCTATTTTTTCCTGAACTATCTCATTTCTGTATCTACCACCTTTCTTTTTTCCATCTCTTCCTTTTTGAGTCAAGGAGTCCTTTCTCCTCCTTTGTCTACCTCTCCTGCTTCTAAATCTTTCTGTCCTTTTATCATGATTGTGGACTTAGGCTTTGTGAAACTTTTAACTTCAGCTTTTCTACTTTCACCTTTCTTTTTTAAACTTGCACCGCCTTTACTTGACGATTCGATTCCACCCGCTTTTTGGTACAAAATTAATCGTTCCCTTTTTTTCCTTCTCTTTTGTACTTTCTCCTTTTTACTACACTTCGTTTCCTCGTCGATTCCACCGGCTAATTAACCATTTTTTGCCTTCTCTTTCGCACTTTAGCCTTCCTTTCTAAAACCTACGCCGCCTATCCCCGCCTGTTCCACCCGCTATTAGTTACAATTACAGTAATCACTTTCTGCAGAATGTGGTGATGCTTTACCCATTCTCCTTTTTCTCAGTCACTCTCGTCTTCTTTCCGTTTATTGCTGTACCTGGTTAGGTTGCAAACGAATTTGCCTACCAGTAGTCTCACGTAGCCAAACCCTTTACTTATTTTACAACTGCATCTTTGGTTTACTTGGTAATTCAGCGTTAGTTCATGGAAGCTACTCTCCGGTTTCTCTGCCACTCCCGCCTACTGTCCATTTTTTTGTGACGGGTTTGGTTGCTAATCAGTTCACCTTGTGCTCTAAGTTTACCCGGTAATTCAGCGCAAGTGTCTGCGCGGTCTAGCTCATTAGCTCATGAATTATTCATGGATACGTATGTCGTCGTCAGTCACGGGTATTATTATATAGATAATTGAAGTTGTATACATGTATTATATATACATAAATATATATGGAGCTTTTCGATACATCAATTGATGTTGTTTCATGTATCATCAATGTTTGTTGTTGTCATCCTTGCAGCACATCTTACTGTTCTTTGTCCAACTCCTGGTGGCCATAGATCATGTTCACAAGTTAAACATCCTTCATCGCGATTTGAAGACACAGAATGTCATGTTCAACAGGAAAAGGAATATACTAAAGATAGGAGACTTTGGCATTTCCAAAGTTCTTTCCAGCAAGATCACGTCTGCTAAAACGGTATTTCTTTGGCTACATTTTACGCATGCATCAGAACTAAGCTTGCGTAAGACCATCCTCTATAAATCAGCATCAATCATCAATGTGGAGTATTACTCAATAGCATTTGGCTCTCATGGTATTTTTTCATACATAGAAATAAATTGAGAAAAAGTAGAAAATAGTTACTATATGTACCGTAATATTTTATATATTCATTATTGCATCTTTAATAATGAAAATAGAATTTTTTTTTTTTTTTTAATTCAAAGTACGCAATAAGAGTATAACTGAACATAATATGTAATATGCGACTTTGCTTGAAAATCAAGAAATAAATATATACGATAATTTTCAACTTATTGCGTATTTACCATTCTGCAAGTGCTGGGATTGTTATCAGTGATCCAGAATTTTTTTTTTTCTTTGGTCAGGTTGTAGGCACTCCATGCTATATTTCCCCAGAGATCTGTGAGGGGAAGATGTATGCCACTAAGTCAGACATCTGGGCTCTGGGCTGCATCCTCTACGAACTCACTACTCTGCAGAAGGCCTTTGAGGGACCGGTGAGTAGGATCAGGGAGGAATGGTGACACTGAGAGGCGTGGCTGGAATAGTCCTTAGTTGACAAATAATATACTTATTGCACGATTCAAGAGTTCGATGGGGGGGGGGGGGGGGGGGGGGGGGATATTTCAAGAGCATGCTTAAGTATTTTCATGGGTCAATGGCGAGTGAAAATACGAGCGTGAGAGTGAAATGTCACCCCCATACTGTATGATGAGTGTAATGTCACCCCCATACTGTATGATGAGTGTAATGTCACCCCCATACTGTATGATGAGTGTAATGAATTGTTTATAATACACTGGATGTTTTTCCAAAAGAGTGAAACGGTTGTGCTTCAAAGAATCGTTGTTCAGAGGTAACTCCGCCATACATCTAAAAATACAGTTGTCAAGCATTATGCCCAGGTGCATTGAAGCATTCAGTATGCATTTATTATGGGAGAATATTGAATGTTCACGTGATGTGGAAATACTCAAGGAAAAATATCTATTTTTTTTACCGTTTTGCTGTTTTAGAAAATATCCAATGTACCATAAATAATTTTTTACACTCATCGTACAATATGGCAATGGCATTTTACTCTCACACTTGTATTTTCACTTGCCTTCGTCTCGTGGAAATACTTACGTGGGCTGTTGAAGTATCCCCCCGTATTGTACGCTGACCCACAGATAAACCTTGAGTAGAATAATGGATGAGTCTCTATTATGTATGGAAAAAAAATTCTTACATTCGACAAATAATAGTTTGCATATTTTATTTAGTGCCTTGGAGGTTTTGTTAATCTCATTGTTGTACCTTTTCTCTTTTCTCTCATCTCTCCTCTCAGAATTTGCCTGCACTGGTGATGAAGATCATGCAGGCCAGTGCTGCCCTCCAGCCCATAGACTCTGCCTATTCCACCAGACTGAGAGATCTCATCTACCTCACGCTACAACGGAACCCTGATGACCGCCCCAATGTGCAGAAGATCTTGTCAACACCTGTCATTGTCAATGCTCACCTGAACTTATCGACGGATGTGGGGAGGCTCCCGTGCTCAAAGTGAGTTCAAGTAGCTGGTCGGTAACTCCAAGTGTGATTACACCTTTAGTATCATTTCAAGAGGGAAGGGAAACTTTTTTTTGTTTATTAAATACTATTTTGTGTTGTTTCTAGTGTTTGTTTGTTTTTTCACTTATTTTATATAAACTTATATGACAATTATGGTGCAATACATTTTCAAAGAAAAGACGTTCTTCATTGTCAGCAGCCATATTCTTAGTGAAGTGCTATTTGTATGACAATTTTTTTTTAAAGAATACAAATGAACAGCACATATGACAGACCAGATATACCAATAGCAACCAAATTTGATAATAGCATGTGCTTATCAAAACACAGGCCAACAACAAGAAGGAGGGAGGGAGGGAGGAGGGTGTAAAGTGAGTCTCTGTTACTATGGTGATTTGTGCAGGCTGGACCTTACTACCAACTCTCCAATGACGTGCACTCGTATGAGCTCCAAGGGTGAGTACATGCAACACCAGTACCTCGTGGACGAGTACAACCCCCCTGGGGGTGTCTGCAATGCCGAGAAGGCGCCTAAGCCTGTCATTTACCTGTGGGGAGGCGGGGTGACCACACCCATGATCCTGGACCTACCTGCAGAGCTGATCGAGTCTAAAGCAGAGAGTGTGGTGTGTGGGCGCTCTCAGCGAATGGCTGTTACAGATGATGGCAAAGTCATTTCTTGGAAGGTTTGTTTGTTGCTGTTGTTGTTGTTGTTGTTGTTGTTGTTTTATTGGTATTGCTTACAAGGGTAATAATTTTTTTTCACTTTTGTTGATGGATTTCTTTCAGTATCTTTTTTTTTTGGAAATTGCCAATCAGTTGAAAAGAAAGTGTAACTTCACATTTTAAGTGATATTTACACCATACATACACACACACACACACACACACACACACACACACACACACACACACACACACACACACACACACACACACACATGCACACACACACACACACACATGCACACACTACTCATGCTATATGTTTGTAGATTTCTGAAGGTTCCCTTGGTACTACCCAATTCTCGACTACCGTGAAGGGAGGCGGGCGTGGCAGGAAGAGAGATACTCTTCAGCTGGAGCCCATGCTTGTAAGTGGACTCAAGACCATCAAGAAAGTGGCATGTGGAGACATGTTTACAGCCTGCCTTACGGGTATGTGTGTATGTGTGTATGTATGCATGTATGTATGTGTGTATGTATGTATGTGTGTATGTGTGTGTATGTATGCATGTATGTGTGTATGTATGTGAGTATGTATATGTGTATGTATGTGTGTATGTATGCATGTATGTGTGTATGTATGTGAGTATGTATATGTGTATGTTGTGTATGTATGTGAGTAATTATGTGTGTATGTATGTGTGTGTGTATGCATGTATGTGTGTATGTAGGTATGCGTGTGTGTGTTTACGTAATGTTCACTATAGTTACATGACAAACCAACAAGTATCTTGGCAGCCCCACTTGTAAGGGAAGGTAAAGGATAATTTGCCCAATCCTTCATAACTTATTTTTTGAGTGTACCATACGAGAACAACCAATATGGAGTTAGTCTGAATGACTGCATGCCAACTCATCTACACACAGTGGTCTGTTATTCCTTGGTCCTGGTCTCATAGGAGTCATTGGTATAGTTCCATAGGGAGACAGTTCGATGATACTTTGAGCGACATTAATTTTTTCCCATTATTTGTTCTATTTACTTCGTTGAGTGCAGATCGTGGTATTTTGATGACCTTTGGCAGTGGCAGTAATGGTGCCCTCGGGCATGGCAATTATAAAGATATGGAAAAGGTGAGAGAATATATAACAGCTGCATTGTTGCAATCTGTGTGTGTGTGTGTGTGTGTGTGTGTGTGTGTGTGTGTGTGTGTGTGTGTGTGTGTCAAATATACAGCCAGAGATGGTACAGAGTATGTTGGAGTACGAAACTACGGAAATAGCTTGTGGTGCTCACCACGTTATTGCCATAACAGGTAAAGGGTCTTATCGTTAATAGTTCCATTGTTAAAGTTTGCCTTATCAGTATTCTGATCAGAACGTCAATCTCAATCAGGAGGCTAATTTATAGATATAATGGTAGGGGTTTCCCCAGTTCCTCATAGCAGCACTCATGATATTTCTGTGCATTAAATATAATAATTATATTAATTATTATATCTTTTTTAGTCGTTGCAGCCAGTGTTGTAATAATGATGGGGGAAAATCTTACCGATTTTACTTGTGGTTTGTGGCAAACAAAATGATCTATAGCCACTCTAGGAACCATTTATAATAATCATTTATAGCTTAAGGGGATTTAGCGCAATACAAGGGGGTTATAGGCTTCGCATAAACTTACTAAGTTCTGTTCCCGGAGGGTCTTTTTCCCTGTCTATAAGTTTATTTTGCAAACATTCTAAATATGTTCAGCCTATATACTACTATAACTTGACCCAACACACATGCTGAGGTCCTTTTAATTCATGCTGAGGTCCTCTTCTATTGTGAGTGTTTATAAATCCTGTCTTGTCTTGCCAAGTCTGCTGGAGTTTTCTGCGTTTGCTGTTTCTCATACGGATCATTTGCTCATGTCATAATCTCTGAGCTGTGCTGTTTGTAGCTGAAGGAGAAGTGTTTGTGTGGGGAGAAGGTGACAGAGGCCAGTTGGGTCTGGGAGACAGCACCGAGAAGACAGCCACGCCTACCAAGGTGCGGCTTCCGTCTGGAACGTCTTCTCCGACATGCGTGTGCTGTGGCTCGGATTGCTCCATCATTATCACCGAGACTGGACAGATGCTGGCGTCTGGAGTCAACAAGTACAGTTCTTGGCAGATACTTTTATTTATGACAATTATGGCAGCAACTACTTGTGGTTGCTTGTGATGACTTCACCTATTGTTAAGTTTCTTTAGGAACATTTCTAAAACTAAGAGGTGTGGTTAGCAATGCTGTACTCTTCCTCTTCAACACCATTGGTTGTTGATATCCCTTTACCTTTGTGGTTGTTGCCAAGTTGTAATTCATGACTGTTCACTATTGGTAGCTAATAATGCTAGACTTCTCACAGCAGTGCCTGACAAATAGTTTATTTTCCATTGGTTTGTTGAAGAGTGAGATCCAGTAGTGCCTCTAAAGTTCAGTTGTAGTGTGCTTGTATGTTAAGATAAATGGTCCAGGGTTTGATCTCGGAGAAAGCTTTTTGTTAGTCTATCAAAGAAGTAAAATAGCATATTTCATGTTTTTAGTGATAGTGGGTGTGGCACATTGGTAGATTGTGTGTCCACATTGAGTGGTAAAGTCATTTATTCTCTCTCACTCACTAACTCTCTCTCTAATATTTGGGTGCGGCGGCCATGTTGTCTGTAGCTGATTTTATTATTCTAAAATCTGAAGCAACGGTTACAGTAATTATACAATGGGATTATTTGACAACATTTTAAATTCAGCTAATGGCTGTTCTTGTGAGCATGAGCTACAGTCGGCTATTCCAGTCCTTCCGGCTAATACTTGAAATGATTCCTTTCGCCAAACTAAATAGTCATTGATAAAAAATAATTCTTTTTCAATACATTTTGTTGACTATACTTATTGTTTGTGTTCGCTGTTTAAAGCTTGGTCTCAAATTTTATATATTAATTTTTACTTTCTCCCCTCAAGGCACAATAAATTAATGTTGGACAATGAAGAGGATGCCATCACTGCATCTGCTACTGCCACACCCTCTAATCTATCACCTTCCATGACTGACAGTGGGGTCTCCATGGGTATGGGAAGCTCCGCCTATTCACCGTTTTCCTCCAAGGATGGTGATGGTATGCCGGCCATCATGAAGTCCATTAGGAGACCACCGGACAAGTCCTTCATAGAGATGACTATGTCCGGGAGACGAGAGAAGCTCGGGGCATCGTTCAGCGAGCAAGCTGCTGACGTGAACATACCCTCGCTGGATCCTGGCTTACCCTCGTTTATGAAGTCTTCGTCGTTGCCGTCAGCAACCAGAGCCAACTGGCCCAAGTGGAAAGTGATGAGCGTGTCCAAGTTCACTCAGACTGGGTCCAAGTTGGTACGGGAGCGTCACATTGCAGCTGCTTCTCTGGGAATCAACCACTCGGCCTTAATGACTGGTATGTATGTTGTACATGTAAATACGTGTGTATGTATGTATGCATTGTATGTATGTGTGTATGTATGCATGTATGTATGTGTGTGTGTATGCATGTATGTATGTGTGTTGTGCATGTAAAGTATGTATGTATGTTTATTATGTACTGAACAGGGCCTAATACTTGTTGCCACATAGGAAATGCATCAAAGTAAACAGGACATTGCTTAAGGCAATATTTTCCTATATCATCTGTGTTTATAGTTATCACGTTGGGTTATCACGTCCCTCCAGGTTGTACAAGTGCTTACTGCGCAAGAAACAGTTGCTATGGTATTCGCACATAAGCAGTACTTAATAAATGTATTATTCATTGGATACCACAGAATATCACTCGTCTGATTGGCCGTATTTACGCTCGTGCCTGCGGCACTCGTGTAAATACTAAGCCAACAGACTCGTGATATTCTCCTGTGTATCAAATGAATAATTGGAGAGTGAGCAAAGCAAGCAAGACACTATACAGTGGTGTTGAATTGAGAATCGGGGATATTTGTGTGGGCGTACGTATGTCATTTGTACTTTGACCCTCTCACATTTTTGTGTTAGCTCTGTGTTCGACCCCGTCCTAAACTTCACTAAACAGAATCCTCATGTTTATCGGTCATTACCCGTATCATCCTAGAAATTGAATTGTTTACTCAGTGTAATAAGTACATTATACATACAATATTTTAATTTTTTTATCGTTACTATTTTAGCCAGTGGAGAAGTGTTGACATGTGGTGACAATACTGCTGGTCAGCTTGGCTATCCTAAGACCACGCCCACTCCAAATAAAATGACGTATTCCGATCGTGCCCCTCAGACAGTGTTGGCACTGCAGGACTTGGAGGTCATGAAGGTCACTTGCGGAGATCTCTACAGCATTGCCTGTTGCAAGGGTAAGGGGATCTGTGTGTTTGTGTGTATACATACTTTTAAAAAAAGCACGACTTATTTTCTGGATGCTCTGTAGACTCACGTCATCACACACACACACACACACACACACTTCTATTATATTATTATTATTGTGAAACCTTGGTCCTAAAATGTTCTCAAGTTTGGAGTCTGCTACACTCTTTTATTATATTTTTTCTTGTACAGATGGAAGCCTGTATTCATGGGGGCGTGGTAAAAGTGGGCGACTGGGCAAGGCCACTGAAGTCAATGTGAGCGTCCCCGAGAAGATTCCATTTGAATTATCATCACACAAACTACTCAATATGAGCTCCTCTCACGGAGTCACTATGATGGCTACTGTGCCTCCTCTGTAGAGAGACCCTTTACCCTATACTTTTTTATTTAGACTTTTTTTTACCATAGATCAATCAGACATCCACGCTGCTTCATTCAAGTCATTTAATCAATACTTTTTTTATAATCAATCGATAACATACATACATTCACATGCACACACACACACACACACACACACACACACAAGCTGAAAGATGTTGCCATTCAATCAGAAGACGAATTAATAACTGTGATAATAAAATACATTTTGACATCCAGTAGGCAACATTCACGAGGGTAGAGTTTGCCAGGTTCAACCAATAGATATGAAGGGGGGAATTTTTAAAATTCTTGGTGCAAGGTTGTCAAGGAGTTGAATTAATTTTGGTGGGAAATTGAAGTGCTTTTTCTTGGTGGATAAATCTGAGAAGGATTTGAGGCCAGTCGATCGATCAGTCAGTTAGTCATCCTGAAGTATAAGTAGTCGTATGTCTCCGTCCAAGTTGCTCAGTGCTCTTACAGCGTAGTCTTTCTCGACGCCTGCCAGCAGCGTCTCGTTTACAGCGACCAATTCGTCTCCTGGCTTGATGGTTCCCTCTTGATCCACCAAACTTCCTGGGACAATTCTCTTGATAAGCAATGGGAGGTCCCCATTGGGAGAGTTAGCTCCACCCACAATGGTGATCCCCAATCCTGGACTGGCCCCGGCCTCAATCCTCAAATTCACTTCCGTTAATCTACAGACCATAATAGACAGACACAGAGTAAAAAAAGAACAACAACAACAAACACCACCACCAACAAAAAAACAACAACAACACAAACCAACCATCATAAAAGATTTGTATGCTCACCTCTGATCAGCAAATATGTCTTCCAGTTCTGCTGGGTCTTTCTCTGTAGTCATGAGGTCAAAGTCATCCAGAATGGGCGGGAAGCTCCATCTCTTCCTCTTCATGTCTTCCAGCTCCTCTTCCTGTTCATCATCACCGACTTTCAGTGCGCCATCTTCACTCTCAGTCACTTCCGTGTCGTGACCCTCAACAATTTCCACGACAACTCCATTTTGTATTATTTCAGACTCAGGATAGAGATTGGTTGTTTTGGAGTCGTCCAAGATGGCGCCATTGACGTGGTGAGTCACTCTATTCTCATCAGGGGAAGAGTCATCTTCTTTGACTAGTTCAGAGTCTGTCGTAACCTCCTCCTTTTCCTTTACCTGTGACAGTTGTCCGAGATTCACTGGAGATACTCCCTGCATGGAATCCTTCTCGGTTTCTCCGGAGGCTTCAATACCAGAGTCCCGAACAACTTCTTTATCTAAAATTTAAAATATATATATATATATATTTAAAAAATATATATTATATATATATCTGAATTAATATTTATGTCTAAGGTTTCATTAAAAACTAACAAAGCAAGTTTGTTGCCACTATGCACTTGTAAATTTAGCACGCAATGCATGAGATACATTGGGTCACGCTAGCTATATAAAACACTGTGACTGACATATTAACAACCTCTTCCCTCTACACGGGTTTCTCTCCCCACAATTCATGTAATGTTTATGTAGAGCTTGCAAGAGTTTACAAAAGTAGTAGCAGAACAATAGAAATACAGGGCAGGAACAATAAACAGTTATGCTTGGATACAAATTGTCCCGACACAATTCTTGTATGTGATATCCCTACTGCAGTGCATGAGCATCAAATTTATAGTAGCACGTTACAAGAGCAATTACAAAAAAAACAAAAAAAAACAATAGGAAAATATAAGTTTACCACAACTGTCAGACAGCATATTGAGCTGAGCTGACATACACCATTTATGCTACACGTACATGCAGCATAAGCTAGCTCTCTCAATGCTATATTCAATTACATACCTCTTATTAGCATCTTGACTATTTCACAAAGATTTACGAGTGACTATTCTTCAGAATTGAAGAGAAAGAGACGTAAGTAGTTTGCGATCTAAACTTGACAACTCTGAAATAGCACAGTGAAGTTCAAAGTCTATATATATTAGCAGAATCACGCAAGATTTCTTCAGGTTATATACACCTCAACTTGTCCACAGTGTACAAAGCCATGTCAAAAGAAGTGATAATTAGTGCTGACCAAAACTACTCCGAAACTCTTGCAACTGATGTTTGCAGTTTTTCCTTGCAAAGCAGCAACTGAACTCTCCACTTGCCAACTGGAGCTAATAAGCCAATTCCAGCCCGACGCTGGAGACGGGGCTTCCGTTATAAGAGGCTTATGCGTCGTTATGCAACGATACATTCCAGTGTGCACAGAGATGCGCGCAATCAGTGTGGGCATGTGCAACTTTGTGCAAAACACGAAACTCCATCCTGTCATGTGAGACTAATTAGTCCGTGCTACTACTACCCTATGGCTCGCGCTATAGCTAGCACACAGCACATCAACTTGTGTATTCTGACAGGAAAGTGAACTTCCTCTATCGAATTTCAAGTTTGACTCATCACACACTTCATCAAGTGGACGTCTGCCATAGCCAATTTTGCTAAGAGCACAGTTCCTATTAGCTACTTCCACATGCTTGCTTGCCTTATGTGATGGCAGGGCAACCCTTTTGCGTACTGGTTAATTCTATAAGGAAATTTCCACTTATTTTTCTATCTTTCTTGGAAGTTCTGTGTCACTGAGATTGACCAAGAACTCATTTATAGTTGACAATTCAGATTAAGGTAAAGGAAAGTGCACCCGATTGGGAAAATATTTGTAAAATTGAAGGGAATATAAATTAACAGTATTGTGAGACCTACGCACAGTGGATCGAACAAAAATGAAACGAACTTCATTATAAATTGGCCTGTTTTTACACAGAAAGAAGTGAGGTACCAATCACCAAAACTCACACGTGTTGTTAATTTTATGCCTTGTATTTCAATTCTTTCCCTCACAAAATTTTAAGTGTAAATGTCCATCTCAACTGAGTGCGATCAATAAACTGTGTACTAACTAATGACCACTGGAGTGAAGTTACGTTACTCTTATTAAAAATAATGATGTTTCACATCCACAATGCATTTCCACATTGTCCAATGGCTCTTTGAGAGTGCCCCTGCTTGTCACACCCCCTTCCCTTCCCTTCCCTAAACACATTCTGGTTAGACCTGTGCCCATGGATGTACAACAACATTATTCCTCAACATTATTCCTCCTAGCATAAACAACCAATTAAAGTCACAGCTCAATTCCAGTCCATGAATTACACTCGGTTCAAGTCATAAGCAGAAGGTGCTAAGGTTTGTGTTGATAATACAAAGTCCTCTATAACGGAAATAAATACGATTAATTTCACAACAATTTGTGAATCTGACATATTGGAATGTTTTGATCAAAGGCTTCTTGAAACCAGACCTCCAGCCTTCCTTGTCATACGAGGAAAACATTGACATCCTTCCACTAGGGAAATGAAAGTCTTCCACTAAAGAGAAAACCTCTCTTTTTCAGTGTGGATCCTTATGGCCACTTAAGCTAAGAAGCTCAATTCGCTAGTTAGACTATTAACTTTCTCTTAATTGTTAAAATATGCGACATCTAAGTAATTTATTTTCGTCTTCTTTCCAGTGCAACACAGCTAGGCCTAGAAGTGAAAAGAATTTGCACTGTGGTGTCATGAATTACCATAGCATGAAGGGAACCAGCGATTGATCAAATAATTAATGAGGTATGGCAGTTCTTAGAAACTCTAATTAACAGTCTCCAAGAGGAGCAGCTGTTACTTCATTTTTATTGAAGTCTACAGCAATGGGATAGAAATGAACAATACAGCACTCGTACTAACAAACAAGAGAAACCATCAAATTTGTGCCACGGGCTGCATTGGACTCACTCTGTGTGTGTGTGTGTGTGTGTGAGTGTGTATGTGTGTGAGTGTGCATGCATGTAATAATTCCTAGCCTCATTCCCCCCCTATTTTTAGCATCTCAGTATAATAAGTGCTGCAAACTACATTGCTACTAGACTGTATTATATCGTCCTTGCTACTTTGAACAATGTTCATGGTGAATATATTTCATACCCACCTCCTAGGAGGTGAATAAGTGAACCGTCCAATCAAAATAGGTTATTTTATGCGTTTCCTATAGCCTAGAGCCGTGGTACAAGTAGGTTGCACCACTCCGTGTTGCCAATGGGCTTGTTCACAAATGGACCACGCCACGTACGTTAAAGTTGCGTAAGCATCACCCTGACTTGTAATTGGGTACATGAAGATGTATAAATGAAGTCCAGGCATCTAGGCGACGGCAGACCTCCACAGCAACGCAGGTGTCCATCTGGTATGGCAAGTCACAAAGAAATCTGATAGTAAAAGAAATCTGAAGTGGGAGAGAAAGGCTCTAATGGCTTACAAGACACACTAGTAATTGGCGGGAGACAGTATCTGAGATAGGAATCCCTCCCCCCACAAATGGGACGACATTAATAATTGATAGCTCCCGTGAAAAGGATCGCAATACACTTACTCACGTAGATTGCTACTCAGTGGACTAATGAATAAGTGAAATATTAATCTCAACAAGGAGTTGCAACTTATACTCCAGTAGTAATCAGCCATCACTGTGACGGGTAAATTATCTGAAAAAACACTGTCCTCTCCACTAAACATCATTTCCTTTCTCTCGTTAATATGCAATTCATCAGCGAAGGACTCATTCATACAAAAAACAACAACAACTAGCCCAGGAAATTATTGATTGGGCTATCTTCTGGTGAATAATATCGAGGACCACATGCCGTTAAAAGTGTCGCATAATTAATCATCTCTATCTATCACAATAGTTTCCATAACAAACTGTGAGCTTATATGTAAACATTGATGTCATTGAGGTTTACTCAAAGGAGAAGTTTTGATAATTTTACAATAATTAACTTTTCTGAGACTAAACAGGAGATAAAAATAGTTCAGAGGCCAGCAGAATTGATTTTAGAAACTAGTTGCTGCTATGATACTCTGTCAATATTCCAAGATAACGAGTAAGTGTGGAACTGAACTACATAAGAGCAGAAGCAATGTCTAGCCCACAAATGGTGACCTGGCCTTTGGGGACTGAATAGTTCACATAATATTGATCATATATATATATAGGGTTTAATTGGTACTTAGCCTTTAAATAAGACATCAGGCTAAAGATTCTTTTCCAAAATATTTAGCTAGGTGTTTCAGTCTACTAAGTTTGTTTATATAAATGAAATAAAGGAAATTTCATAATTTTAGCAATTTTTTTTTTTTAATTTCTGGAATTTTAGAAGAAAGTAGATTCTAAAGTCGGACATACTAAACCATTCCATACGGAACTAACATGTTCTAGTGACTGCAGGTGCTTTGACAGTTTTTTCTCTTGTGTCATAAAGTGTTTGCAATTTACATACGTGTATACTACACAAAACGAAAAGGCCATGACAACAGGGTGTGTGTGTATTTGTGTGTGTGTGGGGGGGGGGGGAGTTAGAAGTAAAAGGGTAGCATTAGCTGTTGTAATTTAATTTTTATACTCCAGTGTCCACATTGCCATAGAAACTTGCCATAGAGACATCCAGGGAAGGAACCATCCTTCATAATCAAATGACAGGTAATGGTGCATTTTAATCAAATAATGAGTAGCAAAAATTCTCCAATACTCATTAATGGAATTGAATAAGACTCCAGTTGGCGGTAGGTGTCCATACTACGCAGCAGCTATCAAAACTTAAAATCCCTGGACACACAAGCCTACTAGCGAGACTGCATGACATAGTTTGTGCAATTTCTTCTCCTTATAAATGACTATTCGTGTGAAGGCAAGTCCAAGACTCCACAAGATGGTCTTAATTGAATAGACTAAGGTAAACAACATAGTAAGAAGTAGACTGCTAGAGGATCTGCCACACACAACATGAGCACGCTGTGATGCGCAAACATATGGATCAGTTTATTCTTTTTAATTTTCAAAGCTAAATTAGGGGAACTAATGTAGACTTAAGAGTACTAATTAACATCTCCAAGTGATTAAAACAGCTGCAATCAGAACCAAAAACAAATAAATAAAACAAAAAGTAAGGAATTTGAAAAGTATTAGCAGCAGCAGCCACCCCTGCCCCTCCCATAAAATCTACACACACACACACACACACACACACACACACACACACACACACACACACACACACACACATCACCACCTGGTCCTAATCCCATGATATAAACAGCCATCTCTTTGGTCAGACACATAACCTCTCCTCATTACATCATTAATCCACCTGAGTTGATGATAGGCCAACACTTCATTGGACCACCACAGCTGCTGATGCTGTCACTAAAGCAGCCCTACAATAGCAGGGGAGCTCACTTCCTTTCCAGTAAGCACTTGTATCACACTTACGTACCCTGTCATTTTAGTAAGCTGCCTAGTGATGTAAATATTATTACTATGCGGCAAATGAAGGAACCAGACAGAGTTCATCTGCATCAAAGTTCATCTGCAGGGTTACCTAAACTTATTAAGTGGTGTATTAATTGAACAGTTCCCTAACCTATTAACCTTTACAGAGGTCTACCAGTTATTGCATAATCTCTGAGCTTAGAAGCGTGCATGCATGGCTCGTTGCTTGGTGCTACTTTAGCAGTGCATTGGAACAAGTGAAATCATGGCAGCAGTTAAATTCATGGTCATAAACCAGGGGTTTTTTTAGGGGGGGGCAGGGGGGGGCATTCGCCCCCCCTAGAGGATTTTGTGCCCCCCCTTGAGCATTTGAAATGAAATTTCATTATTCTAAATAGACCTGTGTGACTATGTACTTCATTTTTTTAAATTATTATATCCATTAGTCTAATTATTAGGCAACAAACAATTTTATTTAAGCAAAATATAAGTGTATTTATACAGCAATACGTTTATACAGCAATACATTTATACAGCAATACGTCTAGTCTTTCTGTTCCAAATATCGATTACACTTTCTACAATGTCATCTGGAAGTTCTTCAGGCATTTCTATTGCTATTCTCATCAGGTGAGCTAGATTTTGTTCTCCAAGACGACTCCTTAGCCTTGTTTTGATCATCTTCATTTGGGAGAAGCTTCGTTCCACAGATGCTGTCCCAACAGGAATCGAAAGGCACACCTTGGCAAGGTCACTGAGATGGGGAAACATCTGTACAAGCATGCTGTTGGTAGCTAATTCCATCAGCAATTTCGTATTGTCTTCCTTAGGCCGAGTAGTGATGTATCTCCTGAATGTCACCCACTCTGTGCGAATGTCAGAGGAAACTAAAGCTGGCACGGTAAATTCCTCTCCCTCTACTGACTTGGCTGCAAGTTCCTTGCCGTAGTGGTCCTCAAGAACACCAAGGAATTCATCCCCATATGACGACAGATCAGGAGAGTCTTTTTGTGGTAGCTTTGAAGAGTCAAAGATACTAAATGATGCTACAATATCTTGGGAAGAAAATCTCCTCGAAATATTTTCTTTCAAGTCAGTGACGAAGGGTTTAGCCACTTTATCTTGAAAGGAAGTGATAGATTCAGGGTCAATTATTGCGATAGCTTGAAGCTCATCTTGGGCATCTAGTAGCTCCAGCACCCAATTTGCAGCAGGTAACAAAGATTCATGAAGAGTTTGCAGAGTAGAATCAACCAAACCAGAAATAGCGGTCAAGTCGAGCTTTTCTGCTTGAAGACATCTGCTTAGTTTAGCAACTTGGGGCAGCACGAAGTCAAGGAGGTAGATTGCCATCACAGTAGACTTCTTTGATAGAGCTTTGTTGAGCCCCAGTGCTTCTGGCTCATGTGTTTGCTCATAGAAGGTCTCAAGAGCAATCACAATGGAAGCATAGCTCTCTTTCACTGCCTTGACACATTGTTCATGAGCTAACCAACGGGTGTCGGACGGTATGGTGACCTTCAGTTCAGGTAGGTCAAGCACACGCTGTACACTCTTCAGGTGTTCTGCTCTTTTGGGAGAGTAGTGAAAAAATTTCCATAGAGTGAGCAATGTCTTGTAAACATGCTCAATTCCAGGAGTGTGGTTTGCAGCTTGAACACAAGCAAGTTGGAGTAAGTGGCAATGGCAGTGAACATAGAGAGCTCGAGGAGAATTCTTCTTGAGTCTCGCCTGGACTCCAGTTCTGACTCCAGAAAACGTTGCTGCTCCATCAAACCCCATTCCGACAAGCTTAGTAGGCTGAATACCCTTCTGCTTGAACCAGTCAGTCAAAGTGGTATAGATAGATGCAGCATCAGTTTTTTTCAATGGAATGGTGTCAAAAAAATGTTCAACGGGTTCTCCATTTTCCTCCCAACGAAAACAAAGAGAAAGCTCTTCGATTGTTGATATATCTGTGCATTCGTCAGCCATCACACTATAGAAAGGAGCCTTGCGAAGGCGTTTGAGCTGAGATTCTTCTACCCACAATCCCAGTGCCTCCAGAAAATCGGAAACAGAATCTGTAGAGGTGTAGGTAGCATTTCTTGCAGATTTTTCAGTAAATTGTTTTAAATCATCACCACAAGACACAATCAAATTAACCAGAGCAGCAAAATTGGTGGCGTGAGGAATGTGATTTCGAGCAAGGAAGTGAGTACATCGCAAAAGTGCCTTAATTCCCTTCCTGTTTCTGATCCTCTGCTCTTCTGTGACACTCCGCAGTTGCTCTAAAATGGATACTTCCTTCTTAGTAGCCAGCAATTCAGCTTCGGAACGGCGAATGTGAGTATCACTCTTTGCATGGGCACGCATCTTCTCAACCGCTTTTTTCCAATTTTTAAATGGCTTTGTAATCCATGCTCCACCTGTCTTTTGAGAAGGATGATGATCGTACTTTCGACAAGTTTTGCAGAATGCTCCGTGGTAATTTTCATCATATTCTAACCAAAGAAACTGCTTTTCCCACTTTTTGTTGTACTTCCGCTGGCCTGATTTTGTTCTATACTTCGACTTAGCTCTATAGTTAGCCGTGCTGGAAAGACTTCTTTTAGTTGGAGGTGGCTCTAGGCTTTGGCTATCAGAAGACAATGGCTCCTCATCTTCACTGCTACTACTAGTAGATGCTGGTGTAGAAGACTGCTTTGAAGTGCTTGCACTAAAGTAATGCCGAATATCCATCTTCTCAAGACTTCTTGAACTAACTAACTAAGCTACCAAGCACAGACTTATATAGGCTGACAGGGTTGTGCCAGCATTTGCAAGCACAACTGTTGTGGTTGTGCTTGCAAGTGCTGGCCTGGCAACTGTCTCCAGTTTGTGTACAGCTATTGCAGGTGCAAACAATCATAAAAAGGTGTCAATATGACATGTCAATTACATTACTTTTCACCCTTTTTTGCAAGGTCACTGCTATTCAAGCTGGATCATGCAGGCACACACACACTTAAGCAGGCGCACACACACTTAAGCAGGCACACACACACTTAAGCAGGCACACACACACTTAAGCAGGCACACACACACTTAAGCAGGCACACACACACTTAAGCAGGCACACACACATTAATAATTAATACAGGCACACACACAATTAATGCATGCACTCTGACACATGCATGCCCCCCTTGCTAACAAAAATCTCTATTTTGCCCCCCCTTAGCAATTTTTCTAAAAAAATCCCTGTAAACACAACAGGTTCATTGCTAAGAAGATTCTAAAGGCATCAGAGTTTAGTTATGGGAACTGGCAGGAATGTGATGAAAACAAAAACAAAAACACACTCATAAACAAGTTGTTATTGTTTTTTTGCGTTTTGCAACTGCTTTTGACATTACATTGGTTGTCTTTGCTATGCAGAACACTGTAAGGCTATACTGCACTATGTTCCATTATTCAATACTAAAGGTTAAGTTGGACTGCCTCAAACAACCCTCAAGCCTAGCAATCACAGTCAAGAAAAGTAGGAAACATTTAACTTTTGGTGATTTCATAACACAATAATATGTTTTATTTAACTAACACGTAGTTTTATCATGCAATGAAATTATATTACAATGCCATTAATGAAAGAGTATGATTACCTGTGGCTAATCCAATCCTGAAGGAGAAAACAAAAACACAATATTATAATATTTCCATTTCTGTACGAACTTATAGTATCAACACGCCACACATTAGGTTCAGTAGGTGTCAATTAGCTCTCAAAAAGTAAGTGTACAGAACTGAAATAATTTATCATATAAAGTACCTACGTATGTGAGTATTATGAGAAGTGAAAAACAAACAACAAAACAAAACCAACCAAAATTATGTCAATATAGCAATTTTCTAATCTAAAGTCTGAAGATTGTGTAGTACTAAGTACTAATATTTACTTTCATATCATGTATAAGTTACTTGGACAGTATACCCTGGCTGAGAATTTAGTTTTCTAAATTTTAGTAAAGAGCAAAACTACAGTCAATTAAATCAATGACCTAATAATAGTAAATTACTGCACCGGATTTCTCGTAGTCATTGTAACTAATGCCTTCCGGCTCTGCGTAGTTTCACAATGAAAAAAAAAAAAGATTACATTGTTGCATGTGATCTATGACTCTGGGGATCCATGGCAACCATGACACGTGTATGTGAAGTTGAACTATTGCAACCATGTTATTTAATACTAATAATAGAACCCTTATTACACACTATACAATTTTTAGAGTCAAGATACAAGTTATGTGCATATATGTGTGTGTCATGCGCATAGGGTATTCGTACAGCATAAGAGGTAATCACGTTACAAACACGAAAATAACTAAATCAAGCAAATATGCATCCATTCAAATTTAAATTATTCAGGATACTAGCATATACTAACACAGATGATTCAGGATACTAGCATATACTAACGCAGATGATTCAGGATACTAGCATATACTAATACAGATGATTCAGGATACTAGCATATACTAACACAGATGATTCAGGATACTAGCATATACTAACACAATTAATTCAGGATACTAGCATATACTAATACAGATGATTCAAAGAATGTCTGTTTACTTCACTAAAACACGCATTCACTACAAGAGGAAAATTCAAACCCAAGAAACTCAATTCCTACAGGCACGTGTAGGATTCCTATTTCTGTCTGCATGTGTGTGCATGCTAGACTTATTGCCACTAATCTTCCGGGAACACTAGCTGACATACTATTCTGGTATGGATATCAGCAGTCCCAGAATGTCGGTACATATAAAGTAAGAAAATTAAAAAAACCACAAAAAAAAAAAAAAAAAACACCTCATGACTGACTACATGGCACTTACATTTGTCATCTGGCGTGGGGTCATCTGTCTTCTTGCGATAAGCAACATTATCTCGATTCTATAATGAAAAAAGATGAGGTGTTCAAATTAGTGCTGGCATATAGATTTTCTATGTGTAGCTAAGTAAAACACTGTGAATTAAATATTAACAAAATGCTTCAACCAAGTCTGCAATATCTGTGATTGATTTGTAATGTGACTAATTCATGAGACAAGTCCCTCCACTAAAGAAAAAAAATAAAAATAAAAAACAAACAAAAATAAAACACCACAAACAAGAAAAAACAAACAAACAAACAAAAAATGAAACATGTTCGGGAGGGAGCCATAATCATCTCAAGAACTTACAATATAACAAGCTAAGAAGCACTTTCTGTCTAAACAAGTCACCTACTGTAGCAGATAGCAGTAATGTAGTGACTGTAAAACATGTATGTCCTCACTTTGGCTACCAATAGGCAATAAAAGTACATACAGTTAAATAGCTAACAACATCAACATTCAATACTGAAAAACCAGCTGTTTTTTTTATTTTTATCAGCTGCATTTTTTATAAAACACCCACTCACTTTTGTTAATAGTAAAAATGGCTACTGGTGAGAAACCTGACTACAGTTGCCAATTTGTGGAAAGCTCTGAATGTATTCTTTGTGAGTCAGTAACAAAGAATCCCACTATTACCAGCTGCTGTGAAAACAGCTACTGCCAAGAGTGCATAGCTACCTACCAACAGAGAGGACAACCTTGCCCAACATGCAAGCAGTCAGAATTCTCTCTCCTGACCCAAAGCATGAGCATAAAGGTACTTGGAGTGCCCTGCAGTATGATGGAGAAGGGGTGTGACTGGATGGGGTCACCAGACCAGCTAGAAGATCACCTAGACCCAAACCTGGACAACTGCCAATATATAGACATTAAATGCCCTCAAAACTGCCAGCAGATAGTTCCCAGGAACAAACTGGAGCATCACATGAAGATGGAATGTGATAAGCGGGTTTTCAAATGCCGCTATTGTCCCTTTACAGGCAACTACAAGGAGATGTCTGAATTTCACATGTCTGCGTGTAGGTATGCTCCGCCTCTTAACGTTAGTGATATTTCCTTCTATGCAACCTCAACCGAAACTAACACTGACAATAATATCCTGCACAAGACAATAAGTCAACATATGAAAGAAATCCAGAAGACAGTGAATGAAACAAGTCAAGAAGAAGGTGAAAATTTCATGCAGCTGAATTCCTCGCTCATTGATGAAGAATCAAAATACGATGTAAATGAATCAGTGAGTATAGAAATGGAATTGGATAAAATGAAAAACAGTGTAGGAGAACAATTACAGAGTGCAAAAGATAAAAATGATGAGGGACAGAAAAGTATAATGGCAGAATTGGATAAAGAAGAAGGGATAAAAAGTGTGATGGTGGAAACAGATAAAGAAGAAGGGCTGAAAAGTGTGATGGTGGAAACAGATAGAGAAGAAGGATTAAAAAGTGTGATGGTGGAAACAGATAGAGAAGAAGGACTAAAAAGTGTGATGGTGGAAACAGATAAAGAAGAAGGGCTGAAAACTGTAATGGTCGAAACAGATAGAGAAGAAGGACTAAAAAGTGTGATGGTGGAAACAGATAAAGAAGAAAGACTAACAAGTGTGATGGTGGAAACAGATAAAGAAGAAAGACTAACAAGTGTAATGGTGGAAACTGATAAAGAAGAAGGGCTGAAAAGTGTGATGGTGGAAACAGATGAAGAAGGACTAAAAAGTGTGATGGTGGAAACAGATAAAAAAGAAAGACTAACAAGTGTAATGGTGGAAACTGATAAAGAAGAAGGGATGAAAAGTGTAATGAAAGAAGAACTGAAAAGTGTGAAAGAGGAACCAGACCTGGTTGAACAGAGAAATGTTGGAGGAGAGAATACAATGAGCGGAGAGATACACAAAGGTAAAGACATTCTGACAGACCATAGCAAGAAGGCCGCCAGCAAAGAATTCAAGGCCAATCTGGCAAGGAAACTAAAACCGACTCTGGAAAATAAAATTATCGAGAAGCATAAAATGACGTGGAATGTGTTCCCTCAAACAAAGCAAGAGAAGAAAGAAACAGAGCAAGACACAAGCACAAAATTTGCAGAACAGAAAGATTTGAAAGAAGTGGAATCAAAACTGAGGAAGGAACTTCGCATGGAGTGTGACAAGGTGACAAAGGAGCATGAGTTGAAGATAAGAGAAGTAGAGAAGCAATTAGAAGAGCACAAGAAGAAGATTGAATCCCAAAGGCGGAGTATTGGTGAGACAGAAAGCCGTATCATGGAGCATCTCAGTCGATTGGAAAAGCCCAGTGATATAACGGAAGCAGATGCCAGAGAGAAATTAGCCGACCGAGAACTGCTTCAAGCAGTGAAGAAAAACTTAGAAGAACAAGACAAGAAAATATTGGAACAAGAGGAGAAACTAACCGAGCAAGGTACGAACGTTGAAAAACAAAATGAATTGTTGAAAAAGCTACGCACAACCAGCCTCAGCGTGGATCACACAAGTGACAAAGAGCCCCATGAGAAGAATCTGGAAAGGCAAATGGAGTCATTGGAAAAAGAACTAAAAGACAACTTTAAGGAGTTGGAGCAGAAGTACTTTGAAGTATCATCGTCTCCAGTGGACGTGGTCACTTCTACAGACCTGAGCAATATATTGTTTGGCATGAGACGCACGTTTGAAATGAAGGAATACACTGGAACACAGGCAGGCATCAGTCCCGTCATGTACACACACCTTTGTGGATACAAGTTCTGTATCAGCATCGGAAGTTTCCTGACCGGAGACCTGTTTGTCGAGGCGATCGCCATGCCGGGAGAATTTGACGAGCAGCTCAAGTGGCCTATTACGGCAGAGTTCTCTTTGAGGCTGGTAAACTGTCGTGGCGGTGAAGACATAACAAGCACCACCCCACCCTATTCCTGGGACAGACCTAAAATTAGCAAAGTCAGGTTGGGGTACTTTAAGCGTGTTAGCCCAAACACTTTCCTCCAGCACTGCGACGTCAAAGACTACCTACTGAATGGTACCTTGCAATTTATTATCACAAAAGTTAAACTTTTATAGCCACTATAACAATAATTTACTACAAAACTGTATCCATTCAAGTCATTATCTCATATTATAGTAATAACAGCCATAACATATTTATTAAAATTACATTAAAAACAACAACAACAACAACAAAAAACAAACCAAACCAAAAATTACAGCATACTTAAAGTGTAACCAGAATTCACTGGGTAAGGGAAGCTAATAGGTACAGGGTTTATGAGCCCAATGATAAACAACTGGTAAAGGGTTGTCAAAATCACGGCCAATAATCCCAACTGAATATAAATTGGTAAAAGGTTCCCTAAATAGAACAACAATGGAACACTGGAAAGGTCCTAACAAAAGGAATTAACACTTATGGAGTGACCCGTGACCTTTATCGGTGAGATAGCAAGTGAAAATTGAATTTACCAGTGTTAAATAATTACAATAAGTGAGATTCTCACACTCTAATTTACCAACCCCACAGTTAAAAGTTAGCATTTAATAAAATTAGATCATACAATGATATCACTCTGTAGTACTTGTCACCACATAGAGAGTGGAGAAGGAAACAGACAAAACTATAAGTAAATATTATTTACTAGCCATATTGCCACACTACTATGTGGTGACAACAACGCACTGGTGGGCAGTGGGCAGGAGAGTTGATCACACAATCTACACGAGTCATCAAATCGATAATGGGTGTGACTCGTTGAACCTTAATAGCTTATAGGCGTGCACAACAATTAAACTACTGGTTTAATGTGACATGCACTATCAGAAAATGACGTACTATATTAATATAATAATCTCCATGAATTCCTACAATACATATTTAGTTCCTCCTCCCCCTACCCCCCTCCCCCTATCCCCCTCCCCACTTCATTATCTTTCACGTAATCAATTCCAGCGTATCCTGTCCATTAAAGTTTAATCCCCCTACCCCCGAGCAATTCCATATGAGCTACAACTCCCCCAGTTGTACGTGCCATGTTTAGACAGGTACTTGGCATTATAAAAACACAGGCAATCTTTTAGGCAATACTTTTACAACATCAATTCTTGCAAAGGTATTTATTTATTGACTGTATCATTAGCTTCATAGAGCATTTATGATTTGGTAAACAGAATTCACTAAAACTGAAATCACTGTTCGGCAATATGTCGCAAACAAAAGCATAACCTTCATTCCAGTCATTCTGTAAAATATTGCACTTCATGTGATGTGTAAAGTGGCACAGGTAGAGGAAAACCATACAATGACCAAGAAAAACAAACACTACTAATACCAGCCAAGTAATTTCACATAATTAGAGGTAATTCATTTGGTTTCTATTGTGTATCACACTGTAGGTGTTCCTGTCTTGAGATCCGGAGTTTACAGCTAAAACAAGTTCAGCTATTGTTTATAATTCATGCCTGCAATAAATTGTTGAACAAAAGAACAATTTCTCTTTTAAGTTCTTTCTTACATAAGGCTGACAGGCTGGGAAAGGAAAAGCTCTCCTGGAGCACCTTGCAGCCTAGGATTGCCTGGTCCTTACAAGTCATTCATCACTTTATGCTGCGATTGAGAGGGTCTCAGTCTAAACCAAGGCTGCCTTACCTTGACTACTGAAATATCACATTTTATAGTCCTTCTGTATGTAAGAAAATCTCACTCACCTCACTCTGTCCTAGGCAGTTCCCCATCTCTGTCTTTCATAGAATTAAAAAGGAGAATTCAAAAGAATAGACTGCTTCTCCTGACAACTGGTCCAGAATATTAGCATCCAATACCAATTCACACTCTTCCTCAACTGCAACTAGGATTTCCTCTTTACACCAGCAACTGCGAGCACTTCACACAATGCTGCCAACTCTTATAGAGACTGGGAGCAACGACCCAACACTAATTAACACCAAATTAGCCAACCGTACAATCCAAACAATGGCACTCTATAGCAGCTCTCCACTACCAACCAGACAATGAAATAAGAGTCTGAAATGAAACTGGCCCTAGGGCCAAAAACACATTTCCTTTTTATACTCTGGAAGGATGCGGAAAACGCTGATATTAAATATCATAACACGTCAGTACTGAGGAAGCTATGACTCCTGCTTAAGGCATCTGATGGCAAAACAAACAGTCATTAACTGAACCTACCAGGCAAAGGCCCACAGCCCATGGGAACTGGCTGATCTGGCTTCTAACATATTGCCACAAGGGACACACACAGAAATAAAAAAAACTCGTTTATAAGTTTGAGACAACACAAGTGGTTTGTGCAGCCATAAAAGCAGCTAAAATGGTCACGACAGACACTTCTAGGCAACCCACCCACGGTATGAGCATTAGAACATATGGCTGTTCTTGTGTCTGCTATGGGTAGGAAGCAGACAATGCATTAGATGAGCTGTTGTGACATCTGCCGTAGAATAATAACAAACATCAGCTCAGACTACATTATACAATGGCATGCATACTAGAGCTGAAAAGGCTATTGTGTAAAGTCAACTGCTGACAAACTTATAACAACTAAGCAAATTGCAGCGCAGTGTTTAACACATCTTGTACCATGGTACATTCAAACTGTCCAATCAGATTGCTCAATTCGAGGTGAATATATTTCATATATTCATATATTTCATACCCACCTCCTAGGAGGGGAATAAGTAAACTGTCCAATCAAAGTTAGTTTTTGTGCATTTCCTATAGCCTTGAGCCATGGTGGTACAAGTCTGTTGCACCCTTCCATTCAGTCGGTATGTAATTTACGCTATCCTTGTACCATCGGCCCTGGGTTGTGTAAATCCCATACCGACCTCCACGTCATGGTGTAACCTATACTACTCTTGATAGTTGCCGTCTCCTGTGCAGGATAAAGGATCTTGTGTCGGACTTTCACAAATAAGGAATGAAAGTACAGTATCATAGCCAAGACTTTCTTAACTAGTACTATTAGGTGACACCAACTCTAGGTACTTTAACAACAACCACACAAACCAGCACAGCAAGGCTAGTTACAAGTGTTGAGCATATTTTAGTGCAGTCTGCAGCTGAACAAATAATAAATAAGTTCGATAAAAAATAAAAAAGATGAAAAATCAGCATAATGCGGCATCATAATTATTGAATGTTGACTGTTCAGGAAGTTAATGTTGATGTGATAGAGATTAAGGTAACGTGAAACCAGAAAGAAATAAACTTGTGAGCAAATGTTTTAGAGAACAATTCATAATGATGATGCAACATGTAAGATAATGATCACTCCAAAAGCTTGGGTACCTGATCATGAATTCGGAAGTGAACATAACAAAACAATACTTAATTAAGCAAATAGAACTATTTCTGGGAGTGGGTGGGCTGGCATTAAGATTAAATAGGAAACATTTTAAAATTCATAAACATAATCGTTTCATTCACAGAGTGATTCTACATTTATACCACCGGGGAGCAACATGAGTCCATAGCAACATGAGTCCATAGCAACATGAGTCCATAGCCTCCCAGGCATGATGTGTTGCGTGCATTCACAAACATTGTGTTTGACAAACACACTACTATCTCTATGTCAACACATCTCTCAATATGGACTCCCTCCTATTGCATTACAATTAAGACCCACACTGTTCTCACGACAACACAAGCATTGCTATGGGGATCAACAGAAAAAATTCCCAGTCTTAAAGTCAACATAATTATCCTTAGCCTCAAACACTTCCATTTCCTAAAATAGAAACGAAAGACATCATAAATTACAGCACATGCTCACAAACTACTTCTGCCCCCGTAACTATTCACGCAACAGGTGGCCTTAATTATCACAGCCAGCGTTTGAGAGCCTGCCCAGTAGAGAGATGCGTCCCAATGAATTGTCCAGCATACCGTGGCAATTAAGTGTAGCCGAGGTAGAAGGTATGCGCATGCCACAGACAACTGGCATGCCACAGAGAACAAAACCGTTTGAAGAATACTCGAAGCTTCCTACTTCTTGGCAGTTTTCAAGTGAGATGATGTTTCAGTGGATAAGCTTACAAACTAGCTCACAGGCTGATGAGTAAATAGACTAATGAATCAGTGAGAGAAAACGGAACAAAATGGAGAGCACAAGTTCACATATGTTGTTTGTTCTCAGTAGCTCTGACTAGCATATTTGATCATGAAATTTTAGCTGGGGGTACGCAAAACAAAAAGTTACCAATACAGAACATCAAATTATTCTTTAAAACCGCAGCCACCACTAAAACAATTCTTGTATGCAAAAAAAAACAGCCATCAATAAGCAAAAACAAATATACTTCAAACCACCAATACTGCCACTAAAAAAAACTTTCTACATAACTGCATCAGAAAATATTGTTATTTTTTCCCCCTATCATTAAAGCAATGGCAGGGATAATGCACACACGTAAATACTTCAGTCTGTCAGACATGCCAGACAGGGCTGATTAATAATGATATATTTGAACAGTAGTGTTGCCCAGGATGCATTGGCAACGAGTGCCAACCAGTGTCAGGTACTAGACCATTTTGGCTAAGGAGCGTTGGAGGTATTTGGAAGTGTCCATTTGAACTGTCACTCCCTTTCCTTATACTACATTCTACATTGCGTTATCATCCGTTACCTCCCCCCCCCCCCTGTACAAACTGAGACATGGCCGACATTGGATTTGTCAGAGGCATATTGCACACTCTCTGATGGAGCTGCTAAAGCAAAGACACACTGTGAACTAGTAGCCGTGTAGAGGTTAGATCAGTTCATGCGAAACTCCCACTAAATTTTTGTAATTACCATCCATACTATATTTTGAGAAATGATCTAGAAGTTACAAAACAATCAACAACAACAGCAACAAATATCACAACAGTACATAGCTATTATTCCAAGCAGCGCAGAATTTTGCATATGCCAAGTTCTTTGTCTATGACCTGCACTGGAGTTGTGGCAGCACACCGGCCATGTTTAGAAGACAAAAGAACACTACTTTATAGAACAGATAGGATATCCTACTTTCAATTTCCCCATACAGCACGTGTGTTTGTCCTCACTTAATGAATACAACACAAAAATATTGTTCTTCCTCACTTCTAAGATCTTGCCCGTCCATTGTTTCCATTTATGTACAAGAACGCTTCACAAGCAGTCATTCTTGTCTCATGAGAAGCTTTCAATGGTAAGACTTACACCAGTGGTGTCGCTCCTATTCAGTGAGTACATATCACATGGACATTCCTCTATTCTAATTAGTGCAGACTATAAGCGATAATACGTGCACAAAAAGGACAAAGTGATGATCCGGGCAATGTGGTAAAAGCAACTTAAACTAAGGGCCACTATGTTGACATACAACATAACAGATAATCACTTGCATCCAATAGACAGGAAAAAGTTAAAGTTAGCATCCTCTAACTTTCTCTCTCTCTTTTTTTTTTTTTTTTTTTTTTTTTTGGCATTTGAGCAAACCACTTTTGGCAGCACATGCAGTCATGGGTAAAAAATGGAGGCGGGGCTGGAGTAAGTTGTGAGCCATTTGCCAAGTATAACTAAGCATTCCTAATATGCACATGACTAATGCACAGTTTAGAAAGCTGCACAATCCACTTAGTATTGATTACTATTAAACTAACCCATTATTCCATACAAGTTGAGATTGGAGAGCTATGGCACTATTGCACATGGACCATTGCCCACAGGCTATGCCATGTCATTGCTGGTTTCCTTCCAATTTGCTGGCCTTGACACGTACTGATTATCTTCCCTACCCTAGCTTTATTTCTGTAAATTTCTACAGTTGTAAAGCATGTACTCAATCCACTCAAAAAGTGGTTTGTATCATTTCTAACATTCACTGAGGTACACGGTATTAGTTACATTTGGTGAATTTTTATTTCTATTTTTTGGTGATGCATATAATTATACCTTATGCTAAGTCTAGAGATTTGAGCATACAAGGTAGATTAGGTACACTCAACCTATGCGGACTGACACTCGTCCTGACATGCATACCAGACACGCTGTTTACAAGGTAACAAGGTAACATGTTATTTCTGGCATCTTGTAACAACAGTCTTCAACAGTAACTATTCCCATTCAGTTTCCATAACTACACAACTCTCTCTCTCTCTCTATGAAGAATTGCTATACTTTCAATTCGAACTTTAACAAAGAGCCACAACAACAACGGTGCTAATTTGCAATGAATTGCTACACGTATATATATTTTAAAACATGAATTAACACTTCACCATATTGTATGTTTACAGTGGGGGAAAAAATGAAAACCTTAGATTGCCACACACACCAGCAACACTGACCTTAGGCCACAGCAAGCATGAAATTAGCAGAACAAACGGAAGGATGACCATTAGAATGTAGAAGAACCATAACGGAGGAAAGGCATTCATCAGAGACACAATCTCTTCCATAATCGTCATGACCGTTTTTTTTTTTTTTTTCTCGATACACACTGGAGACAATGAAATAGGGTTTAAAGCGTACGCGTACGAGGAACAGGAACTTTACCTCAAGACCCTCCGGTTGAGATTCAATTTGCACTCTTGAGGATTCAATATGCACTCTTGAGGATTCAAATCCGAGTACCGTATATTATTGGACGGGTTGCTCAGCTGACTGCTCAATAACGCAGTTTGTGGGCGGTTATAGTAAGTAGGCGGAGTCTGTAGGAGAGTGGCATGCACATTACACGACCCTTACCTTCAATGGCTCGAAACAGCGAAAAAAGATACGCGGGTTTGAACCGCTTTCTCGAGGCGAAGAAGAAAGGTTAATATGATGAAATATGTGGAAGCTTTTTATTTATATATTTAGTAGACAAAGAAATTGAAAAGAAAAGACCAGCATTGGTAACATTACCAGATTCTCTATGCTTACATGAATCAAAATATTTACTTTTTTTATTTTAGTACAGATTGACAACAGCACAAGAGGTGAAGAAATGGATTCCTAGTATAACCAGGGAGATAGAATATTTATTACAGGTGAATTGTAATAAAAAGGGGCGGAATTGTTTTGATGAATGAGCTATATGATTTTAGACTCACAGGATAGATGTGTGTGTGTGTGTTTTCCTGTTGTAATTTTAGTCATCCCAATGCTTATCTGAGTTATAAAACGTTACTTCTTATGGGGTAATGGATGTTTTGTCTTTGCCAATAATGTTCATATTCTCCCTATCAAATGTTATTGGTCAATGTTAATGGACAGATAGAAAACTTAACTTTTCACAATGCCATGGCATTTTGAATTTACTGTTAGGTTCGAAACCTCAGTGCATCTGAACTAATGATACATTGAAGTCTGCTTGTAATTAGTTGTCTTTAAGCCAGCTATTAGATTTTTAGGTTTAAATGCAGAATTAATAGTTATAAAATGAGGTAACAGTGTCACACAAATAGCTTAAAAAAAAGGAGCGAGTAATAATTCCAACTGCAATGTGACAAAAGTCAGGGATGGTGGGCAATCATGTGATTCAATGTAGGGAGCAGTATAGTGTACTGTCAGCATAGCCTAAGATTTGCCTGCTTTTTCTTGATAACAGAAACAAAACGTAAAGAGTAACGTTAGGCTACTGTCCTCGAGATTCATTGTGAATGACAGATAGAAGACATGCATGCTGTGGGGGGGGTTAATTATTATTAGCTAAATTATTGAGAATTGTGGTTAGCAATTAGCATACTCAATGGCATAATTCAGTAGTATTAATCACGTAACAACTGTAGCAAATCTCTGGATCACATGCGTCTAGAAATTACTCAGACTCCAAAATAGAAGAATTTAAATTGCGTGTGGATGAACTGAAGAAAGAACATGGTCAGTTTGTCAGCAAAGTTAAAACTTTAGATCCGACTTATGAGGATGTCACTCCTTGGGAGCTAAGGAGTTATCGCCGAAAAAGATCAATGGCTAGTAGAGAACAATCCATGAACTGTTCAAGTACTGGAGTTTCTTCAGGATTGAAATCTTGTGACAGCTTAGCTTGGGGTTCAAAGCAAAATTACAAATTTGCTTCTGGCACATCGCTGTCAGATGTTTCAGTCAATGCTAAATCTACTTTAACTATTCCAACAAAACCCACGTCTAGCATTGAATTGCCATGCTCTTCCTTGCAATCACACTGTCAGGCCTTTTCACCCTCTGACAATCCGTTGAAATTGGATTATTCAAGTTCAGATGAGGAGAATGGTAAAGAAATGGAGTCTTCACAAAAGAAATTGAAAATTGTTTGATTTTCATGTTTTTCAACTTTAAAATTAAATTTTATCTAGCTAACTGTGTATTGTTAATCATTTCATTACACCACTGCAAATTCTGAATTATATATTCACTTTAACATCACTAGTAATGTAATCACCATCAACACTGTAACTGTTCGAAACAACAGTGCGCAATAATACGCAGCTTCTCATAAATTACCCAGTCATCCACAGCAGAGTTGAACGCCTTGACTTTGCCATTGGTAGCAGCCATAGCTTGTAAAACCATTTTTATCCTTGTCACCAGAAAATGTAGTGATATGAGCTCGTGAATAAAAATGAATCATGGATAACTAGCTAATACATACAGGGGAAGAAAAAAAAACCCATGGCAACTAGTATGTAATGAATATGATTAACAGTTAGATAGTTGCTACAAGAAAGCAGAACTCTTGATAATGTTTGCAGCTTTTGCCTACAACCAGATTTAATGAGGATGAAGTAGGTAGTGGTTGACTCAGATTTGAATTTTCTAAGTGTGGGGCTGTCAACTAGGACGAGTAGCTAGTTCGAGTTATAATAGTGTTGTTTTGTGCACCCTCATGATTTCAAGCAGGAATGCCGATTTCTATATGGTAGAGAACATGAAATTGTGATGTAAAAATTACCAATGTTAAGAAAAGGGGAAACTTCGTGAACTTAAAAATTTTCACATGTATGTCAGATAAGTAAATATTTGCATAAATAATACACTAAATGGCTCAACAAAAACAGTTAGTTATACTACACAAATTTAAATGAGACTACTGAAGCCTTAGGCTGGTCAATTATCATGGAAAAAAGTTTAGAATATTTTCCATATAAAAAGATTTTTCCTTGTGAGCAAAAGCTCCCTAGCATAAAATATCTGGCTGACTGTGCTTAAAAAAATTACCATTCTAGTTCAAACAATAGGAATTAGTAGACAAACTGACAGTTCATATAAAATTTTCTTGCGTTACTGTACATATTTAATTGTATTCATTGAGAAACCTTACCTCGTGAATATTAATTGTAAAAGCGGCAAATCGGTGTCTGAATGAATGATAAGGTCTAGACAAAAGAACAATAGCAGAAGCGAGTTCGGTACTCTGATGTGGAAAAAAATAAGTGTTGAACAATGGAAAAGACTTTCATCTATCCTTTGAGAACTTAAAAAAAAAAAAAAAAAAAAAAAAAAAAAAAGGCACAGTACCAGACCTCGCATTTGGCACCCCTGCGGGAGATCCTGCTCCTGGTAAACAGATTCCTAAAGGCAATTGCCAAAGCAACAGCTCCCCCAAATATTTATGATTCCTCCTCCAGTAATCCAGTTGAAGTCAGGCGAGTGGCTGCTTTTGTTTGCTCAAAAAGGACAGAAAAGATTAAAGTTAGCAAAGCAGAGGAAAAAACAAAACAAAACAACAGAACTAATGATTACAAGCATGCCACCAAATATATGAGAAATACGCAAAGAAAGCAGACAAACAAACGAGAACAAGAAGAAAAAAAAGAAAAAAAAAAGGAAAAAAAAAAAGAAAAGAAAAAAAAAAGAAGGAGTCTACAACACCTGCTGTTCCCAGGCGGTCACCCATCCAAGTACTGGGCAGGCCCAACGTTGCTTAACTTCGGTGATCGGACGAGAACCGGTGCTTTCAACGTGGTATGGTCGTAGACACACACTGCAGCCAGCAAGTCTGTACTTATAGCGTAGGACTTTGCTCTCAGCACAGTACCAGACCTCGCATTTGGCACCCCTGCGGGAGATCCTGCTCCTGGTAAACAGATTCCTAAAGGCAATTGCCAAAGCAACAGCTCCCCCAAATATTTATGATTCCTCCTCCAGTAATCCAGTTGAAGTCAGGCGAGTGGCTGCTTTTGTTTGCTCAAGTAAAGGACGAGAAAAGATTAAAGTTAGCAGAAGCAGAGGAAAAAACAAAACAAAACAACAGAACTAATGATTACAAGGATGCCACCAAATATATGAGAAATACGCAAAGAAAGCAAACAAACGAGAACAAGAATAAAAAAAAGAAAAAGAAAAAAGGAAAAAAAAAAAGAAGGAGTCTACAACACCTGCTGTTCCCAGGCGGTCACCCATCCAAGTACTGGGCAGGCCCAACGTTGCTTAACTTCGGTGATCGGACGAGAACCGGTGCTTTCAACGTGGTATGGTCGTAGACACACACTGCAGCCAGCAAGTCTGTACTTATAGCGTAGGACTTTGCTCTCAGCACAGTACCAGACCTCGCATTTGGCACCCCTGCGGGAGATCCTGCTCCTGGTAAACAGATTCCTAAAGGCAATTGCCAAAGCAACAGCTCCCCCAAATATTTATGATTCCTCCTCCAGTAATCCAGTTGAAGTCAGGCGAGTGGCTGCTTTTGTTTGCTCAAGTAAAGGACGAGAAAAGATTAAAGTTAGCAGAAGCAGAGGAAAAAACAAAACAAAACAACAGAACTAATGATTACAAGCATGCCACCAAATATATGAGAAATACGCAAAGAAAGCAGACAAACAAACGAGAACAAGAAGAAAAAAAAGGAAAAAAAAGGAAAAAAAAAAAAGAAAAGAAAAAAAAAAGAAGGAGTCTACAACACCTGCTGTTCCCAGGCGGTCACCCATCCAAGTACTGGGCAGGCCCAACGTTGCTTAACTTCGGTGATCGGACGAGAACCGGTGCTTTCAACGTGGTATGGTCGTAGACACACACTGCAGCCAGCAAGTCTGTACTTATAGCGTAGGACTTTGCTCTCAGCACAGTACCAGACCTCGCATTTGGCACCCCTGCGGGAGATCCTGCTCCTGGTAAACAGATTCCTAAAGGCAATTGCCAAAGCAACAGCTCCCCCAAATATTTATGATTCCTCCTCCAGTAATCCAGTTGAAGTCAGGCGAGTGGCTGCTTTTGTTTGCTCAAGTAAAGGACGAGAAAAGATTAAAGTTAGCAGAAGCAGAGGAAAAAACAAAACAAAACAACAGAACTAATGATTACAAGCATGCCACCAAATATATGAGAAATACGCAAAGAAAGCAGACAAACAAACGAGAACAAGAAGAAAAAAAAGGAAAAAAAAAAGGGAAAAAAAAAGGAAAAAAAAAAAAGAAGGAGTCTACAACACCTGCTGTTCCCAGGCGGTCACCCATCCAAGTACTGGGCAGGCCCAACGTTGCTTAACTTCGGTGATCGGACGAGAACCGGTGCTTTCAACGTGGTATGGTCGTAGACACACACTGCAGCCAGCAAGTCTGTACTTATAGCGTAGGACTTTGCTCTCAGCACAGTACCAGACCTCGCATTTGGCACCCCTGCGGGAGATCCTGCTCCTGGTAAACAGATTCCTAAAGGCAATTGCCAAAAAAACAAAAAAAAAAAAAAAAAAAAAAAAAAAAAAAAAAAAAAAAAAAAAAAAAATAAAAAAAAAAAAAAAAAAAAAAAAAAAAAAAAAAAAAAAAAAAAAAAAAAAAAAAAAACAAAAAAAAACAAAAAAAAAAAAAAAATGCCACCAAATATATGAGAAATACGCAAAGAAAGCAGACAAACAAACGAGAACAAGAAGAAAAAAAAGAAAGAAAAAAAGGAAAAAAAAAAAGAAAAGAAAAAAAAGAATAAGGAGTCTACAACACCTGCTGTTCCCAGGCGGTCACCCATCCAAGTACTGGGCAGGCCCAACGTTGCTTAACTTCGGTGATCGGACGAGAACCGGTGCTTTCAACGTGGTATGGTCGTAGACACACACTGCAGCCAGCAAGTCTGTACTTATAGCGTAGGACTTTGCTCTCAGCACAGTACCAGACCTCGCATTTGGCATCCCTGCGGGAGATCCTGCTCCTGGTAAACAGATTCCTAAAGGCAATTGCCAAAGCAACAGCTCCCCCAAATATTTATGATTCCTCCTCCAGTAATCCAGTTGAAGTCAGGCGAGTGGCTGCTTTTGTTTGCTCAAGTAAAGGACGAGAAAAGATTAAAGTTAGCAGAAGCAGAGGAAAAAACAAAACAAAACAACAGAACTAATGATTACAAGCATGCCACCGAATATTTGAGAAATATGCAAAGAAAACAGACAAACAAGCGAGAAAAAGAAGGGAAAAAAAGGAGTGTACAACAACATGCTGACAGTCCCATGGTTGGCTGCAACACATGTGATCCACACTAGCAGTCACTATTGTGTACGTTTATTCTCTTTAGGTAGATCATACATTGATGTATACTACCCACCTGTTTATTCCTCTGGCCATTTTCATCTTTATCACCATATTCTCTTTCATATCACCCAGCTAAGTGCATCATATTTTGTTCAGTTTTCAGTTATTTAATTGTTCATCTGATGAAACGGTATCAAAACGTCTTGGTTTTGAAATTATATACTATGTAAAAGTTCATTTATAATCAATATATGTTCGGAATATAAAGGACATAGTTATAAATGAGTTTAACTTTTTCTACTTTTGACAATATATTCAAACCTTAAATAATGTAACTGTATCTTTAATGATGCTATGTACTCTTGTGTTTGTGTTCCATTCTCAAATATGTGCAAAATTTTGACTGTATAATTTTGACACAGAGTTGGTATTTTTGCCTAATTTTCAAATAAATTTCAGTATTTAATTCCTGTGTTCCAGATTGTGATGACATCAGTCCCGAGTTATATGCCATACTCTCCAAGGAGGAGAAGTCGACGTATGTGTGCTCCATTTGTCAAGGGACCACTCCAGAGAAGGTAGACCTCCACCACAAGAAGTACAAAACTGATGTCACTGCATGAGATGGTCTGGACCTTGTTCCAAGAAAAGCTGCCTGCAGTGATCTCATACTCTACATAATACAGAACAACTCGTATATAGCAACTAATACATATATTATAGCTATGTATATTATAGGTCTCAGCTGGAATATATCACTCGTATGTTTTAAACAATGAAATTTGATTTTCTTGAAGTTTTTATTTATTTTTTCCCTTTACTGTTACATCTACAATGAGGGTATAGCTAATAGCAAGATGGTGCATTATTTTTTATCTAATTAAGTCTAAAGCTAGTTAGCTATACATTATATTTTTAATGATTTTATTCATGTGAATTTTAACATTAACTGCAAAAATGGAAATAAGCAAACGATGTAAAAATTAAGTGCTGGCAAGGCAAAAGATCATATCATTACAAAAATAATAATAAATAATAATATTATAGTCAAACAAAGCAAGTAAATAAATAATAAATAATAAGTCTAAAGTATTGAGGACAATAATAAAACCTGAGAACTGAGAACAGTTTCAGATCAGGGCCTTCAGTGCACAATGAGAGGTACAGTGAACCTCTCTTACATAGGGACTCTGAAAAGCAACCCGTCTCTCAACAACAGTCAGTCTATTGGGAGGAGTAAGCAGAAAGTTCACAAAATAGAGGCAATTGGTTACATGTGTCTATCCTATTAGTAGAAGAATTGATATATCCTGCTGGCCAGTGCTTTGCTTGTAATATTGAAATCCTAACTCACCAAAAAAAATGAATTGTAATCTACTTTTCACGTGAAATCTACCTTCTACCAGGACTCTCTGTGGGAGAACAACTGGGAATCATGCAGCATCGGAAAAGGTAATTGTACTTGACAGTGAGAGGAGAAGATTGGGGCTGATCTTCAATAAGCTTTGCACATCAAGAACTGAAAATAACAAACAAAAACAAATCTCTTCTAAACAGGGACACAAGGTTGGAGCTACCTGGATGTTGGTTACCAGTGCTGAGAATCCCACCAAATGAATTTCATTCAGACTCACGCTACCATTTTCCACTTCTTATACAACTTTCCATATCATTTTTATTTTATTTATTTCATTATTTTTTGAATTGTTTTTTTTTGTGTGTTTTGTTTATTTAATTTTGTTTGATTTAATTATATTAAAAAAATGCTGATACATATAAGAGAACAATTTAATAATAATAATAATAATAATAATTATTATTATTATTATTATTATTATTATTATTATCTCATACCTGTGCAGCGGGGGGGGGGGGGGGGGTGGGGGGGGTGAGGGGGGGGATGCAATGACTATTATGGGCTGTGCCAACTAAATGTTTTTGTTTTATTTTTGTTTTGTTTGCTCTCATCACATGTTTTGCCTAGTCTTAGTTACACAGTTAGATCCTTGGTTAAGTGTTGACAAATTTTTCTTTTGTTAAAAAAAAATTTTTTTTCAAGAATTGATGGGTATGTATTAAATTATGTAATTATGATAATAATAATAATAATAATAATAATAATAATAATAATAAATTTAGCAAGAGTTAGATATCAAACTTGTTAATGAAGGAGTTCAAGGCAGAGAGACACAGTAAGTAGTGTTATTTGAACCGTGTGTGAATGTGTTTGATCATAAAGTCCTCAATCAAAGCTGAGAAGAATGCCAATATAGTAAGAGAGTGAAGTTGCACCAGTGAAACTAATAGAGATGACAAAGATCTTATTGCAAAGAAAGAAGTGTCTGTTAATTAGCTCAGGTAGATATTAATCCAATCTCCTGAAGTAATCCTTCCTTTTAGTTCAAGTCACTCATTCTTTCATGTCACTGCTGACAAAGAAGTCAGCTAATGATGTATCAATCTGTAAAGGGACAAACAGACACTCACCCTACAACACTTTATCAGGTAGCTTGCAGTGGAAGTAAATTCTCCATAAAATTCAAAGACAATGCATGATCAGTGATGAAGCCAGGTGGCCATGCTTGCTACAACTCTCTCGACTTGTTTGATGATCATCTATGAAAGTTTCAGTCATAGCTCAGCCGGTAGATTTCTGTTCGTACGCCTCCTGAAATAACCAGTTCCCTTGAAGGAACGACTTGCCCTTCTATGGATGGCATAGCTGCATTGGAGGAATAGAATAATGACAGTATTCACACTATATTGGTTTCGGTCTTGTAAATACGGTAGTCCAGGATGGACCAGGATTGCTTTCCTAAATTACACCAAAGATGGCTGCCGGGAAGGATCCACCTACATAGGATGTACACGCAAAATCGACATTACTGTATGAGTCGCCTCTCTAGTGAATAAACGCCGCTACTCTTCAGTGTGTGGAAAGATAATCGGATAGAGAGAGGGGGAAGTGGGCGTGGTGTAGGACTTGTTCAATGCAGTAAGTGCACACATAATTTGAAATACTAGGAAGAGAGCCTATATTAATATTAAGACGAGAATTACACTTGTCTTGTGATATTTGCTACATATTGCGAGTTGACTGACAGACAGAATGAGCGCATACCCTCACACACGTGCACACTGCTGGGGGTCAACATTGGCCCCTCCCTCAGGCCAGAAGTAGATAAGGCGATCCTTGGGTGTGTGATGGATACATGAAAACAGTCTTGACAGTTGTGTGTACTAATTTGTGCCTTCTTCACTCACGTTGAATACACTCAATAGAGCTGTTTTTTTATTTTAATTAATTAACATTATTTGTTTAAAAGTTTATTTTTTTATTTTACGAGATATGGATTATGGGATATGAGTATGGGTTAATTGTTTACTGAACTGTGTCCAATAATTGTTGCCCCATAGGAAACGCATTAAAGTGAACAGAACTTGGTTGTGTAGCAGTTATTTTCCCTATCACCTGTGTTTTGGGTATGTTGGATTATTACGACCCCCCCCCCCCCCCCTCTCCCCCTCTCTTTCTCTCACTCTCTCTCCTTTCAGGGTATAGCATTGTGCTTTGTACATATATTAAAATATAATTATCTATCATTCTTTTGATACCAAAGAATGTCAGTCATCCGACTGACCACTTTCACATTCACACCTGCGGCAGGTCGTGATATTCTCCTATATCGAAAGATTAATTTACATCATCTCCTATTTCCTCTGTGTATATAAGTATGTATGTATGTACGTTATTTTTCAATAGGCAACATAGTAGAGTAGAAGTATTGGAACTTGCAGTCTGTCAAAGACATGCTCAAGGCTCACGGTTGTGAAGAACGTCAAGAGAGTCTCCAAGTGCCTCAGGGCTGGTATCTTAGAGCAACACATCAAGATACTACCTCCTCAAGACGACCCTAAAGTAAAATATGGATTAGATCAAGTTAGTACAATTAAGTATAAGTTACACCACGATGTGGAGGTCAGTATGGGATTACACAACCGAGAGTCGAAGGTCAGAGGATAGTGTAAATCCCGTACTGACCGAACGTGGAATTGTGAAACCGACTTGTACCATGGCTGTAGGCTATTGGAAATGCACAAAAACTAATTTTGATTGGACGGTTTACGTATTTACGTATTCATCTCCTAGGAGGTGGGTATGAAATATATTCACCTCGAATTGAGTAATCTGATTGGACAGTTTGAACATACCATGGTTCTCTCCCCCCCCCCTTAAAAAAAACAAAATAAATATATTAATGAAGTGTTTGTTTGTGTGGAGGGGAAACAGCGTGACACCAGTGTGAATATTTTTTTGGCCACGTATCGATCATTTTAATTTACAGCCTGTACATAGGGGCACTTCTTTTTTTTTGTACTTTACAATAATTACATGAAATTGGAAAATTTTGGTAGGTTTTATGCTATTGAAGCAGCAGTCTGACCTCGAGTGTGTAGGCGGCCCACCTCTGCACTCTGGGGTGGGTTGGAGAAAGATACATTATTGTGTAATGGTTTTTTAGTGGAGAAAATGTTCATTTATGACTGCACAGGACCATCGGGCACATCACGTTGCTAGTAAACGTCGGGAAAGATCGCTCAATAATGTATGACGAGGCCTGTGGATTGAAATGGTTAGGTCCCTGAGATTAGCAGCAGTTGAAGCTACGGCTGTAAAGCTTGAACAGTTCCATATCTGAATGATAAATATGAGTGCAGAAGAATAAATTTCTTTGGCGGTGACTGTGTTGTGCCCAATTTTCCTGTGCACAGTCACATTAAAGAGATAATTAATTAGTATTTAATAATAATACTCCTTTATAATGATGTGTGTGTGTGTGTGTGTGTGTGTGTGTGTGTGTGTGTAGGTATTGCTGGAGGGAGGGTGCATTGTATGTGGAGAGCATTTGACATGTACCATTAGAGACATTCTCTACCAGGCAGACTACGGGGGAGATTGCTACGAGACGGAGTGTTGAGGTAGGGATGAAATTGATCTGGTCTGAGGGTGGAATTGGTCTGAGGGTTGAATTAGTCTGGGGAATTGGTCTGAGGGTGGAATTGGTCTGGGGAATTGGTCTGAGGGTGGAATTGGTCTGGGGAATTGGTCTGAGGGTGAAATTGGTCTGGGGAATTGGTCTGAGGGTGGAATTAGTCTGGGGAATTGGTCTGAGGGTGGAATTGGTTTGGGGGATTGGGGTGGAATTGGTCTGAGGGTGGAATTAGTCTGGGGAATTGGTCTGAGGGTGGAATTGGTCTGGGGAATTGGTCTGAGGGTGGAATTGGTCTGGGGAATTGGGGGTGGAATTGGTCTGGGGAATTGGTCTGAGGGTGGAATTAGTCTGGGGAATTGGTCTGAGGGTGGAATTGGTCTGGGGAATTGGTCTGAGGGTGGAATTGGTCTGGGGAATTGGTCTGAGGGTGGAATTAGTCTGAGGAATTGGTCTGAGGGTGGAATTGGTCTGGGGAATTGGTCTGAGGGTGGAATTGGTCTGAGGGTGGAATTGGTCTGGGGAATTGGTCTGAGGGTGGAATTAGTCTGAGGAATTGGTCTGAGGATGGAATTGGTCTGCTCGTCATGATTTGTTATAAATTGGTTTCAATCTATCATAGTTTTCATTTGTGAGAGGCTAAGTTATATTCATATAAATCAATTTATTATTATTGTTGTTAGATTATTATTACTGATAAAGTTGGGTCAGGCTGACTGCGTCTCACCTAGCATAGCCTTTGGCCATTAACCCTCTGCATGTTTGCATGTGTGTGTGTGTGTGTGTGGGTGTGTGTTTATGTGTGTGTGTGTGTGTGTGTGTGTGTGTGTGTGTGTGTGTGTGTGTGTGTGTGTGTGTGTGTGTGTGTGTGTGTGTGTGTGTGTGTGTGTGTGTGTGTGTGTGTGTGTGTGTGTGTGTGTGGTGGTGGTGGCTGTGTGGTGTAGTGGTTGTGTCCTCGGGCTCAGGGCCCGAGGTCCTGAGTTCAAGCCCAACTCAGGCAATTTTTCCATCTGATTTTCCATCTGCCTCCCACCAGCCCCACTAGTCCACCCAGCTGTGATTGGGTACCTGACATTTGCTGGGGTGCAAATTCAAGGCCTTTTCTCATGGAACAGCAATGGTCCAGGTGGGACTTCGGGTGCTCACACCACTTGCTGTGAGGAAAGGCCTGTTTTCCTGCGAGTTCCTAGCCCAGCTCCAGGAGCTTTGCTTGCACGGCTCACAGTGCCCGCTTAGTGCACAGGCATCCTGGCTCTGCCAGGTGCACGTGACCAACTAGCGGTAGCAAAAGAATTTGAATTTTACATTTTTTTTTGTCCTACTCAGGGTGGAGAGACGGCCACATTACACTGTTGCACGTTGGACTGCCCTGGTATCTACGTGGGCGGCATATGCTATGATGATCCGTTCTTTGACACGGGCAAGTTTCACAACCACGTACTGCACAGAGTGTCTGGACTTCAACTACTGCATCGGTCAGTCCGTGTGTTCACCTCTAGTAGCTAAGCATGGCATTTGTAAGGAAGAAACTAGCCTATAATTACTGCAAATCTGGTCCTGTTGAATTATTGTTGTTGTTGTTGTTGTTTATTGTATTGGTTTTAGCTGCTTGTTTTATTTTATTTTATTTCATTAATTTTTTATATTATTTATTGTACTGCTAAGGCTTGAATATATTTATCTAATGTGGAAACGTACATTGTCAATTTTAAAATATTTCAAACTCATTTTATATTTTTATTACATTATTTCAAAGCCCAACATTTAGTTGATTATTTTGTACGTACCATAGTGACAAGAGGTTACCATGGTTTGTAGCACATGTATACAAATGCTATAACCTTTTATGTTCGGCCAGTAATAGTCAATCAACTAATGTAATAGAGACTTAATTATGAGATTTTTTTATGAGACCATACACCTTACCCACTATAGGAATACACCTTACCCACTATAGGAATACACCTTACCCACTATAGGAATACACCTTACCCACTATAGGAATACACCTTACCCACTATAGGAATACACCTTACCCACTATAGGATTACACCTTACCCACTATAGGATTAGCTCGTTAATTTTCTTATTGTGTTCCTGAAAGTTAGAATAATTATTAGAGATGAAATTAACCATTGTTATTCTTACGAAGTTATCTTATATAAGAAAGCTGGCCAGCGGGCCGATAACATTAAATCCCTAATTTTGGCATATTTCTGACCGTTATAATCTAAATGTCAATATCATCAACTTGATGACCATCTTTATGTCATTGTTTGTTGTTGTTGTTGTTTTGTATATTAATTGTGTCCACATGCAGGAGACTACTGAGAAGTCCACTGCCACAATTGTCACCAACATTGCCACGGTAGATTTGGAGTGGGCGGGTGCTACAATTGCTCTCCTAGTGGCTCCGATTCAACGGATGACACACCGTAAATCCATGGATGGAGGAAAGGAGGGAGGGGAACTCCACACCAACACTTGCTGAGAACTTTATTTGTACTTCACTTTATTTATTCATTCAAACTAGCTATTTATGGAAACGTTACAAGTTATAAACTTGGGGACTTCACTTGTATTATTGTTTTAAACTTTTATGGCTGGTATAATTTTTATTGTATCTTGGCACTTAATTAAGTCTGAACATACCTAGAGCGAGTGCACATGCAGTAAGACCTCCGAATAGTGACCACATTGGGGACGGGACTTTTGGTCTCTTCTCAGAGGTTGGTCCTTTCTCAGAGGTTCTTATGTAAATGTCATTGTTTGTGATAAAGAGTAGGGAAAATTAAATTAAAAACATACATTCATTAATTGATGCATGTCTTGCTGTGGTTATCTGAAAGGTGTCCTGATGACAAGCATCTTAAAAGAATTTTTTTCTTCTGAAGTCTCAATTGCATTCTTGTGGCTACTGGTAGCTAACTTAGCTATTTCTCCACCACATTTATCTACTTTGATAAGGATGCGCTGCCACTGGAGATACATTTTCCTGTAAAAAACAAAAACAAAAAAAACTTTTCAGAATAAGGGGATTGTTTGAGGCGGTATTTGCAACGAACCACACCAGTCTTTCTTTTGGTAGTAAGCCAGCAGGTGATTTTTCCTAGTAGCACTTGCTGTCCTGTAGATATTATTTCCTACACTGTTTGTTCAGATTAAATAGAAGCATTAAATTTTCAGGGAGCATTTAGTGAAGACCTTTTATCCCCAGACAAAATGGATAAATGCTCTTGTACAGGCCAACATAGCGAGTTCTGGTACAGCAGATTCCTTTATCCATGTGAGCCATGTTACAAAGACTGGGCATGCTCACCAGGTAAACTGCTGCAAGCATGCATATTCCACTGCATCAAGCATATGCGGAGTACAAAGCTGACACTGCTGCTGAAAGTGAAGTTTTGACTCTGGAGCAATGGTGTCAGCCGAGAGCACAACAGAGTGTTCATTTTGATTATTGGATGAAAACTCTATAGCTGGAAATCCTTATGCTACTCTATGTCAGATCTCTTCTGTGAAGACAACTTTCAGCTCTATTTGGAATCACTAGCAGAGCTAGTCAACAACAATCAAACCCTTTCTGCTATGGCTGTAGATCAATGACATGAACACAATAATGCCTCAGAAAAAGATTCTGCAGGAGATGCCATTGGCTTGATGACATATCATGAAGCATTAAGGCGTTGGATGGTGGCAAGTCCGGAAGTTTCAAGAATGCTGATGGGATTTGAATAATTGCAGGTATGCAGCAGCAAAGTTGGCGACCACAAGCATCACGAGCAACTCATAGGAGTACAGACAGCATTTCTCAAGGAAGTCAAATCCTTGGTTACTGTGATTGAAGAGATGGGCAATCCATTCATGGAACAAAGTAGTGACCTTTTTGCTTGATAGTAAGAATATCTTGGACACTTCTGTATTATGTACTGTTCATCCGTAGAGTACGAAGAGGAGTTGTCTGTGAGTTTGCATATCATGGAATCCCTGGACCCCATACTGGTGCAGAACAATGTGGACCTGTGTTTGTAGGAGGACATTACCACGTTTATGAGAGAACTTGTCGTTTGAATCACTCCAAGTGTAATTCCACTCACGGGATGGTTCACTCAGTGGTGGGTACCGGTGGGACACATTTAGACAGCGGCTGGCGAAGTGCCAATGACTGGTCGTTGAAGCTTGATGAGTTCCTGCATGGATATGGTCGTGTCATGGCTAATACGACTAACTTGATGTGGGAATTTGTCGGTAACTATCATAGTGATGTCACTGATGTGCTGTCGTTAAACAGAAATGTATAAAGTGAACTGCTTTGGTGTCCAGTTATTAATTGAAAAGGCAGCGATGTAAACTCTATTTATCTGAATGGGAAGTTGCCGGTCAGGGAAATATTCTACTTTGTCTCAAAGTCTTCCCAACAAAGGGCCTAATCAAAGGAACAGTTATAACTATGGAATCCCTCCTTGTCAGTATTGTGATTACATAATCTTATCAACATTAAAAAAAAATTTGTATCACCATAATCCAATGTCCCCCCCCCCCCCCCCCCCACCTCTCTTTCACATGTGTTATCAATATAATATAAATTTAGTGAACAAAATTGCAGCAAGGCTTACAATTTTGCAAAATGTTTGAACATTTACATTTTAGTTTTAGTTATAGTTTATCTCGAGATTAATTTTAGTTTAGTTTTTCACTTGTAAAGACTACAATTTTAGTTTAGTTTTTGTTTTTCAAATGCGGACTTCAATTTAGTTTTTGTATTCCACCATTATTGTTAGCTGGTTTTTTTAGCTTTTTTTTTTTTATAACAGGAGTACAATAATTTTAGTTTTTGAAATAATTATTATTACCCTGCGGCATACAGCACGGACTGAATGATTTGACATGCGCATGCTAAGGGAGGGGGCTGGGCTAGATAATCAAGCAACCGCTGACTACTGCTGTCCAACGATTTGCCTGAGCCAAACAAATACTCACGTGCTACTAAGAAATGATTAGGTAAAGGGTTTTGCTTCGTGGGACTACCACTGGTCGTTGTCACTACAAATAGTTAGCTATATTTTTTGTTTTGATTAAAAATGATTTTTTTTATTCAAGAGTTTAGTTTAGTTATTATCATCCTATGTGTTATTTAGTTTTGGTTAGTTTACTAAAATGTTTTTGGTGTAGTACTAAAATTAATTTTAGTTTTAGTCAAAACAACACTAAAAAAACAACAAAAACTAAAATGAGTTAAGAGATTTTTTGTTAACATATATCTTGAAATAAAGACTTTGAAAGTAATGGTGTAGTTGCATTGAATAAATAACATAAGAAAACAACATACACAATTATATCATGAAGCCTACATGTAACAAAAATCCTGTTGACCACGCCTATTTCGTTAATGACAAGGAATCAATGACTTTGCCGTCATAATTCGACACGTACTCCCACAACAAATGATCATGACTCGCAGAAATTCGACCGTACCCGAAGGCAGGTGCGAAATACAACGACCACTCTTTGTTCTCAATCTGTTCGTCGTGATGCAGTTTGAAGCCGGCAGTACCAGCCACAAGATGAACCATTCCGCGATTAGAGTTACACTTAGACTTGTACATGCGGCAAGTTCTCTCGTAGACATGAAGATGGCCGCCAATAAAGAGGTCTACTTCGTGGCTCACTAATAGTTCTTCCAACGCCCTCTGCATGCCCACGCCTGTTTTGTAATCTCCCACATACTTCGACGTGCAGTACAACGGGCGATGAGCTGTTACTGCCACCCACGGAGTCATCTGGCGATCCAACCGTTCCAGGACATTTGACAACCATGTGTGCTGACGAGATCCGAAGGTATAATCATGCTCAGAGCTGAGCTGTATCAGCTGAATGCTGCCGTATTTGAAGGAATACCAATACACGTGGTTACCGTTGTCAGGCATGTGAAACCTATGGAACACCGGAACGCTGCATTCTCCGCCCGAATCGTGACCATAGTTGCCCCAGGAAGGGTGGAACCTTTTCTCCCCGCTACGGTCTTTGTCGCTCCCTATCAAAGTGCCTTGCTCGTGGTTGCCGACGCTAACCATATAAGGAACTACAGAAGCAACCGGTTCTATTACAGTCATCCATTCATCCCATCTGTAGCCGAATCCATAAGCGTAAGACAAATCTCCAATATGGAGGACGAATGACACATCGTTGGTGGAAACTTCATTTAGCACATTTTTCATGGTAGACTCTGATCCAGGGAAAGGTGTGATGTCCATATCACCGTATATGATGAATTTAACAACCTCTTTGGAGCCATCAACGGGTGCCGTCGTAAAGGACTTCACCGTGCTGAATTTAAACTCTTTGTTGCCGTACTGGTAGTAATACTTGGTGCGTGGCTTCAGACCAGTTACTAGCACGCTGTGAAGCTGACCCGGGTCTATGAAGTGAGCCGATAAATTGGCCGGAGGTCCGCACATGTCCTGGGCAGAGTACGTGCTGGAAGTGCCCGTGAATCTGTGCGGAAGATTTGTGGGTGACAAGCCTACCAGGACCTCGGGAATGTATTTGGACCCTGAGCTCCATTGGACCCTCATTTCTTGAGGATTATCTGTTAGAGCCAGGTGGCAGTGCTCAGGGGTGGATAGGGAATCCTTGAATCTTATGGCATCACTGACTGCAACTATTTCGCCAGAGTGATTGGAGTGCACTTTGAACTGGCAATCCATCCTCACATTGTATAGATTCATTTTCATGTTTTCTTTAGAAATCTCCTCGTCCAATGGCCAGTAATCGATGAGCTTCTCGTTGGTGCCCTGCGGGCAGTAAAGCGCCAACACCGCCGCCTCGGACACGCTCTTTGGAAGAGATCTCCACTCAATCGTAACCAGGTCTCCATTTCGAATTTCCAGTGGGGACACTTGCAAGCGATCAGCCAACGCGGCTTTATCTGCAGAACCTCCTGGCGCCCATTTCCAAACAGATTTCTTCCTAAGTCTCTTGTCGTAGTCGAGATTTAAATAGACCAGCTTCTTGAACAGGTCCACTGTGAGCGGTCTGTGGACTCCGCCAGCAAATGTGGACCGTAAGGACCTTCTGGAACCTATACTAGTCCAAGTGGGTGCGCGAGAACAGTTGTATACCGCCAGAAGAGCCACCGCACACAAATTTAGCAATATTAAAAGTTTTGATCTGGTTTTCATCTATGCACTTTGCACACTGAACTATTAACACCACAGATCCTATCGACTGACACCTCTAACGGTGCTATAGAACCTCTTCACTTCACTAACACGCTGCAGACAGCTCAGAGACGCCTTACCAGATCTAAATGTTTATTGGTATTCTAAAAAAAAATGTTTACTTTAGATCGAAAAACAAACAAACAACAACATAAATTGTACCACATTAAAATGACATCAAAATTCTCCAAACTTGTGTTATTTCAGATTCAGCATATCCAGGCTGTATTCCCAGAGTTTCTTGCACTCCACATCGTCCAAGGCTATATTGAGAGGTTTCTTCACGCGGCAATTGGAGTAATAAGCTCTGCTCTGTCCCTCCACTTCTGCCGCAACACAACAGTACAAGGAGGTCTGTGAACCTTGCTCGGGAGTCTTCATAAATAGGTACTTCATAATGGATGTTATTGGCTAAGGAAATATCGACATGACTGGATAATAATGGCAAATTAACAATTCTATTTTTGGGGTAAACACGTGGTTGCATTGTATTGATGGACAATTCTTCTTAAATTGAATGTTATTTTATTTCCTTCTCTCCCCCCCCCCCCCCCCCCCCCCCCCGCCCCCCCCTCCTAAATGAGCAAAAGAGCCATCGTCATGGACAGTGTGGGAAAATATTCTTTACATCACACAAAATTCAAACATAAGTTTCTGTCTTTTTTTTTTTGTTCATAAAGTATAGACTCATGACTCATGGGGTAACAAGTAAATAAACACACACACACACACACACACAAAGTTGAGAAATACATACACAATATATACAGTGGAACATCAACTATCAGAAAAGTAATCGGGAATTGGTTCTCATCAAATATTCAAATTAAATGCAAAACAATGAAAAAAATATTTAGGACATAAAAGTGCAATCCATTGTGGAAACAAAAGTTGTCAACTTTCCCTTGCTTTTCTTAAAGTCACAGATGGTGGACTTAACAACTTCATAATCTTTTACATGTACAGTATCAGTAGTTCCTCCCTTTTCAACCGCTTGCTAATTTTAAGCTCAGTTTTGACAAAAAAGAACACTTCTCTTCCTTTTAGCAATCTTTTTAGCCCTTTCAGCCATTGATTCTGCCTGAAAATTAGAAGGTAGCTACTTTTACAACAACAAAAAAAATGACTGAAATAACCATCATTTAACGGGCGCATGCAGCCTTTTTTTCTCTTTCGGTTAATTGATGTTTCCGATGATTGACATCTGCCTAGTTAAGTTTGCACTGTAGATTCGTTTATTAACTAATAATACCTGAATATCATTGAACTGGATTTTTATCACACACATCCACACACCAAGAGATAATTGATTACTTTTGGTTGAATAAAAATCTAAAACTCGAAGTTGTAACTGACTGCACTTGCCATGCTACCATCTCCAAAGTAAATAAGAAAAGAAAAAAGAAGCTAAATGCAGGGAAGTTTTTAGTGAGAAGAGATAACTAATGCAGGGACAGCACCACAGTTATGTCAAATTGGAAGAATTTAACAAACAAAATTGGAAATTCAAGTCATTAAAACCTCAATTATGAATTTAGCTTGCTATTGTTTTTTTTTTGTTTTTTTTTGTTTTTGTTCGGAGGATGTTTTGTGTTATGTTTAGATTTTTAATAAAGAAAGCGCCAGGTAAAACAAGTTGTAAATTTGGCAATAAACAGTTTAGCAAATTACAGAAGAAAGTCATCAGGTACTCAAGTTATTTATCTGTTTCAAGCTCAGCATGACAACCAGCAAAGAATTGTCCTCATTTCAGTTCTTGAGGCTGGCAGTTAGTGTTCCCTCCTTCTGTATCAAACACTGACAGCTATGTATACACTGACCTTCAGGAAGAAATACGAGTTCTCTGTGACATAGCGACTCAACTCCGTGTCAATAGAGCCAGGATGAAGGGAGCACGTGGTCACACCCGTACCTGCCAACCTCTTGCCGAGCTCTCGGGCAAACATTACGTTTGCGAGTTTGCTCCGGTTGTAAGACTGGAACTTTCTATATCTGAAGATTATAACAAGGCACAGGTAATTAAAAAAAAAAAAAATGAAATCACTATAGCGAATTTTTGTAATATCAAAATGAATGTAAAGAAATGAGTGAGGAATTATACTTTTTACTTAGAAGATTTAGACTTCCTTTTCATTTCATGTGCAGACAAATTCAGTGTGTTCTTGTATAGCAATAATGGAGTTAAGATGTACTTTAGTGCAACAATGCATAGAATTGAGTGAGCCAGCTCAGAGACTCTCTAAGTAAGCACATGGTTGTACTGAGGAGGCAGTCATTCCTTGAGTTCAATTTGTTCCCCCCCTTGAAATTGTTGAAAGTGAAATGTGAAAAATGTAAGTTTATTACTGCTCTAAGTTTTGTCTTGGAGTTTAAAATGACAATAAACATAACTACTAACCACACATTCTTCATAGAGATTTCCATATCTTCTTCCATTTTAATTATGTATGAAAGTTGTGACCCCCCCCTAATCCCCCTGGATTAATTCCTAAATGAATCCCTGGTGGTTTTCCCACACACTCACCAACACTCATTCTAATTGCCCTGACTAATATCAGCACTGCAGGTATTGTAGACATGGAATTACACACATAATGAATATCATTAATAACTGCACAACATACTCCATGATTTTATTCCACTGGTCAAATGGTGTACAAATCAAATAAACTCTTGATCAAGTTAGTGAATTGTTTTGACAAGTAGAATATTATTTGGAGTGTTTTGCAGAGTAATAAGCTATTATAATAAAGCAAAAATTAATTTTGATAAAGGCCTGGGGCTTCCTTAACTCAACAGGAATATAGTTAACAGATAGTTGAGCTCGGCCTGCAATTTTTTTTTTTATCTTCAGTTAACTCCTCTCTTACTACATCTTTGTACAACAAGAGACAAGAAAGAACCAAACAAATAAATTACTCTCTATTAGCAGTGTTCAGACAAACAACAAACAACATGAAGAATTTAATAATGTCAGAGTGTTAGTAACAATGAATGCTAGCAGTTGTCAATAAGTCAATGGAAAGGGGTTGTCAAAACTAGAAAACATGCACTACAATTAATTTGTCATGTTATACACTGGAGGTAGGAAGCATGCAGGAAGCACCGGGTGCTAGACTCTACCCCCCTCCGCTCTAGTAAGTAATGAGTGCTATTGAGAAGCACAACAATGACTAGGCTTAACAACCTCTTTTTTAATAATTGCAAATTTTTCTCGTTCTAACAGCCAATATTGTTAATTAAAACTTAACCCGCTATTAACCCCTGAAGAGGACTTCGGCAAGAAGTCGAAACGTCGGGTTAAATTTAAATTAACAATATTGGCTGTTAGAACGAGAAAAATGTGCAATTATTATAATTATTTCAGCTGAGAATCACTGATCCTCTTTTTAGCTAATACCATTAACTGGACCAGATAACTGAGCATACCTTTTAAATCAATTATTGGATAAGAGATAGCTAGTTTAGATGAACCAGAACCCCTCCCATTAAAATCATTTTCTTACGTCTCCTCAGCCTGTAGTATTATCTATGACCTCAAAATTGTTATATTTTATGCTCACCCATTTTCCCACATCATGTCTTGATAATTCAAAGTACCTAAATAATGAAGTTTAGATGAAATGGAGACTACACGACTAGGAGCAGACACCTTTAATTTGTCCAGAAGTAGATGGGTGAGTAGAAAATGGCCAAGATGGTTCACACCAAACTGAAGCTCAAAACCATCTTTGGTGAGCTGGTAAGGTGTCATCATGACACCAGCATTCAACAGGAGAATGTCAACCCGCTCCTCTGTGTTCACAATGTCCTGGGCGAACTTACGAATAGAAGCAGTGGACGCCAAATCCAGATTCTTTAAAATGACGTCCTCGTTACCACTCTTCTTCTTCACTTCTTCCACTGCAGCCGCTCCTTTCGTGAGGTTCCTGCAAGCTAGGATGACTCGTCCACCACGTTGTGCTAGCATAATGGCTGTAGTTTTTCCTATGCCGGTATTTCCACCGGTGACTATAACCGTCTTTCCATAGATCCTAGCTTCACTGGGACACCGCTTCCCGTTGATGACGAAAATCCTCAAGAAGCCGTACGCGCCCAGGCCAATACCTAATCCTGCAAGCAAAGCACTAGGACAGTGCACTACACCCGGCAAAAAGTTTGACATCTCGGTTGTAACACCCGGTTCAGGCACTTGTCCGTTCACATGTGATTAAAAAACCTGGCACTTTTATATCACTTTTGAACCGAAGAAGTGCCGATTAAAGCTACACCTCTCTCCGACCTACGGTCTTTCCACCCACGTAGTGAGCTCCTTTTTGCGTTTGGTTTGGGCAGCCTTTGCAGAGCAATGGTTTGGATAGTTGTGATCGAACGAGCTGCCGACTTCGGAGGAAGGGTAGAGGTTAGGGAAAGCGTTTAGTGCTGCTCAGACTCCCCGTTTAAATACTCTATTCAAAGCTGGATGGCTGGTGGGTGTTTCAGTGAAGTATATGCATGCATGTGTTGGAAGAAGCTGCTGAGGATACTGGCTTAACTGTGCAATAAGTAGCAGTAAGTCTGATGTGGCTTAGTACAGAGTGGCTATATTATTTATTTGGTTTAGGATTGTATGAAGAAGAAATAGTACAAGATAGAGTATGCCAGAAACACTGGATCAGTGAAGATTTTTCAAGATACCTTGGACGTCCTGGCAGAATTTTCAACAGGAATAGGCAAAAATGGTTAGGTGAATTGCGGATATTTAATAATGCAATCTAAGTATTATTTATTTATTCTTGTTTTTGCGCAAGAAGGGGCAGGGTGGTGAGATCCAGGGCTCCGCTAGAGTTTGTATTATTACAGAGATGTATGGAATAGCCAGGCATCAAACTACTTTCCCCTCAAAACAATAATATTCTGTATTTGTAATCATAACTATGTTACAAAACAGTTGAACCACGGCAACTTTCGGAATTATTGCTAGATAGTCGCCCTCTCCCTAGGGCTTCCTCCTCAGGATCGGGTTAGTTATCAGCGATAATTCCTCAAATGCATGATTTAACTATTATATATCATGTATATAATAATTATACCATTAGTTTGAAGAATTATCGCTCCAGCCCGGCGAGGGTGTTTATCTAGTGATAATTCTGAATTGCCATGGTGTAACTACGGTAACAATTTGTCAAACATTAACAATTACTAGCAAGTACCCTGCCACTCAGTGGCACTTGATGTATTACAATGTAAAAATGCAGCAGCAGAAGTTTTTTTTTTATTCATTGTTAATTTTTTTTTGAGAATTTAATATTATTAAATCCTAAAATATAGCTGAGCTATCTCACTTGCTATTATAGTGCTCTAGCACCACTAGTAATAATACTAGTGGTGTGCTTGAGCATAAATGGTGAGCAAGCCTAAAACTACACTACTGTTCAGATATTGATTTTAAATTCTAACACTCAAGCTACTAAAAGAAAAGGTCGAGTTTTAAATTACGTGTATAAGGGGATTGAATGCCATAGTAACCACTCACCGCAACTATTTGAATTGAAAAAAACAGCAACAACAACAAAAAACAAAAAAACAAAAAACAAGTCATGTTATTTAAACGTTTTCTTTGTTATATTCTTTAGTTAAATAGTAGCTCTAACACACAATGCTTTCACACAACTGGACATACCTACACACAGACTTATCTTTGTGGTTAGCCTAATTAGCCAATGAATTTTCAAGTTAATAGTATGGCAAAAATCGCTGTTCAATTGAAATCGCACAGGGAAGTGAAATACCGCGGTAGCTAAGTAAAATACCGCGGTAGCTAAGTAAAATACCACGGTAGCTAAGTAAAATACCACGGTAGCTAAGTAAAATACCACGGTAGCTAAGTGAAATACCACGTTAGCTAAGTGAAATAGTATAGGCAAGTGCGCACGTGTGCAGCATTAACCTTGGAAACGTACAGTTCAAGTAGTTTCTAGTTGGAGACAATGTCATTCTTTACCACAGAAGCTCTACCCATATTAGACGGAATGTTTTTCAACAGATTAGAAGGGGCCATACTTTGAAAATGAAGTTCCAGCGGAAGCTAATCCTGAAAATACGGAGATAGTGAGGGAACAATACAGTGTAGCTACAATTGCAAATGACTGTTAAAAAAGCTGGCCTACTAGAAAGTGATAGCATGGGTAACCTGTGTTATTAGGGATCAATAGCACTCGTAAAGCTATTAAAATAGCACTCGGCTTCGCCTTGTGCTATTAATCCTGAATAGCATGGTTATACCTGTGCTATTATACTCATACCAATACCATAGCCGAGTCATTTTTCAATACAAAAAAGGGTGTATTATTTTGAAATACCACAGCAGTGGAAAACTGAAATAATGATCTGATTGGTCACGGCGATCTCTTCGTGACCTTGCCACACTTTTACCCGCTAGGCAATGTTGTGGCGAAATTCCAGGGAAGTGGTATTTAGCAACTGTAAGAGAAGTATGAATAATAGCAGAACTGGGATGAAAAAATTTCTTTGATGGAAATATAATACAAGATTATGGTTTTCTTAGCTGCAGAAATGAACTGTTATCTTTGGCTATAGTATTAACATATGATAGCACGGAAAAAACTGTGATATTTGGATTAATAGCACTTGTGGGGTGAGAAATTTCACTCGGCTTCGCCTCGTGAAATTTTTCTCACTCCACTCAAATAAACAAATATCCCTGATTTTCAATTGTGTTATCCTTGACAGTGTCTCGCTCGCTTCGCTCACTTGCCAATTATACTAACAGCTTTGTCCTTAGAAGCTGTTTATTGAAACACCACTTTTGCATGCATACATGTGTGTCTGTGTGTGTATATGTGAGTGAAGTTTCCCATACACACTTCAATGTTTGTATTGTTTCAATTGTGACAGCATAGCCAAAGCTCTCTGGGACTGTATTGTGTTGTGTTGTAGACCAAAGCCTAAACATGAACAGGTATTCAGTATCAATAATGTGGCCAGCAATAGAAGTTGTTCCTCCGCTGGAGCATTCCAAGCAAAACTGACGGCAGTGAAACCACTTTTCTGACAAGGATAGCGATGGCGAAAGTCCAGAGAGCCTACAAGACTATTGAATTTGATGTCTTACTTTAGTTTTGTTTCTGAACAAAGGCCTTATTTGCAGCCTGTGCAGGTTTTCAATAGTGTTGTGTGCAAATTCTCACATAAACAAAAAATGGGTAACCGTCCACTGGGCCATTTTTTGTAAGTGAATGGTTAAGCGCTTATGGGCGCTTAACTGGTAGACATGGTAGACTACGGTATTATTATTATTATTGTTATTATTATTATTATTATTATTGCCATCGTCATCATCTATGTAATAATATTATGATGACAACAACTACGTATTCATAAATAATTCATCATCTGGGCCAGGATAGTAAAGCGTCGCCACAAATTGATGGTTAACCTTTGTACTGTCCAAGCCTAAAATTCTCGGCATTGTCACTGCTCTCGATTATCCAATTAAAAAAAAAAACTATTATCTAATATAACGTTCCTATTTTTTGTCTTTATGTTACTCTGATGTAGTACTTTCTGTAATAAAAATATTGAAAAAAGTGAGTAGCAACACTGGTATTTGTGTTGTTTTTTGTTTTAAAGTATGGCTATTAGAACTCTTACCATTGAGCATCTGTCCACCCAAAAAATGTTTTAGTACGGGGCTCTGAAACTCAGAATACAGTGACTAGAAGGTGAATAAGCCGTGTACTCTGTCAGAACGCTGTAGCAACTCTGAGATTGTCAGAAATTGAGCTTCAGCTAAAATATTGTTAGAATCGGTAAGTCCGAATTTTTAGCTCTTCTCTTTACAGACTATTATACTCGAATCATTTCGTGCACAATGAGCGTGGCGGCTGGTTTCACAGTATAAGCAACACAACTCGCCCTTAAATGAACCGAACACTGCACTGGGAATGTCACTTCCTGCGCAAATGTTCCGCTGTATGCTAGCCTAGAGTGAAGTTAAACAACACCCCTGGCAATCAAAGTAGATAGGTTTTGAAATATATTGAATCGAAATAGGATGATAATACAACGATGAGTCAACGAATAGAAAGTTGAATAATATTCAAGAGAAATATGCAATGAAGAAGAGATGTGATGCGATGAAGTAGAATTCCAGGCTAATGGCTAGAGGAGTTGAAGAACTGACTAGCAGAGTGACTTGAACCACAACTGCAACTACAACAACACTTGAACAACAACCACAACTGAACAGGACTGCTCACTACGTGGGTGGAAAGACCGTAGGTCGGAGAGAGGTGTGGCTCCTTTACCACCCTTTACCAGCTGCACTTTCCTCCCCCCCCCCCCCGCGTAGTGGGTAAAGGGTGATAAAGGGTCTGGCTACGTCAGACTAAGACGAGTCTATTCGAAGTTCACGCCTCCCAGCTGTATGAGAAATACGCAAAGAAAACAGACAAACAAACGAGAACAAGAAAAGAAAAAAAAAAAAGGAAAAAAAAAAAAGGGAGTCTACAACACCTGCTGTTCCCAGGCGGTCACCCATCCAAGTACTGGGCAGGCCCAATGTTTGCTTAACTTCGGTGATCGGACGAGAACCGGTGCTTTCAACGTGGTGTGGTCGTAGACACACACTGCAGCCAGCAAGTCTGTACTTATAGCGTAGGACTTTTCTCTCAGCACAGCACCAGACCTCGCATTTGGCACCCCTGCAGGAGATCCTGCTCCTGCTGTTCCCAGGAGGTCACCCATCCAAGTACATTGGGCAGGCCCAACGTTGCTTAACTTCGGTGATCGGACGAGAACCGGTGCTTTCAACGTGGTATGGTCATAGACACACACTGCAGCCAACAAGTCTGTACTTATAGCGTAGGACCTTTCTCTCTGCTAAGTTAGCAGCACAGTACAAGATCTCTCATCTGGCACCCCTGCAGGAGATTCTGCTTGGGGTAAACAGATTGCTAACGGCAATTGCTGAAAGCAACAGCTTCCCCAAATATTTTAGATTCTTTTGCCATTAATCCAGTTGAAGTCAGGCGAGTGGCTGCTTTTGTTTGCTCAAATAACGGACGAGAAAAGATTAAAGTTAGCAGAAGCAGATGGAAAAAAGTTACAAAAATAGTGATTACAAGCGTGCCATCAAATATATGACAAATACGCAAAGAAAGCAGACAAACAAACAAAAAATAAGAACAACCCTCAGAACTGTTGCATTGATAGCAGGGGGAGGAGCTCAGTATGAGTGGATGTGCCATGTAATTGTGGTCAGCTGCTACACTGTCAGCTATAACGAGTTTTACAGTTTTGGAACTTAATATTCAGAATTAACTTTAGACAAATGTGTCATTACCTTTGATCATGCAGACACACCTCTTTTTTATGTCACATTATACGTGTTGATGGCTTTAAAATCACTGTAGTTTCTCCACCCAGTTTCAGTTAGTCTCTGTTTTTCTTTTTATTGCACCTTACCTTACTAGCTTAATGTCTAATTTACTTTCATTATAACTTCCTTTAATACTTTGGGGGGTAGTTCGGAAGTGATAAGATAGCTATACGTTGCTGATAGAAGAGTGCCAGACTACTCCATAGACCAATTCTGGTGGCAGTGTTGGAACTCGGATTTACACAGATGTTCTTATTGATCGTTGCAAGGACTTGGTTTAATACCTCCATTATTGGTACTGTTTTTTTTTGTATTTGGCTATTAGAAACCCTAACATTTGTCGCTTTGCCTTTCAAAGTACATTCGCTAGAGTCAGTTGCTTAGTACTGGCTTTTAGCTTAATTAAACATATTAGACTTTCTGGTTGAAAGTGTATGTTCAACAGATGAAACCACACTATTTTTATTTGTCAGTTTAAGAGTGTATAAGATACGTAAGAAAGATACACATCTTAATATTTTTTTATACATATATTGTTTAAATGGAATTGAACATATGAAAATGCTGAGATAAATTCCTATTTATAGTACATTTTTTGAGTGAGTACTTGTGCGATGTATTAGAAAAGTAATTTAATTAAATATATATGTATTTGTATAAGATCCATAAGCATTAGCATCATTTTAATGATTTTTGTGATAGCTATTTTTAAAGCACACGAGTTACTGCAAGTTTACTTTAACAGTAGAAACACTGCGGTAAAGTGGAGGAAGTACTTTGGGAAGAAATAAGAAAACTTGAATGAAGAAGGGAAGGACAGAGTAGCAAAAAATGATGGATACTAAACTTGCTACATACTGTCCTTTATTAAGAAATATTAACCATAAAGAAAGCATTGTAATCCCAAATACAAGGCTGCAGCATATCAACATTACAATTTTTTTCGTATCCTTAAAATTTTTTCGACGTATCTTACGGGTCTTAATTGCAGCAACAAAAAGAAAGCCCAAAAGAGTTACAGTGTATATAAGAGATCCTGCCATCCATCCCACACTTTTATCACAGTTGCATAATTGGACAAGTCCATAATAAGGTGGGAATGGTTCCTTTTGAAAGATCATCTTGTTTACAGAATGGCAATCTCCTGTAGACATCTGTAGGAAAAACAGAAACGTAGCTATTGACATTACCACAAGTATGACTAGTAGAAGCCTACTGTCTGACCAATGTTTCTTAACCTTGCCAAAGTAGTGAAATATATGCCATATACGAAGTGTCTTTACAAATGCAGTAGCTACCACCAAATCTATTCCAATGAAGATGAAGAAGCCATTAGTACTACAAATCAAGTCATGAAAATTTTTGTTAGTAATTTTAATGTTACTTTGAAGAACTAAAATAGTTGGAGACAAAAGAATGATGTAAGTGCCAAGATATATGCACAAGCTTAAAGAAAAGCTGGAGGCTTTTACTTCCTTCTCTTTGTGAAATATAACAAATAATAAAAGGCTAGAGATTATCAGACAGTGGACCATTATAATCCAACTATTGATAATTATGGATACAGCCAATGGTTTCGGGAGCAGATGTACTTCTAAATGATCTGGCGGTATTGGGTGTAGAAAGGTTTTGTTTATGGACAAATGCCCTGTTTTGAAACAGTGCCGGCCAACAATAAGCTCAGTGCTATTTATTATCACCTTGATATCTAACTTAAACCATTTGCCTCTCCCCCTTAAGTTCACTCTGCCATTTCTGCTATTGAAGGAAAAATTGAATATATCATTTCTTGCTTCAGTTTCATGTTGAGAACTTGAAGTATTGTAGTCCAATGAAATAGTCGTGTTTAACAACAAGGCCATTGCCCACAAAGAGTCATACAGTAAAGCTCTACGCTGTACCTCTAAACTCTGGTCCTCCTTACTACTATAGTTCTCTGAATAGAATGGCATATTTTTTAAAGAAATTATAATTACATTATCCCACTCAGGTGAGAAAGAGATGGATGGAGATTCCAACTGAATAAATACCCAGGCATACTCAGGCCACACTAACTTTTCTTTATATACCTCTTTTAGGATAACATTGGCAACACAAGGAGGAGCCAAAATAATGAATATATTAGAGTTGGCTGATTTTAATCCTTTTAAAAGTGTGGTAACATTAAACATATCTCTTTGCAGTAAATATTCTTGGACTACTTCAACCGAGGAAACTTTGGCTAATTTGAATATTTTAGCAGCTTTACCATAATGAAAAGTAGAATATCCATAGCTTGAGTCCATAGCAACAATACTTATCTTGTTCCAGTCCAATCTGTTCAGGATTTCTGTAACTGCTGATATTATGTCTTCTGTGGATGGTAGTAAGTAAGAAATAGAGGAATAGCTGGTGAAAAAATGGCTCTGGGATCCTAGGATTTGTGGAAGATTCTCTTCAATATGATAAATTATTTTAGGATATATTTCACTAACTCCATCACAAAACATGCCCGTTACTCCAGCTACATTCAGATGTGGGTCAAGAAGAGCTTCAAATAGACTGTGAATACCTTTCACAGGATCACATTCTGGCACAGATATAAGGACTGGAACTATTGAAAACTCAGACAAGAGGTCCAGTTTTTTGTTAATTTCGTGAGCTGCCAGCATGGCTCCTGGAAATAGGTCTGCATTCTCCATCGGAAGGCATGAGTAGTTTGCACTTCTCTCCTGTGAAGATGACAACACAACTAGAACATGAAGTAAAGACTTATTGGCTGATTCTGAAGCAAGTAATAGAGCTACTGTAATGAACAATATTAGCTTAGTGAGCGTAGCCATGTTAAAGTAAAGCAGATTCCCAAATGTTCATTTGTGTCCCACTTTAATAAACTACCTTTTGTGTATACATATCAAATTACATGGCATGAGTAATATCAACATTACTTATGAATACAAGTGAACATAGTGTATTGGAATAAGGCTATATTGTCTGTGGTTTTTATTATTGTTATTACACTAAAAGGTATGTTTTCAAATAGATATCTTTGAAGCTAGTCAATTAGAGTTTGGCTTAGATAGTAACAGAAGCCTGAAAAGAAAATGGACAAACTGCCATGAGACAAATATCAGAAGCAACATTGAGACTAATGGCGCTAGTGAATTTCACCCTAATTTGCCAACAATGAGCTCACCTTTAAGGTTTTATGTAATCAATATCTCCATGGAAAAGCAGGATCTTGTGGGGGAGAAGTTGTTTTTGTTGTGGTTTCATACTCCATTGTTGTGAAGCATTTGTATTATTGACTATTTTAACTGAGGTGAAATCCCACCACATTCATCAGAAACTTAATTTATTTGAACCTTTTTATATTACCTTTCGTGCATCATTTAGAATCATTAATACAATTATGCGTCAATGAACTGCACATGCTCATGCTATTTTTATATCGTACATTTGTTTTTATTTGTCAGTTGACACGTGAAAATAACTATGTGACTTGACAATTGACCTTGGTGGCAGCCCTACTGTGCTTCTCACCAAAACATATCCAGGTAGTGAAATAATCAGGAGATATCTCTACAATGAAAGGCTCTCTGACCAGCAGGCCTCAGGAGCACTTTAATTAATCAAAGGGTAACATACTGTCAATAAAGCTAAGTTTTTGTTTAAATGGAGCAGCTGAACATGTGTTTCCTATTTCAGTCACTGCTGACAAGAAAAGCAGCTGCTATTATGTAGTACTTGTTAACCATTTTGAAAACAACAACAACAACAACAAACATTATGGATCCAGCTGAATACCAGAATACTTTAATTCTAGAGTTTGGTTTGATTTTATAACATAATCATGTTGCATCAGCAATATAACATCTTGTTGCACATAATTATGCATAAATTAGTCTAGTGTACACATGAATAATGTATTAACTTAGTATCCTAACCATTTAGCCATTGTTATAAGGTTCGCACAATTAATACAATATAAAGTCTTTATGGCATATTAATATATTTACAAAAAAACAACAGTTCCTATGTAAACATATGAACTTAAAAAATGACTTAGGAACTAAAAAAAAGTAGTTATTAGTGATAGTAGTACTACGTCAAATATTACATAAAAACTTAAAATTAAACCATTATAATTACTAGTATTATTTACAGGTTAGTTCTTTCTCGGAATGGTATGGAGGATATGTAATCGCACGACCACAAGACTGCTTCCACATGATAAAGGTGCCCTCCAGTATCATGGCCGCTTGTATTGGCAATTTCTTCCATTGACTCATCCACATAAACATACATACTGCGATAATGTGCTATCCTCTCTGACATCAAGAAGCCACAGTATTCCTCGGTCCACCCACTGGGGCAAGTACGTCTTGCCGGAATCATGATTATAGCATGCTTGTCCGGGACATAGCAGACGGCACATGGAGTGTTGTCTTCGTGCCTCTGAATTATGGTTAGTTCATATTCGGTTGTGTATACATAGCTGTGGCCTTGCACTCCGCTTCTGTATTGGTGGTATTCTGGGCTATTGTGTAAACAGATGTAGTTGGATCCACCACCTCTCCTGAACCCATCATCAGACCCTGTCTTCCCTGCATAGACAAGGGCACTACCTGAGCGACAGGATGTGGACCCCCAGCGGTTATAAGTGACTCCACCTACTATAGGAGCAGGTACCCCTGGAGAACCAGGAAGACCTTTACTCCCTTTCAAGCCTTGAGAGCCAGTCAAACCAGTATCACCTCGAGTACCTTTCATTCCCTTCAGACCTTAAAAAATAAATAAATAAAATTCAAAGGAGCTGGCATATTATTATAATACTAATTTACATGAGTCACAGCTTGATATGGTAAAATATTTCATGAGCAGGCTGATTTATTTTCATGAGCCAGAGACAGAGTGAAAATAAAGCCGGAGAGTGAAATATTTTTCCATATCACTAGCCTTTACTAGGGTTGGTAACTCAAAGCGTAAAGTTAGTTGTAAACTCTGTGTGTTTGTTCATAGGGGCTCCCCACACACTCAGTTGATATTTTAGCAGCTGCTCTGATCTGGTTGGGTAGGCTTCCCCAGATCATGGTACCTGTGAAAACCCTGAAAACTGGTAAGCTGGGCTGGGTTGCAATAACTATTTGAGGGTTGCTTATTTTTAGGTACATATATGTGACCTTGAGATATTCCACAGTGATCACACACAGATGATTTTATCACATGCTTTATTGAGTAAGCTCATTTGGAATAAATGTGTAATAGAATGTCAGATATCAAAACTTTCATTAACCAAACACGTCAATTAACTGGAAATTTAATGGTAGCACTTGCAGACACAAAAAATTGCTTCACCATGCCCTTTCATTAGTGTTTTATAATGCATCTTCTATGGTGTTCAATTTTCCGAACATTTGAGAACACCTCTTGGTCCCAAGTGTTTGTATAACTGACATTCTACTGTAGCATGAAGCTCATATTAATGTAACATTTCACTATCTGAACCTCCAGAGAAAATACAAGTCAAAATAAAAAGACCTAAAACAATTTTAGATCAATTTTTGATTTTTCCTAAGGTCTATTGAGCCAGACAATAATAAAAACAAAAATGATTTAAAACTATACCTGGTTCTCCTTTACTTCCATTGACTCCAGGGTTCCCTGCCAGTCCAGAGGTGGTCCAGATTGCCCATCTGGTCCGGGAGGTCCCATCACTCCAGGGGTTCCATTGATCCCATTGATTCCAGGTATTCCAGTAGGAACACTAGTTCCATTAAATGCTAGAGAAGTCTTACTGACAGCTGCATTACTATCTGTAATATTTCTAGCCACAAGGTATGCTAACAAGGCTAATATGATAAATATCAGGACCAAATTTACAGCCCATCCCACAAAGAGCAATTTACTGACATTAACTGACAATTCAGTTGTTTTTTTAACCTTTCTTTCTACCTGAGTTCTCATTCTAACCACAGGCACTGTATAGTCCCCATCTCTGTCCACATTGTCTGGGTTCGAATACACTGCCAGCTCACTGTATTTATTTTCTTCTGCCATTGTGGTTCAATACATTAATTATTGCTATACTCCTTGTGAAACTGGTGAAGACACTAAAATTTCTGCTCTCAAAACACACTACTTATAATAAGCCTGTTATGCAACACACACCATTTTGCTTTCAAATTGTCTTGTCTTTTATCTACCAGTTATATCATGAAGATATTGTGTGATATAAACTAATTTTGCCATGTTGATATAGATTGTTACTTCATTAACCGTTCAGTTTCAATAAGCATATTATCCAAACAATTCCACAGTGCCCATTTAACAACAAGTCCAATTTTTTTTACAAAGATTGTGCACATGAGGGACTTAAGAATGGCTAGTCTGGACACACCAAGTAGAATAACTGATGCTTCTATCTTCATAGTTGCGCGTAGTAAATTGTGTTCATCTATCATCTATCACAACTATAATAATTGTTTTATGTTTAGGTGTACACATTTTAATCCTTCATTGTTGATGATGGTTTAGTCATCACTGAAAGTATAATCTAAGGGTTTGCCTGGTTACAGTGAATCCTGTGTGTGTGTGTGTGTGTGTGTGTGTGTGGTGTGTTTGTGTGGTATAGTGGTTGTGTCTTCAAGCCTCACTCAGGCCATTTTCAACTGGTTTTTCATCTAATTCCTACCAGCCCCACCAGTCCACCCAGCTGTGATTGGGTACCTGGCATTTGCTGAGGTGCAAATTCAAGGCCTTTACTCATGAAACAGCAATGGTCCTTATGGGATTTCGGGTGCACACACCACTTGCTGTGAGGAAAGACTTGTTCTCCTGCAAGTGCCTACCCCAGCTCCAAGAGCATTGCTTGCACCACTCACAGTGCCTGTTTAGTGTTCAGGCATCCTGGCTCTGCCAGGTGTGCATGACCGCCTAGCGGCAGCAAGAGAATTTGCTTTATTTGCATTTGTGTGTGTGTGTGTATGTGTGTGTGTGTGTGTGTGTGTGTGTGTGTGTGTGTACAACTAGAATGTATAGATGTAATGGGTTATAAGTCAACTGCCACATAATAGATTAAATTAGACAAGTTTGAAATAGAATAGTAAACCACAATCTATAACTAATTGACCACAAAAACTAAAAGTTGAGCAGCTAGCTATAAAAATTCAAAAGTTTCAAATCTATTGCTTAACTACTTATGACTGAATATACCTAGATGTGCTCACCAGAAATACTGACCATTAACATTATCTGACGGTCACATGTGTAGAAATTTACTATTTAATCTGGCTTTTGTGCCTTCTATCTATTAGTGATAGAAATAAAAAAATATTTAAAAAATGGTATGGGATGTCAACTAACAGCATATTAATATATATGTTATACTTCATAGTAGAAACCAAGTCGGTTGATGTAAGATCCTGAGTGGCCATAGAAACCTAATATATTTCCACTGAAGTTGTATGACTGCACTCCTTTATCTCCAAATGGGCCAACTACTTCAGTCTTTCCGTTTATTCTTTTCACAGTCAATGTAACCAAACAGATGAAGCCAAAGCTTTTAATGTGGCCTAATGTGGCATTGACAATTCTCTCTCCTTTCAGTAAAGTAACAGATGTAGTAACAGTAGCGTCTTTACCGCCATGCATTTCTCCAAAAACATTTTTACCTCCCAGTAAAATGTACTCGGCCTGAAACCCGTTGAGAAAATCTCCATGCCAGAAAGTCAGTTTGGAAATCCCCACTATGGGCGGAGTGTGACTGTCGGAATGATCATCAAATTTGGACCCACCATCACCTACAGGTCCAAATTCTGCACTTTGGATTATCTCATCAAAGTAATAGATTCCTAAGTTTTCCAAGAAGCTGTCAGACCTTCCATAAAAGCCCACAACATAGCCTTGAATGGAGAATGGGTTTTCACTAGGCTTCCCAAATGGTCCATACACGCTTTCTTTGAGGTCATATTCTCTGGTATAAATAGTAAGTTGAGTGACTGCTATGCCATTTGTGCTTCCTTCTATACCACAGATATGCTCCGCTGGACCTAAACTTATAAAGATTGGATTTACCGATGTTCCTCTAATTGGAGCCCACGTATATGACAAGTTTGTCAAATGATACTCCACTTGAATGGAATTGATTATTTCACCATGGCTGATGTTCAAGACACTAATAGAAACAATAGGAGATGAATTTCGGGCATTGAAAAGAGTGAAGTCATCAAAAGAGGTGCCAGTATTTCCTCCCTGAGCCAGATACTTCTGAAGCTTCCTAGCTGTTGGTGGGTCACCATTACCAAGGACTTCTGATGCTAAAGCAGCTGGCTTAGTTGTGATGCTATTGACACAACATAATATCAATATCACTACTTTATTGAGGCAGAGAGATAGCATTGCTGTGGTGGAAGTGTTTATTCAGGTCATGTGACTATGAATATGATAATTATATTCATTCACTATAATGATTCTAGTCCACAGACTAGGGCAAGACAAAATTAATTTAATATATTTGGTTCTGTTCTTTCAGTTTCTTTGCTGTTTAAGTTGCACATTATATAAAAGCATTAGTGACATTTCTATTGTGCTAGAAATTTTGTATACTCTTTCTAACTTTGACTGGTTGGATGCCATGATTGCTGGCCCCTGGCCAAACTCTTCAGTGATATTTCACAACAAGCCAAATATAGGATCTGCTTTCATGAAAATGTGGCATAATAACTTAAGCTGGTTGCATATGAAAGTTTATTACAATTACTCTAGAGTATAACTCGAACTCTGTGCAACTTGAACTACAATTAACATTCTGGAGGAAATAAAATGGCATAATTTTTCATAAGTTTTGAAAATTTAATAAATTACCGGGATTCAATTTATCAAATCTTTCTGGATAAAATACATCAGCATCTTCAAAGTATTCTTTTTATCGTAGCTGAGCCCTACGCAGCAGTATTTACTTGAAAATTCATTGTCCAAAAATTACAAAAATAACTCTGGCTATTTGTTATTTTCTAGTAGAGCTGCGAGCTTGTTCACCAGTTACTGGCAAATTGAGGTAGTCAGAATGGCTGCAATTGTTACTAGAGGAAAAACTGAGGTAAGTACTTAATTCCATATTTGTAAGTTAAAATTACAAAAATAACTCTGGCCTTTCTTTTGTATAGTTGAGAGCATGTTTTCAAGAGAGACTGGTAATTCAGATAGTCAGAATGGGTTCAATTTGATACTACAGAAGTTACTACTACTCAAGAAAATGAGGGCTAGGGCTAGGGCTAGGGGGTAAGAAAGTAATTTTGTATTTGTTTGCTAAATTAATTGTCTTTTGTTTTATAGCTGAGAGCTTGATGTCAAGAATTACTGGTAATTCAGATAGTCAAAATAGCTTAAATTTGTAACTAGAGAAGTTACCAATACTCAGGAAATTGAGGCAAGTAGTAATTCTATATTTGTTGGCTAATATTACAAAAACAATGCTGGCCTCTTTATTATGTAGCTAAGAACTTGTTCAAGAATTACTGGTAATTGAGATAGTCAGAATTGCTGAAGTCTACTCAGGTAAGAGTGTAATTTGGTATTTTGTGTTTGCTACTGTTATTATACTGTTCTGCATGAATTAAGCTAAAATATAAATTCTGTAGTAACAATACTGTTAACTAGGCAGGCTCGCTCGCCATTTGTGCTTAAGCACACAACTTTATGTATGTATGTATGGATGGTACGTATGCTCTCAAACGCGCGCGCAGGGGGAACTTTTTTCTCCTAAAAACTGGGCTTTTTAGGCTTGACCCCAGTTTATTCTGAAACAAGCAAGCCTTACTTTAAGCTCCGAAGTGTGAGAAAATTCCTGCGAAAACGCTTTTTTTCAAGACAAAAAGTTGCTGAGACCGGTTACTATGGCATTGAAGACCCTTTTCCAGACGTAATTTCAAAACTTCGCTGTTTTAGGGGGGATACGAAGTGCAGATTGTTGGTTGTCAAGAGCCATTGGTAGTTAGAATGCCGTAATATTAAAGCTAAGGAGGCTACCATTACTCTAGGGAAGCGGAGGTAAGTACGCAATTCCATGTTTGTTAGCTAAATATACAAAAATAACTCTGGCCTTTCTTTTTTGTAGCTAAGAGGTTGTTGTCAACAGTGACTGGTAAATTCAAACAGTCAGAATGGCTCAAATTTGGTACTACAAAAGTTACCACTGCTCAAGAAAATGAGATAAGAAAGTAATTTTGTATTTGTGTGCTAAAATTGATTGTATTTTGTTTTTGTAGCTGAGAGCTTGTTGTCAAGAATTCACGGTAATTCAGATAGTCAAAGTAACTTAAATTTGATACTACAGAAGTTATCAATACTCAGGAAATTGAGGTAAGTAGTATTTCCATATTTGTTGGCTTAAATTACAAATAATAACACTGATTTTTTGTTTATTGTAGCTGAGAGTTTGTTTAAGAGTTACTGGTATGAGATTATCAGAATGGCAGATGTTTAATACTACTACAAAAGTTAACAAATCATGTAAGAGAGTGTGTGGGCACACCCACATGAAGAAGGAAGAACAAGGAACATGGGTGTGTGTGTGTGTGTGTGTGTGTGTGTGAACATTAATTGTTTATGCTGTAGCATGAGAACAGCAGTTCATTGTGTAGTCATGTGTGGTCATAATTTATTTGTGTCAGTTGTGTTAATAAAATGTAGGAATGTTGTATGCATGTGTGCATGTCTGTAGCAGAGCAGGAACTTTGCAGCTTTTCGTGTGACTTGTAGGTGTGGTTTCTGTGTTGTATTTAAAGCTGAGTTTTGTGTCATTGTGGCAGTCTTGGTTCATGTCATTCAATTCGTTGTTTGTGCATTTTTCTCTAATTAAAGTAATTTAATCTACCTTAAGACCTAGCCTGAGGATTGGTCAGTGGTTCGCCTTGGGTAGCTAGAGAGGACCTTGACTCTGGTGGCAGCAACTATTTTGCTGTCATCAGGTGCGAGCAAGCCAAGCAGAGTGACAACTCTCCTGAGCAAGCCCACAGAGTGATTTTGTATTTGTTTGCTGAAATAAAAGGTCATAACTACTATTATAGTGTTTGCATGAACTGAGTTAAAACAGTAACAATACTTAGTTTTATGTTACCTAACTATCAGGCTCGGTCGCCATTTTGTGCTCAAGCACACCACTAGTATAATATATATATATGTTTGGACATTATGTATGTCATTATTGTACTTTGACCCAGGTATTTTTGTGTTAGTTCGGTGGTCGATCACTTCACTGAATAGAATCCTCTTGTTTATCGATCATTACCCTATCACCCTAGAAATGGAATTGTGCTGTTTTGAATTCTTTTGCGGGTGCAGTTAAAACGAAAAACTTTCCTGAGTTCCATATTTGTGGTGGTGGTAAGAAGTCGATGCACTCTTTGTTATGTTGTAAGCCGTACTCAACAGTATTTATGTGAAAATTCGTTGTCCACCCACTAGACTAACCAGAAGGTAAGTCTTGTGTCGGTATGTCCATATGTGTGAAAGTATTGTGTGTTACAGCTATTACTTAGCTAAAAGAATATCACAAAGAAAACGTTTAAATAAAGTGTATTGTTTTGTTGTGTTTTTTTTTTGTTTTTTTTGTTGTTGTTTTGGGCTCCAAATTGTGAGATAATTCCTATGAAACGCTTGTTTTTCAAGTCCCAAAAAGATAATGCAACTGGTTACTATGACATTGAAAACCCTTTACCAGATTTGATTTCAAAACTTCGCCATTTTTCGGGGCAGCTAAATGCCGCTTGTTGGTTGTCAAGTGGCACTGGTAGCAAGAGTGGCTAAATATTAACAGTAAGGAAGCCACCATTACTTGGGAGAAGCTGAGGTAAGTATTTAGTTCCATATTTAGTTAGCTAAAATACAAAAATAACTCTGTGTATTTTTAGGTAAACCAGGGAGCTTGTTTGCCAATTACTGGTAATTGAGGTAGTCAGAATGGCTTAAATTGGATAGTACAGAAATTACCACTAAGGAAATTGAGGTAAGAGAGTAATTGTGTATTTGTTTGGTAATTCAACTGCTATATACTTTTTTGCATGAACTAAGCTAAAGTATTATTATGTAACAATATACTGTAGTATTATGTAACCTAACTAGGCAGGCTCGCTTGATATTTGTGCTTAAGCACACCACATCACATGGCTGTATTGGTCCAGAAGATTCTCCTACTCTAGGAGATACAGACAAGAGTTAAGAATGTTGAAATAGATTAAATTGTAAGGTAACCTGGAGCATGAAATGTTCACATGAGAACAATGATTAAATTGCTAAGTGGTCAAAAGCATGGGGGTAACATGGCCTGTAGAAGACAGAGTGATCAAATTACAAGGTAATTTGACTCTAATTTTAGCTAATATGCTCTTTCTTGTCGCCATCTATACTGGTTTCAAAGCCAGCTAACTTCGATATTTTAGATGTTGTATGGGTATGAATCTTCCCAAGAGAATGCATATAATAGGTTAAAAATAAAAAGTTGGGAGCTATTGCAGGGGAGGAACCATATGCTGGTGTGCATCAACCCAGTCAAACAGGAAATGGTGTGGGCGGTGGTATTTGGGATATTTAGTTTTTTGAGAGTGGGGGAAATGTCTGTCTTAAAACAGGTGGGATATGTAATGGACAGACATTCTTATTACTGAGATTACATTCTTTTGTTTCTGTTACACATGTGTCAACTCCTTAATTCAGGATTAGCTTCCATGCAACTTGGGCTCCCCCTTATTTAGTTCCATATTTAGTTAGCTAAAATACAAAAATAACTCTGTGTATTTTTAGGTAAACCAGGGAGCTTGTTTGCCAATTACTGGTAATTGAGGTAGTCAGAATGGCTTAAATTGGATAGTACAGAAATTACCACTAAGGAAATTGAGGTAAGAGAGTAATTGTGTATTTGTTTGGTAATTCAACTGCTATATACTTTTTTGCATGAACTAAGCTAAAGTATTATTATGTAACAATATACTGTAGTATTATGTAACCTAACTAGGCAGGCTCGCTTGATATTTGTGCTTAAGCACACCACATCACATGGCTGTATTGGTCCAGAAGATTCTCCTACTCTAGGAGATACAGACAAGAGTTAAGAATGTTGAAATAGATTAAATTGTAAGGTAACCTGGAGCATGAAATGTTCACATGAGAACAATGATTAAATTGCTAAGTGGTCAAAAGCATGGGGGTAACATGGCCTGTAGAAGACAGAGTGATCAAATTACAAGGTAATTTGACTCTAATTTTAGCTAATATGCTCTTTCTTGTCGCCATCTATACTGGTTTCAAAGCCAGCTAACTTCGATATTTTAGATGTTGTATGGGTATGAATCTTCCCAAGAGAATGCATATAATAGGTTAAAAATAAAAAGTTGGGAGCTATTGCAGGGGAGGAACCATATGCTGGTGTGCATCAACCCAGTCAAACAGGAAATGGTGTGGGCGGTGGTATTTGGGATATTTAGTTTTTTGAGAGTGGGGGAAATGTCTGTCTTAAAACAGGTGGGATATGTAATGGACAGACATTCTTATTACTGAGATTACATTCTTTTGTTTCTGTTACACATGTGTCAACTCCTTAATTCAGGATTAGCTTCCATGCAACTTGGGCTCCCCCTAATCTGTTGAAAATAACTCCGTCTAATACGGGTAGAACTTCTGTGGTAAAGAATGACATTGTCTCCAACTAGAAACTACTCGAACTGTATGTTTCCAAATTAACGCTCCACGCGTGCACACTTACTCATAGTATTTCACTTAGCTACCGAGGTATTTCACTTAGTTTCCACTTAGTTATCGTGCTATTTCAATAAGTTACGCGCTATTTCACTTTCCCCGTACGATTTTTCCCACACATTTTTGAATGGGTAACTTACGCGCCGTACTATTAGGAGATATAATAGTACGGCGCGTAAGTTGCCCATTCAAAAATGTATGAGAAAAATCGCTGTTCAATTGAAATCGCACGGGGAAAGTGAAATAGCGCGTAACTATTTGAAATACCTCGCATGCAGTGTTAACCTAGGAAACGTACAGTTCGAATAGTTTTTAGTTGGAGACAATGTCCTTCTTTACCACAGAACCTCTACCCGTATTAGACGGAATGTCTTACAACAGATTAAGAGGAGCCGCACGTTGAAAAGAAGTTCCAGCGGAAGCTAATGCTGAAATAAGGAGATAGTGAGTGAACGATATAATTATAGCTACAATTGCAAATGACTTTTTAAAAGCTGGCCTACTATTAGCGAGTGATAGCACGGGTAACTTGTGCTATTAGGGATCAATAGCACTTGTAAAGCAATTGAAATAGCACTGGGCTTTGCCTTGTACTATTTCAATCATGTTACTCGTGCTATTAATCCCGAATAGCACGGTTACCCGTGCTATTACTCATACTAATAGCACTGAAAACTGTGGTATTGGGGATTAATAGCACGAAATTTTTCATGAGGCGAAGCGGAGTGAAATTTCTAAGCAGCACGAGTGCTATTCTTTCCGTGCTATCATATGTTAATACTCAGTTCATTTTAGCAGCTAAGAAAACCATAACCTTGTATTATATTTCCGTCTAAGAAATTTTTCATCTTGGTTCTGCTATTATTCACTTTTACCGTTGCTAAATAGCGTTTCCCTGAAATTTCGCGGCGACGTTGCCTAGCGGGTAAAAGTGTGACGAGGTCACGAAGAGATAGCCGTGACCAATCAGATCATTATTTCTGTTTTCCACTGCTGTGGCATTTCAAAAATAATACCGCACTTTTTTTGTATTGAAAAATAACAGTAATTGGCGAGCGAGCGAAGCAAGCAGGACACTCCCAGGGGTAACAAAATTGAAAATCGGAGATACTAGTGATGTGCTTGAGCACAAATGGCAGCGAGCCTAAAACTACACAATTATTATATGATCGATTTGAACTTCTAACACTCATATCTACTAAAAATAATGTCGAACTTCTAACACTCATAGCTACTAAAAATAATGTCGAGTTTTTATATTACGTTTAAGTGGTAAAGGTATTTAAATACCATAATAACCACTCGCCTCAACTGTTTGAATTGAGAAAACAACAGCCAAACAATTCATGTTATTTAAATCTTCGATATTCTTTAGCTAAGTAGAAGCTATAACTCACAATACTTTCACACAACTGGACTTACCTACACAATACTAACCTACGTGGTTAGTCTAGTGGACAATAAATTTTCAAGTAAATACTGTTGCTTATGGCTTATAAACATGACAGAGAGCACACTGAATTACCAACGTGCCACTAACCCGAATAGAAATGGAACTCCCGTAGGTTTTCAAGTTTTAACTGCACCTGTAAAAGAATTCAAAAGGATAAACCATAAAATTTCTACGGTAATAGGGGTAAAACCGAAGACTCTGTTTAGTGAAGTTTGGGAGGGGTGGACCACCAAGCAAACACAAAAATACACGAAGGTCAAAGTACAAATGACATGCATATTCCCCACATATATAGTACTTATTACATGAGTCAGAGTGTGATATGGTGAAATATTTCACGAGCAGGCTAATTTATTTTCACAGGCTAATTAATTTTCACAGGCTAATTAATTTTCACGAGCCAAAGGCGAGTGAAAATAAAGCCTGAGAGTGAAATATCTAGCCATATCACTCTGACGAGTGTAATAAGTGGTTTATTCCACACTAGATATCTTCACTGAAGTATTTTTTTGGTAACCCATGGTGTAAAATTGGCGAAAACTCACTAGGGGCTCCCCACAACCCCAGCTGATATTATAGCGGCTGCTCTAACCTGGCTGGGTAGGCTCCCACTAGAGTAAAGGTAGCTGTAAAACCCAGAAAACTTGTATGCCAGGCAGGTTGCTATAATCACTCCAGTAATGAGCTTGCTATAATGACTCTGGTAATGAGCTTGTGCAATACTTCGGCTTTTTTAATTGCTGTGAGTGCTTGTTGTCAAAAGATACCGGTAATTCAGATAGTCAGAATATGGTATATTAGAGACTACAGAAAATACCAATACTCTGGAAATTGAGGTAAGACAGTGGTTCTGTATTCATTAGCTAAAGTATATAATGGTCACAAAGGCTACTTACTTAACTATTAATATAATCTAAGCAAGATTAGAAATGGACTGATAGACTCTTTTGAAGTGTTTCATTTGTGCACTGGCTCACCCGCCCTTTGTGCTCAAGCACATCACTAGTTTACTTATTTATTTAATCTTTTAATTATTTCTTCATTGATTTACCTAATTCTTTGTTTACTTATTTGCATTTTATATACTTATTTATCTATTTATGTTTTTACTTTACTTTGCATTTACTTTTTATTCACTTTATTATAAATAACCAAGTGAGTTTACAGCTGAGTTATGAACACTTTGTCAACTACAATGTGAACTTCCACTTGATGAGTTTATAAGCAGTTTGCAAGACTGTCATTGTGAACTATATACTTGCATACTTCTAAGCAACTTGGGCTTTTGTTCTGTGATATGTAATTTACCATGAAGTCATTTGTGAAGTTTTTCTTTAGCGTGCATGCTTGAGAGGTTTATAGTAGTCATCCTGTCTATTTGTCATATTATTTTACTATGGTTTCACTAATATATTTTTAGTCAAAGATTAAAGAACTAAATCTCCATAAAAGAACAATGAATACTAACAAACAAAGAAATGACTATGGCAAAAGTTTAGTACATATAGCTACATAGCTATACATATAATATCTTCTTCTTAAGACCACTCTTTCTACTTCTGAAAGAGTGCTACATGCATTGCTGGTATGATTCCCTTGGTAAATGCAATGTCCAGTAATTCACTGGTAGTTGAAATTTCAGGATACTCATGAAGAGCCCACATTAGGTAAACGCAAAAATCACTCCACTTGGTGTTTCCGTTTATGTTCATATCAATAGCCTGAAGAGCTTTAAGAGCTATTTCACACTCAAAATAAGGATACATGAAGGCATTGTAGAAGAAATAAAATTCAAGACCATCATTTCCTGAAGAACTTTGTCTCAAATCCCAGTCATCCCAAGTCTTTTTTACCTCAGCCAAAAGCTTGTTGTTACTTTCTTTGGTTACTACTACTTTTTGGATGACATTTCTCATTGTAGCAGTCAGTTTTCCTCCAGCTCGTTCAAACAGAAGAGCTAATCCAGTGCGACTCATGTACTCTTCCTTACGATTGTTGGAAACATCTTCAGTAATATTGGATTTCATTTGAGTTGCAATTTCTTCAGTAAACTGTTCATCTTCACCGAACATGTCTCGAAGCTTTTCCAGGACTACTTTTGTAGAAGTTGAAGTTGAAAGTTGCTTTGGAGCCTTCAAACCAAAGAATTTAGCAATGTTGAGATCATGCAAACAAGTGGGTTCTGAAGGTTTCCCTAGAAAGTCAACTGTCATATCTAAAGCGTGATCTCCATACACGATATGTTTGGGATAGGGTTTCCTACCAGTTGTGATTTTGGTGATATTTATAGCAGCATCACGCAGGTATCGGCAATTGTAAGCGGACTTGATCTTCTCATTTCCCATTCGCATGAGATTCATGATGGTGACAATCAAAGAGGCATGGCCAACACCAACTCCCTCCTCGCAAATACAGGCCCAAACTCCATTAGCTCCAGCTGCCAGACAGTCAATTTGAGTGACATAAGCATAACCCCACTTCTTGTGAATGTGGACCAAAAGATTCCCATCCTGCCAGCCGTTGTCATCCATACACTTGCGAACAATCTTGGTCCAACCAATAACGAGCTCTGGAAAGAAACTTCCTGTAGGATCTTCAAACATGAGTCCATATAGATGGGAGGAACTGGTCATTTTAGCAAGGAACTTCACAATCTCCAAGACAACTCTTGGTTGCTGTTGCATAGAAAAGGGTAAATCTCTGAAGTTGACAAATATTTTTGCATCAGCAGCAAGGTTTTCTAAGGTCCATTTTATGCGCTCTTTTAATAGAGCACACATTTTGCTGGTAAAATTAGGATCTTTTTGATTTGCCAAATCAATTTCAATGATAGGGTTGCGAAGGCCGTATTTCTTCATTTTTGTCATACCTACTGGAACATACTCCAGCTCATCAAGCTTTCCTACTTCAGTGAATGCATAGAAACAGCTCAGGTCTTCTTCTTTCTTTACAAGCTCTTCAACAAAAGTGTCATCAACTCGAGGTATATCAGAAAAATCATAGAAAGAAGCAACCACAATATTTTTGAAGCCACACTTTTTGACCTCTTCAAGAATGGCCCATTTATCTTCCAGGGTGTAGTTAGACTGTCCAACAGCGGTCTCCCTCAGCGAGTTATCCAAGGCAAAGAAATCAAGATTTTTTAGCGTATCTCGCTTCTCTTTTACCAAGGCAACTTCTTCCTCGAGTGTACACTTAAGAATATCGAATTCAGAATCAGTCAGCATAACGGAGGAAAAAACGCAGTTCAGAGACTACAAAAACGGGAAAACTGACCGAGGGTGAATACCAGCGAGCGTGAATACCAGCGAGCGACGGTAGCAAGCAGTTTTCGCGCACCCTTTTTATACCGGTGTCACGGAAATATGGGGAACCGGCTCATCAAACTGCCCCCACCCCCTGTAACCTCGCCACCCAACTGCCTCTAGCCTCCCTCATTTCCTACGGAATGAATTGCTGCTCACCTAACCCTGGCGTGTGTTTTCGCTTTCCATCCTGCACACACACACACACACACACACACACACACACACACACACACACACACACACACACACACACTTGAAAAGGGGGCCCCCAGCAAGATGATGCTCCTCTACATACATGCAGACTTGGCAGTCACAAGGGCTCATAGTGGCCCAGTCATCGCTCGTCCTTTGAGAAACGACGCACAAAGACACACAAGGACACCCCTCCCACCACCAAGCAGGATTTTACCTTTGACCTTTAACTACTCCTTAGGTATTGGAAAGAATTGACGATGAAAAAGAATAGGACTATCATTAAGGTAAGGCAGCACAGAATTTTATGCTGCATGCTCTCTCTCTCCTAACACAATCTGTTCTTCCAAGAACAGATTGTGTTAGGAAGGAGAGAGAGAGTGTGTGTGTGTGTGTGTGTGGGGGGGGGAGAGGATGTAGGCAGTACATTACATTAACAATGAGACAAAAAAAGAAAAGAAAAGAAATTACCTACAATGATGAAAACTTGTTCAAATCTTGAGGTGAAAATAACGTTTTGTATACAATAAAACTTTCATGAAAAAGAGTATTTTTCAATCAAAGGTAAACAAAAGTATTATTTTAATATTAAGTGCTAGTCGTGTGTTTGAGTCTGGTTAAGTGAGTATTATTTTAATATTAAGTGCTAGTCGTGTGTTTGAGTCCGGTTAAGTGAGACTATTATTGGCGAGCGAGCGTAGCGAGCGAGACACTCACAGGGGTAACACAATCGAAAATCGGGGATGTTTATTTATTGGCGAGCGAGACACTTACAGGGGTAACACAATTGAAAATCGGGGATGTTTGTTGGCGAGCGAGCGAAGCGAGCGAGACAGTATTAGGGGTGGATAATGCAAAATCGGGTATATGTTATATATATATATGTAGGTATGTATGTATGGATTGTACGTATGCCCTTTAAACGCGCGCGCGGGGAACGTTTTTTCTTAAAAAAACACGGCTTTTTAGGCTTGACCCCAGTTTATTATGAAACTACAGCATTAAGCAAGTCTTACTTTATACTTAAGCTCCAAAGTGTGAGAAAATTCCTGCGAAAACGCTTGCTTTTCAAGAAACAAAAAGTTGATTCGATCGGTTACTATGACATTGAAGACCCTTTACCAGATTTAAATTCAAAACTTCGCCTTTATTCCGGCTAAGTGCGGCTTGTTAGTAGTTGTCAAGAGCCACCTGTAGTCAGTACTAAGAGAGCTATCACTACTTCTGAAAAGCGTATGTAAGCACATAAAGTATTAATGCTAAGGAAGCTACTACTACTCGAGGGATGCCGAGGTAAGTACGCAATTCCATATTTGTTAGCTTAATATGCAAAATAACTCTGACCTTTCTTTTTTATAGCTAAGAGCTTGTTGTCAACAGTGACTGGTAAATTCAAATAGTCAGAAGGACTCAAATTTGGTACTACAAAAGTTACCACTGCTCAAGAAAATGAGGTAAGAAAGTAATTTGTATTTGTGTGCTAAAATTGATTGTCTTTTGTTTTTGTAGATGAGAGCTTGTCAAGAATTCAAGGTAATTCAGATGGTCAAAGTAACTTCAATTTGATACTACAGAAGTTATCAATACTCAAGAATGAGGTAAGTAGTAATTCCATATTTGTTGGCTAAAATTACAAATAATAACACTGGTTTAATTTTTATCGTAGCTGAAAGCTTGTTCAAGAGTTACTGGTGATTGAGATTATCAGAATGGTAGATGTTTGATACTACAAAGTTACCATTAATCAGGTAAGAGAGTGATTTTGTACTTGTATGCTGAAATAAAAGGTCATAACTGCTATTATAGTGTTTGCATGAACTAAGCTAAAACATAGTAACAATACTTAGTTTTATGTTACCTAACTATCAGGCTCGCTCGCCATTTGTGCTCAAGCACACCACTAGTTTATTTGTATATATGTTTGGACGTACGTATGTCATTTTGTACTTTGACCCTCGCGTTTTTGTGTTAGTTATGTGGTCGACCCCGTCCCAAATTGCACTGAACAGAATCCTCTGGTTTATCGATCAGTACCCGTATCACCCTAGAAATTGAATTGTTTACCGTTTTGAATTCTTTTGCGGGTGCAGTTAAAACTTGAAAACTTAAGGGACTTCCATTTCGATTCGAGTTAGTGGCGGTGGTAAGTCAATGCGCTCTTTGTCATGGTTATCAGCCGTGCGCAACAGTATTTACTTGAAAATACGTTGTCCACTAGACTACCGCGAAGGAAAGTCTGTGTAGGTGCATGTCCAGTTTTGTCAAAGCATTGTGTGTTACAACCACTAAGCTAAAGAATATCACAAAGAAAACTTTTAAATATCGTGTATTGTTTTGTTGTTGGTTTTTCCCCTTCAATTCAAGCAGTTGCAGAGAGTTGTTACTATGGCACTGAAATCTGGACCTTATTTTCAGTAGCTTCAGTGTTAGAAGTCAAAATCATTCATATAAAAATAGTATAGTCTTTAGGCTCGCTCGCCATTTGTGCTCAAGCACATCACTAGTTTATTTATTTATTTGTATATATGTATGGACGTATGTATGTCATTTTGTACTTTGACCCTCGCGTTTTTGTGTTAGTTATGTGATCGACCCCGTCCCAAATTGCACTAAACAGAATCCTCTGGTTTAACGATCAGTACCCGTATCACCCTAGAAATTGAATTGTTTACCGTTTTGAATTCTTTTGCGGGTGCAGTTAAAACTTGAAAACTTAAGGGGACTTCCATTTCTATTAAGTTAGTGGCGGTGGTAAGTCAATGCGCTCTTTGTCATGGTTATAAGCCGTGCGCAACAGTATTTACTTGAAAATACATTGTCCACTAGACTACCACGAAGGTAAGTCTGTAGGTGCATGTCCAGTTGTGTCAAAGCATTGTGTGTTACAACCATAACTTAGCTAAAGAATATCACAAAGAAAACGTTTAAATAACGTGTATTGTTTTGTTGTTTTTTCCTTCAATTCAAGCAGTTGCAGAGAGTTAGTTGTTACTATGGCACTGAAATCCCTTTACCCTGTATGCTAAATTTAAAAACTGGACCTTATTTTCAGTAGCTTCAGTGCTAGAAGTCAAAATCATAATAGTATAGTCTTTAGCTCGCTCGCCATTTGTGCTCAAGCACATCACTAGTATTACTACTACTTTGGTCATTGATCATACACGACATATCCAATGTCTTTCAGTTTGAAAGCGTATAGCTCAACGAAGCCATACTTGCCTCATTTACAACACTGAGTACATCTAGTGATAATTAATATTTGATAAGAACAATAAAAGTAATTTATACAAATTGGACTGAACTGTGTCATTCCGATAGTCAGCTTTAGGTAATGAATCCAGTGCTAGATTCTTGACCTTTCGAACTCTGGGCTTATATATCCCATTACTACTTGATTGCTGACAGTATGATGAGCAGTTATCCCTGTTACGTCACCATACCAAATTTGTGAATAAATGGAATGCCCTTTCCAGATGTTAACAGGAGGTGTGAATTTGACTTTTGAAGTGGCGTGTTTTGTGTGAAAAAATTAATTCCCCAGAGCTGATATAGTTACCCTGGGGTAGAGCAGAGTCGGTACATACAAGCTTGAAGCCTTCTGATACAGGTCTCAGTTAGGCTTCCTATAGTTGTGGTCAGGTACACAACATTTCTTTATAGTTCTTACATTTTCAAAAAAAATTGAACTGAACATACCACCAGAAGTCAATTATCCCGATGAAAGTTCCAATCTAAGTTGTTGTTTAGTCTTTTTTTTTGCTTAATTAATCACGCAAAAGCTACCAAATCAATTTGAGATGGCAATGATAGCTTGTGCATCACTAAGAACTTATAAGTTTTTCTTAGCCTTGAAACAGACTTCAAAACAAATTGGCTCTTGACTTAAAGCTAGTAAATGAAACACTATATTCGATATCCCACTTGACAATGCGGGTCTTCTATCTTCATACATTGCAAAATAAATATTTACCTTTTTATTAATAGATATGATGTCCCTGGACTTCATCTTTCCCTTAATAATTATGACCACCATAGGAACCTTCTTGAAAAGATGTGTAAAGGACTTGACTTTTCCTTGGCCACAGGACCTGCTCACTTGTGCTCACTCATTTGATGGTTCTCTGATTTGAACATACTGACACCTGAGATTCTAATATTTGGAACCGATATCTGAGCTTGGTAAGTCACTTCATGGCTAGTCTTGGCCCAAGAGAAAGAAGACAACCTTTTTTATGTGCTGGGTACAGGGAATGTTTCAGGGGGCTCAGGACCCCCCCCCCCCCTCCATTATAAACCAATATTATAATGTATAAGGGTACTAATACAGGAAAATTTAGTTCATAGGACAACTGCATGCTAATTTATGCTACTCATAATTAAATTTTCAAATCTTTATAAGTTTTGACCAAAATAAATTTGAGCAATCCCTGTAATGTTGGATCCAACCCCAGTATAACTTTCAAGTCTACAATCACGGTGTCAGAGGCCCAGGTGTCTCCATACCAGATGTCTCCCCCCAGATGTTTATGTGTCCTAGGCTCATGTGTTCCATTCAGGACCAAGTGTCCTCTGTGAGCTTTATGGCGGTAGGTAAATTTAAGACTTACTAGTGGTGTGCTTGAGAACAAATGGTGAGCAAGCCTCCCTAGCTAGGTTACATAAGATTACAGTATTGTAATCATTTTTAACTTGTAACACTCTGGTGACTAAAAACGGTCAAGTTTTTAAAAATTACGTACATATGGTAAAGGGTTTTTAATGCCATAGTAACCAGATAAAATGCAGAGATCACATCTTATAGTTACATATATTGTGTGTCAGAAAGAAACAAATACTCAATGTGATGGAGTAAAAAAAAATTCAAAAGAAAATTTAAAACAAAAATATCGCCGATAAGTATACAGTATTAACCTTACTTACACTTTGTTGTTGAATTGACTAATTTTTCTTATAATCATCATGTTATAATATTAGCTATAATGCAGAGTTCCAAGCTAACATTAAACATAACGTTCATGATTGCTTTGGAAGCACGTGAAACGGGAGGTTTCCTTGTGGATGACATATGATAGATGAATCGGAGTGAAGCTGATAGCCTTGTGGAAGCACAAAATAAAAGTTTGAGAGAAGCTTGGTTAATATAATTTTTGCTTCCATCTGAAAAGTCAATATAATTTACTAGCAATTTAGAAGGTGATAATAAACGGTGTATAACTTACTATTGCAAAATGTCTTCCAATGCAGCTTCTTTGGCCAATTCCATAAGGAAAGTAAACATAACGGCTAACTTTTCTGCATGGAAAAATAAATGATTTTTTCTTTTTAATTGTGCCCTTTATGCTGACTGTATGTATTGATGATGTTAATAAATTAATTACCTGGGATCCAATTTATCAAATCTTTCTGGACAAAAAACATCAGCATCTTCAAAGTATTCTGATGCCTTACTCAAAACGGAATTAACCTGCAAATATTCAGTCATTTATAGTCATGTAACTTTAGCTCCACATTAAAAATTTGACTTTAGTAAAGAAAATGAAACCCAACGTGCAAACCCTCAGTGCTACAATTTACTAGCTAGCTATTAAATCATTTCTCAGACAATGTTAATGGTAGAGATGTAAATGCTAATAATTATTTCAGCCGAGAATGACTGAATGATGCAAATGCTGTCTTCATAAGAGAAGCTAAACATGCAAGGACACCCACCAATAGTTTCAATATGAAACTCTAAAGCACTCTTTCTCGGTGACAATAAACGATTAGTTCATGTGATTATGACATGTTGAAAGAAGGCATTACCCACAAAAGCTAGTATCTAAGAGGAGCTGTTAGCTACATGTTTCCTCAATCAGCTTGGAAATAAAAAAGTAGCACAATATAAATTGCCATTTGAAGTGAGTTCATACCTAAATCAAAATGGTTAATATTGTCAGTCTCCAAAACCAGTTCATGACAGACTGACAGACAGACAGACATAACTACGAGCACCCTCTTGCGCATGCGTGCTGTGGGTTATTAATTAGTGTTGTTTTAGTGAACTAAAACTAAAACAAAAACTCCTTAGCTTTGTTGTATTATGCTTTTGATAAGAATGACTAAAAACTAAGCTGTAAGAGTACATGATAAAACTAAAACTAAATATTTTAGAAGATAGTAAATTCGATTAAAACTAAAACCACCATAGAGTGAATGACAAAAAATAAAACAAAGATTTTTTATTATAAACAATTCACCTTGAATTAAATCATAATTAAATGAAGATATAAATTGCTATCAAATAATATTCAGCCACCTGTACTATTGTCTTTAAGGAGTCTGATTATTGATGAATCTGAGAGACAATGTAATTTAACGAAAACTAAGTCAATTGATTGTCTTACTAAGTCTTCACGGAGGATTTGGGGAAAAAAACTAAAACTAGCATTCAAGATATTATTATAGTATGAATAACTAAAGCTAAGAAAGTCTGTAATATCTAAACTAATACAACTGTTAATAATGCTATGCTTATATGTGTGTATTGATTGTATTGAAGCCAAGAAGGCACATGATAAACAACTAATTAAAATCCTTTACAGAAGACTCACCATACACTATAACCAACCCCCCCCGCCCTCCCCCAAACCCCTCTCCCTCCCTCCAGCTTCCATGGCTTGATATACACCTTTTATGTGTCACTTTATCACTTAAGTGGAATTCAACGGTGTCATCACAAGTGTACACCTGTCACTTCTGTGGAATTCAACTGTTGTGTATTTTATTACTAACAATAATTGTTGTTCACTTCTGTGGAATTCAACTGTCGTGTATTTTATTACTAACAATTGTTGTTATAATACTATAACTACACTGGGGTGAGCCTGACTTACTTCTCTTGACTTAGCCTACACTAGAACACCTATTATCGTGACAAAACATTTCCAGTGAGGTGTTTGTTCTATTTTGTATTGTTCATATTGAGTGATCGGCAGCTGTTCTTACTTTCTTGGAGCTACAAAATAGTTACTCTCAGTCACTCTCTCTCATTTGTTACCTGTCTAACAAAACTTACACTGATTAATGTTCCTTGGGGTATATGGTAGCTACTGAGAGTCATTCCACCTTTTGGGGATTCTCTGATGAAGCTGGATACCAGGGGGTGGCAACGCAATGTTTCCATAATTACCTATAAGCACAACGATATAGCTACTTGTAACAAGAAAGAAATTTGGAAGACTCTTGACTACACAAAGACACATTGAAATAATGTTTGGTAATTACCTGTTCCATGTATTGTAACTTTTGAAGGTGATCATTTGTTATTAGAATTTGACCCTTTACCACATCAGAGATTTCAGCGAGAATCCTATTGTTATTGACAATACTTACATCATCAAATAGCACAACAAATATGCTTTAATACCAATTGATATGCCCTTTAAGACTTTTAGTGGTACAAATAAAAACATGTAGAATGAGTTTGACATTATTCTTCTATAATCAGTCCAATTATATACCTGTTTAGTACTTGTGGGTTCTGATGTATCTCCACCATAACAAAGCATAGAAGAGATGCAGTTGTCTCTTGGCCTGCATAGAGAATTTTTTTATTGCTAAACTTGGTGAATACAAAGGAAAGTACATACATTTCTTGAGAAGCCCAATGCACAATATATTACTAGCTAACTACGTATTGCTTAACAAATGTAGACTCACACCAATAAGCTACATACAAAACATACCTGCTGAATAGAAGGTTACAAAGTCATCAATCAAGTCTTCGCAACAAATCTCATCATTGTTTTCTATATAACGTGAAATGTTTTTAGTTAATATCTGAGAATCATGACATTATAATAAGGATAATAACAACAGTACAAACTTGTAAATTCAACAGTGATTGAGAAAAGTATGTAATATGAGTGTTCAAGTCACTGGTTTGATGAATATATTACCTGGTACCCCATCAATTAGAATTTTGAACTCAAAATGGAATATTAATACCTTAATTCACTTGAAGATGCACTATCATGTCTTAGAAATAGATCATTTAGTAGGGTCATGAAAATAGTCATTATTCTCTGCTTTAAATGCCATGCCATGCATTCCTCTACTTCACCATGTTACACCATAAGCCTCATCTCAATATGCTAAACAACTGGTAATCATAGAGTTTGAGTGATGGCTAACATAGTGTACAATAAGTGCAATCCTATTAGCTACATGTCCTTCTACAGTTGATATTCCACCTAACCATATGCATTGCAATTTTTTGTTTCTAACCTGCAAATTTTATCATAAAATATAGAAGATCTTTTGGTGTTTCAGCTCCACTATTGCAAAGAGAAATCCTCTTCTGGATCCATCTCTTCCCCATCTCTCTTAACTGTTTAGCCTCCCTCTGATAACGCCTGGCTTGAAATGGATGGAAAATCTATGAATAATATATGATTGAGTTGTGTGTAACACATGTGTAGGTAAAGGATGGATACACTTATATGAACATAAATATAATTATTGACACTCTGCGGTAATTCTTAGAGTTAATAAAAGGGCTGAGATCTTTAGCTCTAAATACATCTGCTCTGCACTGTGTTCTATGACTAGTGATCAGTTGGTGGGGGAAAATTGAACTATTTAAACCTACCAGTGCATAATGTAATTGAATATGTGTGCAAAAAAATTTGTACCTGTTGGCGAGTTCATTTACCACCTTGTACAAACACACTACCTGGAACAATCCAGATGTATGGATATTTTCCTTCACCCCCTTGCTAAGGCTTTCAATTAAAATTGAAATATTTCGGAATGATGCATGAAACTTGTTGAAATTGAACATTTCTTCTGACTTTTCATAGTCTACTGAAAAGGCTATCTGCAAACAAGACCATAAATAGAATCAAATTAGACTGCATTGACTCGAATACATTCACAGGACGAAATCTAAAATTTCCTATGTCTCCAACTGTAGGATACTTCTCTTTTCATTCTACATTTCCTTATGAGGATAGTTCCAAATTCAACTTGGAGCTATCCTCATAAGGGAATGTAGAATAAAATTAAAAATATTCTACAATTGGTAAGGAAATTTTCAATGGGTGTCCTGTGATGTTCTCTCTATATATTATATGCTTGATTTAGCGTCAGTTAGTATGAATAAATGGGCAGTATTGAGAAAAAAATTAAAACATTGCCCAAAAGAATTTTGTAATCCAAAAGAATGAAAAAAAAACAAGAAATACAGTGGAACTTACTGCGGAGATAATGTCAGCTGTGTAGTCTCCTATCAATGATTTCATCATAATGCAACCGCCATCACTCGATTCAATGGCTTTGTATATTTGCTTTATAGTTCTTTCAGCACAGAAGTTCATTTTTGGAATATGTTCTCTTATAATTCTACACACAAATATAGATCTAAATTAGCCATACAGGTAGCTTTAGAACTTATTCTTTATTTGCAAATCCTAGTTGTGTAAGTAGTAGTAGTAGTTGTTGTTGTTGTTTTTAGGACTGTTGCTTCCCATCAAAGTCCAGCACAACTAACGTTTTATGGAATGCACAATCATATGCCCTTCTCTTCTTCTTCCAGGCTTCAGAATCTGGCTCAGTGATCAGACCATTGCCAAGTAATCTGAATAATATAATCACATCATTCTGGAATGCCTCCATTGCAATAATAGTGTTAGCTAAAACATTTACAAAAACAACAACAGCAATCTATCATTGCTAACAGCAGTCACCAGCTTAGTGTAAAAGTTTCGTAATTTCTGATTACACTGAATGAGTGCTGGACTATAACTTATTGTTTTAAACAATAGAAATGTTAAGTAATTGATGCATCTGTAATTTGTCTAATCAGTCACCCTAATACAGTTTCACCATTTATTTTAAGTAAGAATTTAATTGTAAACAAGAAGAAAAAATGCAACGTCTTTTCTTTAATTTAGCTAAAAGTTTGAAAAAGGTCCTCAATAAACAGAAAAATTTCCCCCCACCTATGAAGCTGCAATACTTTAAAAGGCTCTCAATATGAAAATGCTCTTGTGATTTGTGTTGTTGTTTTTCCTTTCATTTTTCTCAAGCTTTGCAATACTTACTCGGCAAGTTCAGAGGTAAGGTAACAGAAATATTAGAGTAATTATTATAATGCCACTCAACTCTTTCATATATCCGTCATAATCCCTAACATACATACCTCTGGCCATATATAAATCTCATGTAGTCCACAAATTTTCTAGGCTTATTGCTGAAATGTTCCCTAAAGAGTATCTGTTAAATATAAAATATTATGGTAATCTGATATATCAATAGTCTACGTATACTTAACTACAGTAGAATGTCAGACATCTGAACTTCAATTATCCAAACACTTCAGTTAACCAAACACCCCAAAGTTTAATAATAGTACATGCAGACATGAAGAAATGCTTAACCACACCCTTCATTAGTGTTTTTAATAATACATTCTCTATGTTGTTCAGTTACCTAAATGTTATCCAAACAGCTCTCAGTCCCAACGTGTTCGGATGACTGACATTCTACTGTACATGTAATAGCTGGGTAGTGTCTTGTAAGACACATAATCATGTATTTAGACATGCTCAGTTCATATATTTTATTATGTCAATATGCTTAGTGTTACTATGGTACTGAAGAATGTAAATACTTGACGTTAGCTTAGTTTGCTAGAATTGCATGTACATTCTCATTACATATATGGACAGAGACAGGTAGAACAACAAATGGACAGATAGATAGACAGACAAACAGGCAGATAGACAAGTGGCAGAGAAAAAGGGGGCTCTGGGGGTAGGAACCCCCATAATTTTGGGGTACAATATATTATAATGAAATAATTTCCCACATGAACACCTTTGAACCTTTAACCTTGAAGAAATGCTGTTAAAGCCACTCAATACAAAAACCTCTTCCTACACTACTGTAAGACAGATTAGCACATGGTAAGACAGACAGATGCAAATGGAGAGACAGACAGACTTGCAGACAGACAGACAGATGGATGAACAGCAGACAGGCATCATACTACTTTCCTTTCAATCAGCTCATTAATATCTTCAATAAAAGGAGGCTCCTATCCGGTGTCTTCATTCTTGCTTTGCAACTATCATTATCGATGATCATGACACTATTCACTCTTTTGTGAGTAACTATCGACACCTAGGCCTCAGTATATCTGAGAAAATAGAGTGTCAACTATTTTGTTCTATTGTATTTCATGGCATCATATGCAGGCGTTGACTTTAGATTTTGTCAAAATTACCTTTATGTCCTCTGGATCTAAGGCTATCACGAACACATGACGTATGAAGAATATCACAAACAATTTACCAGCTTCTTTGTACCTACAAAACAAAGTAAAATTCAGCCCTTAATCACACTATATCTCATATAACTAATGGTAGTACAATAACTAACACATGGTAGTGTATTAGAAACTTGATATTTACAAACAATGAAATTTTTACTTACCACTCATAGTATAATTTATGCATCGGATGTTTACTATAGTATACATTAGGGATGTGGCCAAAAACATAGCTGAAAAAATATATTAAATTTATGTCACATAAATAAGCATATGAGAAAAAATTCTACCTATATCTTCGAGGGGAGGGAAGATGCTGATATTTCCAGTAAATCCAACTCACATAGAGTAAGTAGCTAGAAAGTAGCACCAGGAGACAAGATACTGATGTGACCACTCCTATTGTGAGTGAACTATACCTATCATAGTCATCATGATTTGTATTACATGTGTTAATATGAAAATAGTTTTAGGTTAATTATAATGGCTATATAGGGTTCTATCTAGCAGGACGGGGGGGAAAGTTTCTCATTAAAACTTTTTAGCGTCCTCCTCAAAATTCTTAGCTTCCCACCCACCAGTATGTGCATGCTATATGCAGTATACCATCAGGCTGAGCCCCAGGCTGAGCCCAAAATGACAGCATTTCGCTCAAAATAATTTCATGCTGATTATATGTTCACTTTTTGCCTTGTAAATTATTATGTATAGAGCCAGTGGACTTACCCCCCAAACAATTTTTTTTAGATATAATATATAGTACTTATTACATGAGTCAGAGTGTGATATGGCAAAATATTTTAAGAGCAGGCTAGTTTATTTTCAAGAGCTAGGGGTGAGTGAAAATACAGCCTGAGTGTGCAATCTGCCAGAGTGTATTAATTGGTTTATTATTCTATGCTAGATATCTTCACTAAAGCAGTTAGTACTAGGGTTGGCAACTCCTGATGTAAAGTTGGCCTAAAACTCTTTAGCCCCCCCCCCCCACCCACACACACACACACTGTCTCTCACACACCCAGCCTATATTTTAGCTGCTGCTCTAGAGGAAGGTAGCTATAAAAACCCAGAAAACTGGTAAACCAGGCCTGTTGCTGTAACTACTAGTGTAATTAGCTTGCATATAGCCATGATTAACCTGAGTTATCTCCCTGGTCACGGTACCTAAAATAAGATTGTGAAGATATCTTGGAAAGATGGTAATAATTAACATTAATTAATTTATTAATTAATTTACTTATTTACTTATTTATTTATTTATTTATTATTTAAATAAATAAATAAAGAACTATAGTTTTTACCATCTTTCCACCAGAGGTCATTTGTCATGTCTCAAACGCTTTTCTTAAATACAAATAAATCTTAGAAAAATAGCTACAAAGTGAGTTTAAAAGTGTTTGATCTGGGTACAAGGCATCTAGCCTACACATCTATTGGTAAAACAAGCTCCTCCCAGACACACATGGCCTAGAGTAGAGTGGGTTTATCAATAAATCAAGAGAAGCATAAGTCTACATTCCAGCACAAGTAAACAAGTTTTTATGGTTCATTAGTTTGTTGCTAGGGTTACTTGACTTGGGTACATAAATTAACGATCTCGCTCGTTAAGATATCTTGCATGATTAGTTTTAGAGTAGTAGGAAATTTTAATTATACAAAGGTGAGAATCAGTTTCACTTCCTTAGTAGCAATTCAAAATTAGCATTTTTTGCCAACAACAACTAGCTAGTATTTTTTTTCCACCACAAGTAGTATAGCTATCTATTATGCCTACTGTGGGATTGGTTTGTAACCAGCCAATTCTAAACCATTGGTTATTTGACAGGTTGTAGTTGGGATGGGGTGGGAGGGTGGGGGAGGGGGGAGGTGGAGGGGCAGAAATCTTGCTGCATGTATTAAAAGGATAATTGTGTTGGTACATAAGTTGCTTCCAATGTCCCATTCTCAAGCAAACCTAGGAAGAGGTCTCCAATAGCCTTCAATTCCTATTCTTTACAATTTGATTAATGAACTGGTATATAGTAAACATAATAGCATAATAGTTTCACAGTCACTTGAACATATATTTATTATTGCATGAGTCATTGCGCAATATGGGAAAATATTTCACAAGCACGTGTAGGTATTTTCATGAGCCAAAGGCAAGTGAAATACAAGTGTGGGAGTAAAATCTCATTCCCATAATGTACAAGGAGTGTAATAAATTGTTTATAATACAGTAAATATTTTCCAAAACAGTAAATGTTCAGAGGTAGCTCTGCCATACTTAAAAAAAAATCAGTTGTGCAGGACTACACATAGGCACTTTGGAGTGTTTGCATTTAATATGGGGAAAAATTGAATGCTTAGCTATGTGACACGAAATAAGGGAAAATATCCAATGTATAATAAATATAATACTTATACATGAATAAAGTGTTATATGATGAGATTTTCACGAGTAGGCTAATGTATTACAAGAACCAGAGGCGAGTGAAAATAAAGCCTGAGAGTGAAATATCCTGCCATATCACTCTGACAAGTGTAATAAGTGGTTTAAACATGCGAAATATCTTTACTGCAAGGGATAATTCCTGGGGGTGGTAGGGGCCATGGCCCCCCCCCCCCCCATTTTTGGCAGCAATAATTATGATATAATGCTCAGTAACCAAAGACGTGTAAACTAGGCTGGTTACAATCTCAGATGATATGGCTAGATATTTCACCCTCAGACTTTATTTTCACTCCGCCTCATGAAAATAAATTAACCTGCTCCTGAAATATTTCACCATATCATAGCCGTTTCAGGAGCCGAAGGCAAGAAAGTGTGAGAGTGAAATGTTATTAACATATTATTGTATGATGAATATAATAAACTGCTTATTGTACATTCAAAACCGTAAAATGGTTGTGCTTCAAAGCTTAGTCAGTCTTTCTGAGGTAACTTCACCATACATCTACAAATGCAGTTGCCAAGAACAGCATTCAATATGGTAGAATATTGAACGCTCAAATGATGAGAAATACTCAAGGAAAGATATCCAATGTACAACAGACAGACAGACAATGACAGACAGACAGACAGACAGACAGCAGAAAGACAGACAGACATACAGACACATAGACAGATTAGATATATAGATAGATTACTTTACACAAGTACAATTTCAAATCAAGCAAGTCTTCTCTTGCTCTGCTTGCTTACTGAATAGCTAATTAAAATAATTAATTTGAAGAACATATTAGGTACAGATTATTAAGCAGAGTACCAACAGGTTACTGAAGTTTGTTGTACAATTACAAACTAAACAGTTAACCCAACAGGTGTGTTGCTAAATGTTTGCTTAGTTGCTAACTACCATAGTGTAATATTGAAAGCAGATACTATAATAATTAAGGATTAGTAGTGTAATTATGATATTTTAGCCAAATATTGAAAGTATTATTAAGAATCCGGGTCGGGTTAAGCTTGAACTTACCATATATTGGTTGTTATCTCTGAAAAACAACAACAACTGTTATTGTCATAACTTGTATATTGCTTAGCTAAATAATAACCATACATTTTGAAGCTGTACAGCTAGTTAAATCTTATGATGCTTTTTGCTTTTAGAATTTATCAAGATCAAGCATCATCATTGTAGAAGTTTTCACAGAATTTATGATAAAGGCCAGATTTACCTTAACATAGAACTCAAGTGAATATATTACCAGTAGCTGTGTGGGAGATACCCATTCAAATTAAGGGAAAATAGATTAACAACTTTTTTCATTCACATGTTTTTTGTCAATGACGATTCTATTAATAATTTTTTGCTGATTTTTGTCACACAATATTCTTATGTATCAAGTACAAAGGGAGTCTGAAATATACTAGTATAAAGTATTAAGCTAGCTATTATAAAAACCATGATGGCAACAACAAATAAATCATAGGATCAACTCTACATACAACAAAACTTAGCAACTACACTTACATATTATTGTAGAAAGCCATGTACTTCCTTCCGTAGATAGCCTTGTTTGAATAGTTAGTTAGCTACACTGATACTTTATAAATCCTGACCATTTCCTGTTAATCACAGGAATTTCCTTTGACTGACACACTTTCTAGCTATTTGTTTCCTCCTACCACAACAATGCTCACTATTTGTCACTGATAAAATATAGTCTCATAGAAAATGGGATATATCTACTGAGCACATGTAAATGCTCAAGACTAGATATATGATTTTGTATTAGAGCAATTTGTAGTGTCAATTCTATTATATTGTGTTTAAATACTGAATTGAGACTTAATTCCTTTAAAGAAGGCAAAACTAACAGACAAACAAAGTTCAGTTCATGCTCTTTACACTTGGTTACCTATCAACATGCGTACATTTATATGTATATGTACATACTTACATGTTGGAATGCAATTGAACCGTGTTTACTACACACCTACACATGCCACTGAACTGTGGTTAACTAATTATTTTATCATTTCCTACTTTATTTATTTAGTTATTATTATTCCCTTTTGTTCTGTAGGAGGCCCTGTGTAGCCTTCCTTTGTTCTTTTGTTTTGTGAAGAGATCCTACAGTGCCTTCTGTGTTGTGTCAAGCCAGTTATTGTGCCCCGTCGTATTGAGATTCAGATCATATCTTTTTATTCATTACTTTGTTTGTTATCACAATCAAATTCTGTCAAATTGCTGAACATATCTGGTGCCACGCTTAGGATTGAAGAAGCATTAGCTACTTCAGGGACCCGAATACACCATAACTATATAATAATCATGCCCTTAAACAAGCCACACCCCTAATTAGAAAATGCAGCATCCCAAAGATCCATTATCATATTATTTTGATTCATTGAATAAAAAGGATGGGAAAAATAAGGTCAAATAGAGACCTTATGGGCATCGACTCATCAGCATCTCAGCTGGCAAAAGCCCTGTTGTGGAGTGTGGGGTTATCCTATAACAAAACAGGAACCGTGACAATTTCGACTGCAATGATCCTCCTTCTATCCTCTTAAGAGCTTGCTTAAATGACTGCACCGCTCTCTAGGCCAAACCATTGGAGAGGGGTAATAAGGGGAAGATGTGATGTGCTGTATGCCAATGACCTTACAGAATGTCTGACTTGTGAAAGAATGCATGGAAAATATTATTTGTAGTTTTTCTACTGTGGTTGCAGACGTGATGGAATTCATGATGATAACATCCAACCACTTGGAGTAAGCGTCGATTAGTACCATAAACATAGAGTTCATGAAGGGGCCAGCGAAGTCTAAGTGTAATATACTCCATGCTTGCTTGGGAACAGAACATCAATAGGCGGCTGTGGTCGAGACAACTGGCAAGCGTTGCATTTGCACACATGCAGCTCAATATTCATGTTTAAGTCTGGCCACCAGAAGTAAACACAAGCTAGGCTCTTCATTCTGGAAACACTAACATGAGGGTGGTGTAGTAAGGAAAGCAGTTGTGTTCGACCTGGGAGTGGAATAATCAATCGCGATCTCCACAAGAGACAGCCATCAAGTATACTGAGTTCCTGTTGACTCTTTATCCAATGTAACGTCTGGCCATCCTGACATGACGAACTTCTTGACTCTTGCTAAGAGTGTATCCTTTTCTGTCCAATCCTTCACATCTTTGGTAGAAACAGGTGTAGTGTTCAAGTACTAGATGAGCTCAACTTGCTCACCAAGAGAGAATCGCTCTGAAGCATCTTTTTAGCCTTTGAGAAAGCATCTTGCTGTGGCTTGTCCCACCTCCATTGAGTATCCTTGTGCAACAATGAGTACAAAGGTGAAAGCTGGCTGGACAGGTGCGGTAGGAATTTGGCATAATAGTTTAGCATTCCCAAAAATGCTCGAAGTTCCGCATGACACAACTGATTGCTGTCACCTTTTCCTGGGTTAGGTGTAACTCATCTTTGTCGATCATGTATCCCAGGAACTCCACCTTTGGTGCCACAAACACACACTTGGCCTTGCTCAGTCTCAGGCCTGCTTCCTCAAGCCTTGTGAGTGCTCTACCCAGATTTGTCAAATGCTCCTCATCTGTACGACCTGTTACTATGACATCTTCTATATTTGACGCCACACTTGGAAGTTTTTGCAGCAGACTATCCATAATTCTCTGAAACATGGCAGGGGCGGATGCCATGCCCAAAGGTAAGCGATTGAATTCAAACAAACACTTATGTGTTGAGATACTTTTTACAGTCGTCTTCCATCTGCACTTTCAAGTACACGTGCGAAAGGTCTAAAGCTGAGAACTCTTGACCTCCTGATAGAGCAGCATACACGTCCTCTATTCGTGGTAATGGGTAAGTTTCTGTGTTAGACATCTGATTCACTGTCAACTTATAATCTCCACACACACATGTGCCTGATCATCTATTCCAGTCTGCTCCCAAAGTCATAGAATTCTGACTTGCTTTGTTTATTGAAAAGCAAGCGTTTTCACAGGAATTGCCATGGGAATCCCTTTCTCATCGCCAAATATGTTGTAACTTCCAACGGCAGGGCAGGCGGGAGTTCTTTGCTCCCGTCGTTAACCTTGTTTATTTGCATTAAACTACATTAATGTATGTTTTTTTTTAGGCAAGACATGTCCAGTGTGTTAGCATAGACTTCATCAGTGGAAAGGACAGTGTTGGTTTTTTGACACTGACCTGCTGGTGAGTGTATAGTTTACATTAATTTATTGGTTGTGGTTTTGTGGGTGCAGTTAATTGAAAATAGCTAAATTTTCAGATCTTAAGGGTAGGCAAGGTTAACATTCTGAAACTGGTTTTAGGAAATCTTGAAGGAGGTGCTGATGTTGGAGTGGAGGGTTGTGCACAGATAGCGCTGAGTTGACGAAGCAGATTTGTTGAGTTGGAGAGCTATTCAAGATCTGGCTAACTGTAAGGTATCAACATCTCGCACTTTGGAGTAACGAACATTGAGAGGACATTTAAATTTCGTGGAGATTTAAAGCATTTGTTGTGAAAGGAACGATTCCAAGCATCCGGGATCTTCTGAAGAACAGTATCTGCAGTTGGTAGTGGGCAGGTGGAAGTTGTCCCTACCTGTGAGAACATTTTGGTTTGGTTTTGTCATTTCACTTGTGTGTGGTCATTTTTGGTATCTTTTATTATTTTTCTGTCTGTGTTGTAGTGCACACCTCCAGAACCTGGGATTCACTGCACCACTTGCCTCCTAAGAGAATTCTTCGGAGTAATACAGTAGAACGCACAACTGAGAACAGACAAGACTTGCAGCTTCCTTCCGTTGACTATACATCTTCGGAAGGAGAACTTGGTTATCTGAGAACACATCGACAATCACTTCATCTGAGGTTAATCAGGAAGTACCAGTTGAGAAGATGGAAGAATCTGGAGGTGCTGGGCCAGTGCAGTCGGCCTATCTCATAGAGTTTATGGAGCGTATGTTCAAACTCCAATGTGAAGAGAAGAAGGCCGATGATGAGCGTCGTAGAGAGGAACATCGTCTATTCCAAGACAGGCTGGAGAAATTGGAGCTCCAACGACATGAGCATGAACTTGCATTGAGGGTTTCAGCTCGTCGTGACAAGACAATTGATAAGATTGTCCCATATCAAGATGGTACAGAGATCGAGCATTTTGTTCAGTCATTGGAAATTGAGCTCACCCAAAGTAATATTCCTATAGCTGAATGGAAACGAGTCCTAACATCCAAGTTGCCACCCAAGCTCAAACACCTTGTAGCAGATATCATTGATAACAGTGATTTGACCTATGGAGACTTGAAAGCCAAGCTGTATAGAAAGGCAGGTAGCACAACTTTAGAAGTGGGACTCAAGCTGTTTACGTCTCTTCCTAAGGATGTTCATGGAAAGACTTTGAGGGATGTTGTGAGAGCTCTCTACAGCTTGTCAGAGAGATTTTACATTGACTGTGCTACGAAGGCCGAGATGATTGACAGGCAAAACTGCGCTTTGCTCCGAACCATCCTGTTGCCCCAGCAACAGTCTATGATGGACGCTAGGAACATCAAGACGAAGGAAGACCTGACAGAGTTGGCTGACAGTTTAGATGCGATTGGTGTGGCTCAGAAGATAGAGAGGTTTGATAAACCACTGTTTAGTCAATCTCAGGGTTATGGTAGTCGAGGGTGTTTTAAATGTGGCAAACCTGGCCACAGGTTTTTCGAGTGCAGGGCGAGAGTAAGTATGCAAAGTCAGAGAGAGAACAACTCCAGCCCTAGAGTAGTGACTTGCTTTCTGTGTGGTGTGCAAGGACATAAGAGCCCTGACTGCCCTAACAAGATGGCTAGTGGTGAGACAGCTAGAGTGAATGTCAAGCAGAGCATGCCTGACAAGAAAGTTAACTTTATCTGTGCTGGTAGGGAAGGGAACTCTGTCCAAGGGTTTGTTAACGACTGTGAGGCTCACATCGAGTTAGATACTGGTGCTGATATTTCGGTAGTACCTGATAACTTTGTGTGTTTAGAAAACATGAATGGTGGCAGTGTCACCCTTAGAGTTTTAACAGGAGATCGTTACTGTGCCCCTACTGCTAATGTTGTGATCACAATTGGGTCTAACTCCTTTGAGGAGGAGGTTGCCGTTGTTCCGAAGACTATGTTAAGGGACAGAATTATTCTGTCGGTTACCTTGGACACATCCAAGTTTCCCTTCATGCAGGTCATGAAACAGGTTCCCGCCCAAGCAGATAAACAGCAGGAGGAGGCTACTGGACCACTACACCAAGTTCTCCAGGTAGAAACCCGGAGTAAGGCCATGGCCCATGACAAGAATGAAGAGGATCAGGTCCAGAATGAATATCAGGGAGTGAAACCCAATCCAATGGATATTGGAGAGTTGAGAGATGTGGTTAGGGAGGTAGTTCAGGATGAGGAGTGTGATGTCGGTCAAGTGGGTGAGGTATATGGGGAGTCCTTGGCTGATGAGGTGGATTGCTTGGGAAGAGTTGAGGAAGAAGGTGTTACTACAAAGGACGAAGAGGTGAGCAAGGTAGTGGATAGTGGGATGTTGGAAAGTGATGATGAGATAAGAGTAAACACTGATGAAGCGGAGGAGAATAGGGACGCACCTGAATTGTGTGTGCCAGATTGTGAGGACTATTGTCACTCTTGCCTTAGATGTGGTAAGGCCAACAAAGCAAGTCACCCCAAAGCCACACTTGTGGAACGCCCCATCTTGTCCAAACCGTTTGAGTCAGTTGCACTGGACATTGTTGGGCCTTTTCCCAAGGGTAAGGGAGGAGCCAGGTACATTCTTACAATGATTTGCCTTGCCTCTAAGTGGCCAGATGCAGTAGCCCTCAAATCTATCACTGCCAAGTCTGTGGCTGAGGGTTGTGTTGAGATGTTTTCCCGTACTGGTCTACCACTACGTGTTTTGACAGATCAGGGGAGACAGTTTGTGAGCCAATTGATGAAGGAGGTGTGTTCTCTTTGTGGCATTGATAGAGTACAAAGTACACCTTATCATCCTCAGACCAATGGTGCTCTTGAGCGTTTGCATGGAACCCTTAAACCGATCTTGACTAAGGCTAGAAACCAAGGTCTAGACTGGGTATCTTTTCTGCCCATGGCACTATTTGCTTTGCGTCAGGTTCCCAGTGCCGATCTCGGCTACTCGCCCCATGAACTTGTGTATGGTAGACAGATGCGTGGTCCATTGGACTTACTGTATGCGGGATGGGTTGATGACACATTCAGACAGGTTGGTGTTAGTCAGTGGGTTGGAGAGTTGCAGGAAAAATTGGCGGTAATTCATGATTGTGTGCATGTTAGAGGTAGCTTGTCGAGGCAGATACGACAGAAATTGCATAACAGAGGTAAAGTTGAGCGTTCTCTTGATATTGGTGATAAGGTTCTATTGCGCATACCGGGAATGGTGAATGCTTTAGAAGAATCCTGGGAAGGGCCATTTGTCGTGAAGGAAAGACTTAGCAAAGTAAATTATCGTGTGGTGGAAGAAGGCAGCAGGAAGAGAGGTCGTGTGGTTCACATTAACAACTGCAAGCTGTACAAAGTCAGGGATTGCATGATTGGCAGTATTGTTGTGATAGCTGAGGAATGTGTCAATGACAAAAGATGTCCTTTGTTGGAGGTTAAATGTGATGGTTATGATGACATACAGTTGAAATTAGTGCTAGATGAGTTTCAGGATGTTTTCAGTGAGATTCCTGGCAATTGTGATGTAGTGAAAATGTCAATTGAATTGGACAGTGATGCTAAGGTGCTATCTAAATGCCCCTACAAATCCCAGTACGGTTGAGGGAAGGCGTGAAGAAAGAGATCGAGTCCTTGCTAGAGCTTGGCATCATTGAACCCAGCAGTAGCTCGTGGTCCAGCCCTCCGGATGGCTCGGTCCGTATTTGTGTTGATTTCCGTGGTTTGAATGACATTACACCATAGCAGCAGTCAGGGGGGGAGGAAGGTACCTGAAGTTGGGGGGCAAAAAAGTTCTATTTAGCCACACGTTCCATTTGACCGCACTCACTATATATATATTATTAATGACTGAAATTTTTTCAAAAAGCAATAACGATGAACAATAATTACTAAGTTAATGAGTATGAAAGTTTCCATAATATTTTAGTCTCTCTTCCTTGGCATGAATAAACTCTTTTGCTATTTCCAAATCTCTACTAAACTCATCTGAGACCTCTTCATGTTGATTCTAGCTATATAGCAGCTGCATGGACCTGATCACATGCTGAGATTGCATTATGAGGTATATCAAGGACATCACACATTTTACATATCTAAGAATAGTTTTTAATAAATAATCCAATGATGTGTGAGTATGTAATGGTGAACATGACATGATAATGTGAAAGTTGGGGGGCAATGCCCCCCCTTTTTGGAAGTTCAGGGGGCGATTGCCCCTTTGCCCCCCCCCCTGTGGAGCCCCCCCCCCCCCTGAGCAGTGGTGGATTCCAACACTAGATGAGATTCTTGAGAAGGCAGGGAATGCAAGAGTTATGTCTAAACTCGACCTTGCAAAGGGATTTCACCAAATTCAGATGGATGAGGACAGCAAACAGTATACAACCTTTGTTTGCCCATTTGGAAAGTTTTGTTTTAAGAGGATGCCCTTTGGTTAAAGAATGCCCCGGCAGTTTTTCAGGCTGCTGTGGAACAGGTTTTGAGTGAATGCAAAGCCTTTTCTACTAACTACATTGATGATATTCTTATCTACTCAGAGTGTTGGGATGATCATGTTGTCCACATACGCCTTGTGTTGGAGGCATTGAGAGGAGCGGGGCTTACAGTCAAAAGAGGCAAATGCGAGTGGGGTGGTCGATATATTGACTACCTTGGACATCGAGTTGGCTGTGGTCAGTTGGCAGTACCCAACCACAGTTTTTCAGTGTGGAGCAGGTTTTGAGTGAATGCAAAGCCTTTTCTACTAACTACATTGATGATATTCTTATCTACTCAGACATGTTGTCCACATACGCCTTGTGTTGGAGGCATTGAGAGGAGCGGGGCTTACAGTCAAAAGAGGCACTGGGGTGGTCGATGCTACCTTGGACATCGAGTTGGCTGTGGTCAGTTGGCAGTTAGCTGCTCTGCGTGACTTTAGACAGCCTTTGCGTGCATTTTTAGGGTCGGTCGGTTATTATCGAAAGTTTATCGTGGGGTTTGTGAACTTGTCTGCCATCCTTACTCCAGCAACCAGCTCTACAGCTCCAAGGGTGGTGCAGTGGACCCAGGAGATGGAGGCTGCATTTTGTGAGTTAAAGTGTGTTTTAGCTAACCATGTTATTCTCAATATCCCTCAGGCAGAGGACCAGTTTATTCTCCACACAGATTCCTCTGGAGTTGGAGTTGGTTCTGTGCTGAACATCATAAAAAATGGAGTGGAAGTGCCGGTCGCGTTTTATTCACGCCAGCTCAGGGGGGCTGAATTGCGATACTCAGTAACTGAACTGGAGTCTTTAGCAATTGTGTGCAGACCACTTCACCCACTACTTGTATGGACGTCAGTTCATAGTAGTTACAGATCACAAGCCATGCTGTGCCCTCCTGTCCAGCTCTCACCTGAATCGTCGCCTTCGAGGGATGGCTCTCAAACTCCAAGGGATGTCAGTGAAAATTGTGTACCGCCCAGGGACAGATCATGCTAATGCTGATGGATTCAGTCGTCAATCCTGGTCTGACATTGCTGGTGACGGCCTGGTGACTTCCTCAACTGAACCAGAGGTCCAGCCAATAACATGTATGTTTCCTTCTTGTTCTCACCCCCTTTGAATGTTGACCTCTGTATCATTGCAGAAGACTTGGCCACATGGTCCTGCTATGTGTTGTTTTCTGTGCTTGTGTTTTCATCTTATGACTTTATCTAGTTGAATCCTACTGCATACTAGCGCAAGCAGCTAACCGGCCTTGTCTCTGGGGGAAGTATACTACCATTTCGTTTCTGGTTTACGCAGTTCCCCCACAGAAATGAATCTTGATTTAGCTACTCAACTTCATTAACCTTATCATGAAGGAAATCTTCATAAAGCAGTTAGCTTCATTGCTCATGTTAAATACATAATAATATGTTAATACAAAAAAAAAATGTTTTAGCAAAGATATAGTAGTATAAATCGCCTCGATCAACTTTAAAAAACACTTTGCCCACGCCTTAGGACACTCTTCCTACTCTTTCCCAGCCCCAGTACATTCCCTGTAAGAGTGAGCATATGGGAAGGAGGCTAACACTTCCATTTCAATCGGCTTTGAGGGTACCCAAATTTACGATGGGATACCAATATTTCCGGAAATATTATGGGTACGCAGGATGCCCAATTTTATGGGATACCTGTAACGCCAAATCGGGTCCTACCCAAAACCGGTCCCCCGGACTGAAATTGGCTGCTAAAAACTGTCCGGGACCACAATTGGCTGCCGAATTCAGTCCGGGCGGACTAAATATGGCTGCCAGATGTGGTCCGCTTTGCCAAATTTAGTCCCACCTAGCCCCGGAGGAAAAAAATCAAATGTGTGATTAACTGGAGGTGGTGAGTTATATCAGTATAGTTATAATGTTAAGACTGCTCTTTAGTACTCCTTGTTGATGAGTTTACCTTTCAAATTTCCATTCTCATAAATACCTATAATAGTATATTCAATAAATTATAAGCTTCAAGACTTCATCATAGTGCATATGTTTGATTACCTTGAACAATGCAGCAGCTACATTATCAAAATATTTACGTTTCATAGGAATTTCCTCAACAAAATTTGTGAAATAATCAGTTATAGTCAAGATGTATCTGTTTCCTTGATGTGATGCAGGAGAGATGGGGCCAATGAAGTCAATGTGGTGCCATGGTGACACAACTGGTACTGGATGGAGCTCTGGAGTAGATTGGCTTAATTTGCCATGGCACAGATCACAATTACTAACCTGGATATATCAAAATTAAAAAATAACAACACTGTATGAGTTTATTTATTTTTTTACCAATTTATTAACATCATTGACCATTCCCTGCCACATAAACCGCTCACGAACTCTTGATAAAGTCTTTTTCGTGCCTAAATGTCCAGAAGTGAGATCACTGTGGCATTGATGCTAGAATTCAACTCTCATCCAAATCAGTAATGTATCGAACATAGTCATTATGAAGTTTTCTCCTTTTTTAATCACAATTTTTAATAGTAACATTTAACTGCAACAGTAACATTTTTAACTAAAGCTTTTTTTTTAATGTTCTGAACAGCCCAGGTCTCAATTATTAGATGATGTATTTTGGTATGGAAAAACATACAGCTATATCTCCAACAAACATTTCTGTTAGAAACTCTGGAGCCCAGTTATCTAAAATCGCTACCTATTGCAAATTAGTACAATTGTAAATATTCTTTGAAACTTGTAAATGCCTTCATGTATATCCAAAAACTGAAGCATCTCCCTTTTAATTCCGGTATAATCTAAGTCATCATCCAATAATGCTATTAGTGTGGTTTGGTTGAGAGATTCCAGTACTAAAAAGTATCTTAAATGCTTAGCTTTAGTTTTTTTTCCCTTGAAGATTTATCTAATTTTTCTTCAATATTATGAGTAGTTTTAGTTATAGCAACTAGCTATCAATTGACTGTAGTTTTGGTTAATTTGTGTTCTCTCAAATTTTTAACAATAAGACCCAGTAAAAAAAACAACAACAAAAGTACGTCCTTATATCAACCACAGGATTGGAATCACCAAAGCCTCTCTATAATTAAATTTGTATTTAATTCGAGCGCACCCGGGCGGACCGAAATTAGCAGAGGGCGGACCAATTTCAGTCCGCCGGCCGGACAGTATTTGGCGGGGGACCAAATTTCGCGTGACACACCGGGTTTTTAAATTTATGTCAGGTAAAGGGTTTCAATGCCATAGTTACCACACTCGCAACAACTTATTGTGACTAAACGACCAGCGAGAACCTAATATCATTTGCCTCTCTGACTTGTTAAAATTTGAGAGATTGCGATCACGCGTAAGCTAACAAAAAAATAGCATACTACACTACGCTACGTCTACACAGTATCCAATTTTGACTTCACTAAATGCCTGCTGAAAATCTGATGCTTCTATTTAATCTGAAATAATATCCACAGGACAGCAAGTGTACTAGGAAAAATCACCTGGCTTGTTACCAAAATAAAGACTGGCGTGGTTCGTTGCAAATACCCTTCAAACAATCCTCTTATTCTGGAAAGTTTGTTTTTACAGAAAAATGTATCTCTAGTGGCAGCACATCCTTATCAAAGTAGATAAATGTGGTGGAGAAATGGCTTAGTTAGCTACCAGTAGCCTTGTCATCAGGACACCTTTCAAATAACCACAACAAGGAATGTATGTTTAATTTAATTTTCCCCAACTCTTAACATATATAATGACATTTATAAAAGAACCTCTGAGAAGAGACCAAAAGTCCCATCCCAATGTGGTCACTATTCGGAGGTTTACTATAAAGGCTCACAGCAAGGCATCTAGATAGCACCTCCTGACAAACACTAATGAGGTTTATTTAAACACACCAAGCAAGAAACTTCCTAAAATATCCCTGGAGAACACATCAATATCTATTACAAGATGAACATGTAAAAGGAATGGCATCTGTTAGCAGCGCTAGTCAACAACAATCAAATTGCTTTCAGTAACTTTGAATCACACGATAGCAAGCAAGTAAGCGAGTCTCACCTGAGAAGTACATTTTTCTGGCTAAACCTTTTCACTCCTCCGTCTTCTATTACAATAGCACTTCCCTCATCAAAGCTTCATTTTTTACACTCAATAACTCGGTTATTGGTAGTATTACATACGTAAAATGTCAATAGCATGGAATAATTTAAAGAAAGGAGAGAAACATGAACAAAAATGGAACAAAACAAAAACAACTAGAAGGGGAAAAAACATGCCAAAGATAATATGTACAAAGATATAGAGGTAGTTGGGTGTAATGAATATTTCAATGTATTCAAATAGTTACTATGTTGAACCTCTGCTACGATTGTTGAAACTGAAGCTCTTGTTCTTCCTGAACATTTCAAAAGGATCCTTCATGTTTATCCCCAATCCCTACAAAAACAACTAAATTAGTCCAACTGTCTCAATGCAAACACAATGGCATAATTACCTTGTATTTATCAACATTGTCTCGCACATCGCCTCCTCTAATTGGCTCTTCAATGCCCTGCATCTGAGCACCAAGCCCCAATCCTTCCTCCCAACCTACAATTCAAATACCATGTACAAGTGCTAAAAGTGTGCACAGACTACAAGCAGATTGCACACAAACAACCACATTGAGCTGTATCTATACAACTCTAAACACAAACATACCCATTTTCTTCAGCAATTGGTGACCAACATTATCCTGTTGAAGTTTAGAATCTAGTGTCTTTGACCTATAGAGAAAGCATGATGAGCTCAATAAAGACACAAAAAAAAAAAAAAAAAAAAAAAAAAAAAAACACTTTAGAAGAGTAAAATGATTGTATAATGTATACGCACTTGAAATGCATCTAGAAGTAGAGAGAACATAAGTACTCAGACTTACTGAACAAAAACAGGTCCTTTGCTAGGAGCTGACGATGATTCTTTATCACTCGATGGCGACCTTCTACTATCTGATGAAGATTTCGAAGGCTCCACTGAAGCGTGAGGGTCTGAACGCTGAGGCGGTGACCTGTGCCTGGGTGGAGTTCTCACAGTAGGAATGAAGGGGGAGAAGGAGCGAGATCTGGATCTGCGCTGTCGACGAGGTGAGTTAGAATAAGATCGTGAGCTGGAGCGTGACCTGGACGATCTGTCCGTTGATGGTGAGCTATAAAAAGAAAATTAAACAGTGGAAGGAAGGTAATGAAGCATAAGTCAAAAAATCTCAAAATTTACTGAAAGTGGTTGCAGAAGGTAAAGGGTCCAAACAAAATAATAACAAAATATACAACGTGCACCACAACTTTTTTCCTTTAACTTTTTTACATTTACAAGAAAGAAGAGTTCCTTACCGAGAAGATCTTCGCCTATGCTGTCGTGGAGAACGACTACGAGACCTGGACCTCGAATAACTGCGGCTATGCCCACTGCAAAGCAAGCAACATAAAACGAAACAATAACAATTTGCCCGAACGCATTGCTGCAGGCCTTCATACCTATGTCGTCGTCTTGGAGAGTAAGATCTGGACCTGGACCTATACACAAGATAAAACTCATGTGAAGGGATAAACCTGGAACATTTTAAACTTGCCTTCCTCTATTATATTTTCGAAGTTGAACCACTGGTCGGCGTGCTTTCTTGATCTTCTCTATTGCATGATTTTTAGCATCATAAAAACCTAGCAGAGCACGTGCCTCCCAACCTTCACTAAATTACACAAAACGCATATAAAAGATTAAATACTTCTTCTTTCCCTGGCATAATAGACGAATATTGGTCTCAGGAGGCTAAGCCTCGGCATGGCAAACAAGAACAAAAACAAAACCAAAAAACAAAACAAAAAAAAACAACAACAACAACAACAAAAAACAAAAACAAAAAAAACTCCACAACTCACTGGTTTCTCTTGCCATCTTTGTCTTCTTCATAGAACTCTTCCACTGCTTTCAACAGCCTCTCAGTAGGAGGGTGTGGTGGGGGGAGGGTCATCAGCTGTGGCCGTAAGGGCCTATAGTTATGTTCGTGGATCTGTGGCATAAAAAATGCATGTATGATAAAACATGTCATCAGTAAATTAATTAAATTATTAGTCATAGTCAAATAATTCAAACATCGTAACTCAGATTGAAATTCTAAATAAAGACCACCCTATACTGTCTCCCTTAGCTCACCCGCACTACAGACACCATGATTCCAGCAGGAAGATCATAGTAAGGAATAGAAGGCACAGGAGGAGGAGGAGGAGGTGGTGGGGGGCCCTCAGGTGGAAGTGTTCCCATGGGAGGAGGCCCAAAACCTCCGGGACCATGAACGGAATCCCAAGGGGGATACGGAGGTATTGGGGGTCCATCCCAGTGAGGTGGTGGAGGACCTCGATCATCCCATAGCCGAATCCCTTGATCTTGTCTATCCCAAGGAGGCATTCCCGGAGGAGGTCTGTCCCATCCTGGGGGTTCTTGTCTCCCCTCCCGGTCATCATGCCAATTTCCCCTTCCATCCCATGGACCATCACCCGGACGTCCATCCCACGGAGGGTAATTATCCCCTCTATCCCAGTCAGGGTGAGGAGGTGGGGGATATTGAGGATCCCACATCCTAGGAGGTGCTCCCCTGCGACCTTCATAGCCATGTAGGCCCCAATCTTCGCTTCGATTCTCATCCAGCCACTGCTTACCCGACTCCTCATCCCATTTCTCTCGACGTCTATCATTGCCCCAATTTTCAGACGGAGGGGATTGGCGTTGATATTCCCACGAAGATTGCTGCTGCTTGTCAGAATCCCAGCGTTTCCTGCTGCGAGAAGACAATCCCACATCTTTATCTCCGCCATCTTCTCTTGCATTATCCTTATCTCTGCCTCCAGTTTCTCTGTCATGTGACCTGGACTGATGGTTGTAGTCTATGACCTTCATTTCTAGTCCGTCCTCCTCCATGTCTTGGCCAGAGCCATCTTCCCCCTGTGAGTGATGATGGCCTCCACCGTGGTGGTAGTCGATACTTTTCGCACCCTTGAAACTAGAAGAAGCATCATCTTCAGTATGATGGGGCTCCTCTGTAGGGTGTTCTGAATGTGATGTGTGGAATTTCAATCAAATACACACAGACATGAATTCCAAGAGTCATAACAATAACAATAATCTAGCAAGTATCTTGCCACTCTGTGGCGCTTGGTGTACTAATTTTTGCAAATTAACCCTTTCCTTCCGGTAGACACTTTAAAGCGTTCCAAGACCGGGTCGGCTTCTTCGATTGTTTTTTAGAGACACCTAACGATTAGTTAGAAGCTTAAAATTTGAAATACATGTGTCCAGAGCATTACTAAAGCTAGGAAAAATGTTTACAGACCAGGTAGCTTTGAGAGTATTTCACAACTTTTGTGTTTATGCCTAGGTCGGTCACAAATTTTTACCGTGGTCTCTATGAAAAATTATATAAAAAGTTACCTCGGCCATAGAAGCTTTTTAGATGGCTTAGCATTCTCTAGAAGCATTGTAGAAGCTATAAAAAATGTCTTTGAGCCCATGAGAACCCGGTAGTGTATCAGACTGTTTGTTTACGGCCAAACACTATGCGGTTGAACGAACTGTCTTCTCCGATTTTTATAAATTAGCCATTGCTATATTTAGGCCTGTTATTTCATAATACGTCATTGGAAGCATGTGACTTTACAGGGAAAAAAAGTGTGAAGCACAGTGGGACCTCGGCAACTTCGGGGAAAAATTTTTTTTCCCTTCCCACTATCATATTCAAAATGGTTTCAACGAGTTACAATGCTGAGGACGCTTACAGTTGCTTGAGGAGGACGGTTCCGAGTTTCCTGATTCAGTTTCAAGGAAAGAGATGAGGTCTACCCTTACAGTGGACCTAGCTTCAGCGATGATGAATCAGAATACAGCAGCTGACTCCCTAGTTAGACGGAAACATTTCTGACCCCGGTAAGCTCATATTTTAGGTATTTTTTATTACAAAAACAGCCTTCTTGTTAGCGTAGCTAGCAAAAGAAAGGTATTAGCTTCACTGTGATATTTTTTTTGTTATTCTTGAATAGTTTTTGAATTGTACATCTTTTACTTTTGTTGGTTGTTTGTTTTTTTTACCACATTCAAAAAAAAAAAAAAAAAATTCAAATTTGTTTATGTACTTTTAGCAGTGGGAGGAGATGCCAGCTTTTTAGGACGTGTGCAGTAGATATTTAGTTAGGTTTACAATTCACAACAGCTGAACAACAAATTTGTTGTGTGTTGGAATGTTTTAGAGGTGTGTACTGACGGGAGTAGCCCTGATGATCTGTTCCGACTTGATGTAGACGTACAGGGGTTGGACGTACTTCATATTGTTACAGCCAGGGTAAGTTGAGTATCATTTGAATGTGTATGTCTTGGAAGGCCGTGTATGCATGACAGTGGTAAAATACATTAATAGCAAACAAATACATTGTGTTGTGTTCGTATTGTTTTAGAGGAACGTTTCGTGGTGATCTTTGTCGACCTAGGGTGGGTTGGTACTAGCCTTTTGAGTAGAATTTCACTTTGACATTCACATTTGACATGCATTTGTGTATGTAATAGTACGGGTATGCTTCCAAATTTACGCATAAACAACGCTGTTATTGTGATCGTAGATAATTTCGTGTATTACACTAAAATTTGGTGTTTTCTTTAACAAATTTTTGTTGTTGAGTGTCCTTATAATATATATATATATATAATATATGTGTGTTGTGGTTCTGTAATCGTCATCAAAAAATGTGTATAATGCTTCTAGGAAATTCTTGTTGATCTTTTCCAAGTTGACGTTTGACGCAGTGATGCTCTTTTTGTTTGAGATGACATATTTTTTTAAATTATTTTAAGTACAAGTATATACAAATATTGTCAACACTTTTTTGGTAGCTAAAATGTATGGAATTGTTATGGGCGGTAGAATCACCTAACAGTCTTATTATTTATATCGTTGGAAAGCTCAAAGCAAGAAGGTAAAAATTTGTTGGTAAGCGTTTAGATGAGCCAAAAAAATAATAAAATAAAACGGTAATTAATTTGATTAACCGCAGTTGCCCGAGATCGTCGACGCGCGGTAAAATTAAGTCCGGAAGGAAAGCGTTAAGAATGTAATAGCACGCACAAGATATAATATGTATCAATGGTTCCCTCTCCTGATCCCTTTCTTCCGAGCCATCTCAGATTTTCTTATCCTCTGAACCCATGGATTCCCTTCTCCTCCTCCTTAGCATCTCTGTCTTTTCTGTGTATTTTTTTCTCTCACTTCTTCACTGAAGTAGTTACATCAGTCAGCCTTTTCTCACTTGCTTGTATTTTTTTGACCCTTGCATTCTTTGCTTTTCTTCCACCCATGATTTGTGGTGGACTATGGTTAGCTACTGTAAGGAGAACACGCTTTCCCAACTGAGTTAAGTGAGTGAATTATTTATGGTACGGACACCGTAAGAGTGGGTAATGGACAAGGCAAGAACTAGGAAGGGAAAAAACAAAAACAAGCAAAAAACCCAAGATACAATGTTACTAAACTGTTAGTTCCAGACTGTCCAATGGTAAGTGTACAATGTGCAGAGTCGACGGTCGAAGGTTCTAAACCGACTCTGGTACCTTATTTTTTCTCTCTTGCATTTCCCATTCACGTATTGATGATGCTTTACCAACTCTGTTCAGCTAATGAATTGTTCACGAAAACACACCGTCATTACAGACATACATGCGTACTTAGTATTCTATAGTATCAATAAATGTTCAACTGAATTATTATTATAATAATTCAGCTGAACATTTATTGATACTATAGAATGAAAACCATCATTGAGTAACACGAGTTGGGTAGTAGAAATTTTACAACACAAGAATATAGACGTTACCTTGATAGTCACTCTTCTGACTGCTGTCATACTCCTCTTTCTCATCATCTCTTTGCCCTTTCCACCCTTCCAAGCCCCTTTGTCGCCTGGGTGGCTCCGGGACACCTTGACTTCCCTGATAGCTGCCTCCTTTCTCTCCTACATCACCTCTTGCCTGAGAATTATCAAACTGAGCATGTGGAGACGGTTGGCTTGTCTGGGAAGGTGGAAACAATGGAGTTGGTTGCTGTTGTTGAGGTGGTACAGGGGGAGGTGGCTGCTGTTGCTGCTGCTGTCTAGGCTGGTGGTGGTGCTGCTGGAGGTGTTGCTGCACTTTCTGTTGGAGGTGCATCACCTGTTGCTGCCATTGAGTTGTATTTTGATTCCATTGAGAACCAGAAGGAGTACTTTGACTCGTACCTGACGGACGGGTAAATAAATAACCAGTTGTATGTAATGACTCAGTAAGCTAGTCCAGGAAGCATAGTCGTTACGAATATCAACATACCTTGTGACCAAGGAGCCGAAGTACTTTGCTGTTGCCAAGGTTGTCCTGTATCACCAGTCCTAGTATCTTTGCTCCATGGATTAGAAGCCACAGCTACATGAATGAACACAGTACAAAGAGAAACCTTGAGTACTCCCTAATAACCGTCACCTCTTTGTGAAACTATAATTCTGATGTCATAGGGAAAAAAAAGTGATGAAGCAGCTATTAAGAATAAATTTTCCCACTTTGCTGGAATAACTATTTCTCATTCCAATACCCTAATCTACATCATTCAATAATGATACTAGTATAGGTAATCAATGATCACAACTCTAAGATACAGTGGAACCTCTGAATAATGGACAATTGAGGAACAACCAGATTTGTCCATTATACAGGTGTACTTTATATAGAGGTTCTTATTTAGTTAAGGCAAGTCCCATCGGTACTTTTACTATTGTCCACTAAGAGAGGTTTCACTGTATCCCTTTCCTACAACTCATATTAAAAAAAATAATAATAATAAAAGAAAAGAAAAAGAAAAAAAAAAGAAAAGAAAAAAAGATAAAGGATAAAAATGAAGAGTAGAAGAAAAAAAAAAAAAAAAAAAAAAAAAAAAAAAAAAAAAAAAAAAAAAAAAAAAAAAAAAAAAAAAAAAAAAAAAAAAAAAAAAAAAAAAAAAAAAAGAACGAAAAAGAGAGAAGTGTGAATTGCTGCTCTCTCTCTTTTTGTGAACTTAACCTGAACTATAGCAAGCCTCAGAACCAAGTTTTCCACAAATATTAATTCAGACAGGGATAACTTAAGTATTCATCCTTGGCATATAGGATAACAGTTCAAAGTCTTACTATCTTTAACCATAATTGGAATAGTCTCTAAAAGTAGACAGAAATTTGAATCTTCTAATACGGTAATCTACCTCTAACTGCTATGATTTTCTATTAACATTTACATAATTTGCAACAACTTTTACTATTGTCCACTAAGAGAGGTTTTACTGTATCACTTTCATAATGACTACAACTCTTATTAAAAAGAAAAAAAGGATAAAAAAAGAAGAAAAAAGAAAAGAAAAAGAAAAGAAAAAAAGAAAAGGATAAAAAATAACGAAAAAGAGAGAAGTGTGAATTGCTGCTCTCTCTCCCTTTGTGAACTTAACCTGAACTATAGCAAGCCTCAGAACTAAGTTTTCCACAAATAAATTCAGACAGGGATAACTAAGTATTCATCCTTGGCTTATAGGACAACAGTTCAAAGTCTTACTATTTTTAAACCATAATTGGAACAGTCTCTAAAAGTAGACAGAAATTTGAATCTTCTAATACAGTGAAACCTCTCTTAGTGGACAATAGTAAAAGTTGTTGCAAATTATGTAAAAATAGAAAATCATAGCAGTTAGAGGTAGATTACCGTATCCACTACAACTCTTATTTTAAAAAAAGAAAAAAAAACCAGGAAGGAAAAAAAAAAAAAAAAAAAAAAAAAAAAAAAAAAAAAAAAAAAAAAAAAAAAAAAAAAAAAAAAATAAAAAAAAAAAAAAAATAAAAAAAATAAATAAATTTAAAAAAAAGAAAAAGAAAAAAGAAAAAGGATAAAAAAGAAGAGTAGAAAAGAAAAGAAAAAAAAGATAAGGATAAAAATAACGAAAAAGAGAGAAGAGTAAATTGCTGCTCTCTCTCCCTTTGTGAACTTAACCTGAACTATAGCAAGCCTCAGAACCAAGTTTTCCACAAATAAATTCAGACAGGGATAACTTAAGTATTCATCCCTGGCTTATAGGACAACAGTTCAAAGTCTTACTATCTGGAATAGTCTCTAAAAGTAGACAGAAATTTGAATATTCTAATACGGTAATCTACCTCTAACTGCTATGATTTTCTATTAACATTTACATAATTTGCAACAGGGACAAAATTAACCCAGATTTTTTTCTTCTTGTGGAATGGCTCTTTATCAACTTACCCAAAAAACAAAGCCTGGTGAGTGTCAAAACTATAATTATGATTATATATGCACATTTGAACTATATACCCTATCCAAGGTAAGATGGCCACACACAAAAAAAACTTGATAAATTGCGAACAGGAGCAGCTATGGTTCCGGGGTTTTGTAAAGCTCGCACAACGTTGATTTACTCGCACATCATTGCCATTAGAGTCACATGATTAAATTGCTTTCAGCTTTGTAGTAAGTGTATTCCTCATCTATCGTGCATGCACTGTACCAACTCAACTTGGCTGGACTATAATGACATCCCAAAGTCTACCACAGACAATGCTACATACTGCAACAATTAAATCTTAAATTATAGTTTAGACTCAGATTGCACTCCACTGATATTACACACACACACACACAGCTAGTACCCTCCCCATCACTATAGGCCTCAGAAACAAGTTTATCCACACACTGTTGCTTCAGACAGGGATAACTTATACGTTCATCCTTGGCACTACATACTCAGGCAATTGTACCCACAACACACAGAGCAGCAATGTAACAATGTCAATGCCAAAATGCACACATTATAAAGAAATATCACTTGAAAATCTTTATTTACCTCCTTCAGTTGCTGGAGGTGGTGGGCTCAACTTGTTCTGCATACGATCACAACATCAAAAACATAACGAAACCAATGAATAACGCAAACACAGTTCTATCCTTTTCCCTGTTTCAGTTAAAGAAGTACTATAACGTTTGTGAACAAGTAAGCACTGGTGTATGCGAAACACACGTAACCCCCATAAACTTCTATAGTTAATAATAAATTGTTCTCTTATATCAACATTTATCCATAATGATAGTAACGACATTTCGACAGTCCTACTGCTGTCAGTCGTTACTATCATTATGTATTTAAAAAACGTTGATATAAGAGAACAATTATTAATTATGTGATGTCAACGGAGAACTCCCTAAAAAACTTCTATAGTGATGGGGAAATGATTGAAATATATATTCACACACGATCATTACTGATTGTGGAAGTGCACCGCTTAGTTCAAGTTCTGTAGAGCCAACATAGGATGCAGGACAGTGCTTAGGCTCGAATAATAATGGAAGTTTGCAACCTCTGTCTAAACGTGTTAAGTGTGGCCGCACATAGCAACGCGCACTGCCTGTAGATCCGGACATTAATTTATTCCCCGCCAATACCCCACCATTCGATAATACGCAAGCAGAAACAATCGCGCAGAAGTAGCAGAAGTATACTTTGCGAAGTTGTGGTGTTTTAGTTTAGCTTCTTGTTGTCTCGTAGCCGTTTACAGCAACTCTCCATACGTCATCTGAACTCACGTGGCAAGGTGCACCAGGCTGCCTCTCCTCCTGTAGCCGTTCTCCAAGCTCTGCGTACCTCAACTCAAGCAGATGGATCCAGCAGGCTCGATTTCTAAGGAGCGAAGACTTCCCAAGCTGCGCAGACCTAATACCTTCACCTCAGACTATCTCCAAGAAACTGCTCTCTCTTCTGACTCTCTTGTTATTGTTACATTGATGTTTGATTACTCTTGATATAGGCGGGCTCTTTTTAGAACCGATACAAACCAATTGGAAAAAAAAAAATGCTCGTGTACAACGAGACATGGGCGGGGCTATTTCTTAAGCATTGTGAGTGAAATTAAAGTTCCAAATTTTATATCAGTTTTTCTTGGAATCTAATCATGAGAATGACAAAAAAAATATTTACATACGGGTAAACCTAAAAAAGAAAAAGAAAAAAAAAAACTGCACCACAACGAGAATTTTTCAATATCTTATAAATAGAAAAAATTGCGAATAAATCATAAAGTAATAAAAGAACTCGTTCTTACAGTAGAGTATCGGCTTGGCTAGTAGTGCACCAAATTGCGGAGCTCCAACTTACCGCACCGCTCCAAAAAAGTGCTACAAAATTTTATAAACAGGCCCCGATATTTCTTCCAGATTCGCTCTAAAATTAGTGAGCAGGTACTTTGTCCTTGTGTTGTAGTGGAAAAGCCCCTGTAAGTTTACAATAGTAGTAATCGTGCATAGCCACCATCAACAAAAAATTGCGTAGGCGGTGTGTGGCCACCCTTCAAGTATAGAGTAGTGGGCTATTCTGACACCCAAGCAAACTTAGGTCCCAAGGTGCCTGTTAATTGCACATGTACACACTAACAAATGACATACCAGGTCATCCTGTGTCAAAGCCACGACTGCTCGTATTCTCTAAATAAAAAGGAAAAAAAATATCAATGATAGGCATCAAGACATGATCACACACTAACTTCTAAAACATTATCTTCAAAGTACTTCTGCGTCTCCCATATCTTTAAGACCTGCACAACATCCCAAAGCAATATTAACATCAAAGACCATTCCCTTCCTTCACCTGCACCGTACCTTTAACAGACTCTCACTCTTTTCTGGATCACTTATGTGGACATTATAAAACACCAGCACGATTACCTCCTCAATGGCCTAAATACACAGAAGACGGAAAGCTGACGGAGCAAAAAGTTTATTCTCGCACAAAATTGACATTAATACACACAACACACATTTACAATACACGGTTGTTGTAACAACAGACAATAAGCACAGCCAAAAATTTGTGACAATAAAATTGAAGAACAAAAAAAAAAAAAATAATAAAATAAATAATAATAATTTAAAAAAAATAAAAAAATAATAAATAAAAATAATAAAAATAAAAAAAATAAAAAAAAAAGAAGGAAAGAAAGAGATAAATAACTATAAATTTAAACACAGCACAAAGAGTAAAAACCGACAATTTAAATTTTGTCGTCCTCGTTTTCCACATATACTTCACACAAGAAAACTGGCCTTCAATCTAGAAGGAGAGACACGAAGATTTTACCTGCTTGAGGTCTCCAGCACCCTTCCGCACACTATACGGCAGACGTGAGAATATAGCGACAGACACAGTTAATGTGGGTGTGGCCAATATAAATAAAAATTTAAAATGTAACTACTAGTACAGGCTAATATAAATAAGTCATGCCTATAATTAACTTTATACAATATTTCACATTTTAATAAACATAGCTCAAAATAAATATTATGAAGCTCCAAATAATAAAGGATCAAGTTCTCTGAGATAGTCAATCAATAAATATACAGTAATTCTATATAATTGATTATGTTAATTCGATCTATATAGAAATATTGAGTGCACTTACCAATGATGGATGACGTCATTAATGAGGTATACGATATGAAGTTTGTGCAAGAACGTAACACCAGAAGAATTTAGGGTCCTAAATATTAAACATACAGCGAGATTAACAGTTAGTTGTTGATAGTGTACCTCTAATGCTCAGAAGCTGGCATAATGACTCACTTTCTCATGAGAAACCTGGCCACTTGCTTACAATCTTCCATATTGTGGGTATGACCAAATATCCAAGTCTTTCCAGCCTATACTACACAAAAACAAGCTATCAATACTTAAAACAACAACTGCTGCTATTATTTGGTAAGGAAAGACGAAAATAATTTGTTATTTCTAGTATTTATCGACAATAACATTGGTTACTAAAAGTTCACAACAAAAAAATATCGTCGCACATTGTCTATAAATTTTTTTTAGACTATTATTTCAACGTATGGAAATAATTAGCATTTCTTTCTAAACAGTGGGTAATTAATGGGCTACTGATCAAGCTACATATTAAATAGATACTTTAAAACAACCTGCAATAATAGGCAACAGGATGCATGACCACCACATCAGGTATATACACAGTCTGACAAATTCCTTTAGTTACTGAACTAATGTCCTGAAAAAGTATCTCTTTAATGTCCCTTCAGACATTTCCATGTTTCATAAATTAATCTAAAATAGCACTTCAAACCTAAACTATAGAAAATACTTCATCAAAGAAAGGATAATCTGTTTGCAAGAGCGCTGGTTTACTAAGTGCAATTTAGAGAACTTTACAACTAATTTTGATCAAAGCTTGCAACAACAACAAGAACAACAATAAAAATATAGAATTTGTTAGGATTCCACAATAACCCCTAATTTCTTACCGCTATGGAGTCCTTTGAGCAAGATTCCATGGCATGCTGAACAGCTGCAGAGAATTGACTCTCCAGAGGTTCTGCGGCTGTATTATCATCAAGTTCTACCTGCTCCTTGGCTTGGAGCTTCTGTAAGTCTTGGATAATTTCCTTTTTCTTTTGTTCTCCCTCCCAGAACTCTCCTCTCCTCTTTCTCCCCTGTTTCTTCTCCGACATCCTTTTGCTGCATGTTGATTACCGCGATATCGCTGCAAGAAAATAAAAAGTTGTAAAAAGAAATAGAGCAATTATTAGCTCTGCATACCTGGTGAAGTTCCTTGCTGCAAAGGAAAAGCTGGAGGGAGGTACTGTTGACCAGGGGGCGTGGCATAGGCATGCATGGACCGAGGTGGGAGTAGAGGGATGGGAGTCTGGGACATGAGTGACGGTATGGACGAAGGAATAGCAGTAGAAATATTTCCACCTCCCATTTGAGGTACTGGAAGAGCAGGGGGAACTCCTTGAGCTAGTTATGAACAAGTAAAGGCAACATCAATGCTGCCAACAAATCTAACACATCCTACTAAAATGCAACATTAGTTCTGCCTTGGACAGTTGTAGATATTTTACGCAAGTCATTGGGTAGATACTAACTAGGGACATGCTTGACAGCATAGTGACGGCAATATCCACCAAATTGAACGGGGGGGGGGGGGCGGCGGCACGCACACATACGTTGTTTGACCACACCCACTTTTTTCTGAAACCACACCCATTTGATCAAAATCGTTTCGGGTCTAGAATTAGTGACATCAATCTTGGAAGACTAATGCGTATTGCAATTGAAGGACCTCAATTAACTGAAGTAAACTTTCACCAAATATTAGAAATACAAACAACAAAATCATAGAATACCATTATAAATCATAACCACAGAATACCATTAAGTAGTAATTTATTTCATGAAATTCTGGGGGGGTGGGGGATCCCAGGGCGCCCCTACCTCTGTATGAAGCCCTGCTTCCGCAGTCAGGTCTTTCTATTAACAGAAGAATTAGAGCTGGGCGATATACCGTTATTATCGTTGCACCACGATAAAAACCCGACATCGCAAAGCGATATTTCAATTGCATTTGCATGGTATTGTTTTCTCAGAAAACCGTTGGTATGGGTCGTTAAATTAATGTGGGAACTTCGCGCATATGACAGATTAAGGAAGCAACACAGTCTTACCTCGGAGGACTAACTTTGGACTGGAAGCTGATGAACACGGCAAGCTCAGTTTGGATAAAATTATACTTCGTCAAATATTATTTATGAAATATCGTGATATATCGCTTTAATGCAGTATCGTATCGCCTGTGATTATCCAATATCACCCAGCTCTAAGAGGAATGAAAGTTAGAATAGCAACACCTGAGTTTTACAAGTAGTTTTCAAAATTAAAACACAAGCAGAGACTATTTCAATAGAGCATGGTACAGGGGTATACCATTCCTTTAGTTACTTCACTTCCTTTGTTTCATTCCGGGTAAATGAATTTCAGACCGTTCACTTATGAGTGAAACAAGCATGTAAAGCTAGTAGGTATAAAATTTAAAAATGGCAGATACTCAACATGACAATGTGTTAGGATAAAAAAAGAAGAGATATACATCAATTTACAGCGAGACTTCCTCCACTAAGGAGTAGAGGAAGCCTGACACTTCTCATCTAACGTGTCAATGAATTCCAAGCCTTCATATTCAGTGGGACAGCTCTTCAGGTAAGTCATCTTTGTCAGCAGTACATTAGCTTTGCAAAGTCTAGAATTAGCTAGATAAAGCCTACTTTAAGATTTTATAGCAAACATACCAGCATTATCAAATACATAGTAATATGCACACAACAAATTCTTATTAGAGCTAAGGGAGGAAGGGAGAACACTACATTATTGTTTCTTTGGGACATACCTATCTAAAAAAAATCCTTTAACAGCATCTTATTACCAACTACAGATACTCCATGGCTAAATATTTCTTTGAATTTACAATGAATAAACTAACTCGAACAGACCACCAGACAACTAGCCAAATATACCTGCTTGCTCACTCGTGACTTTCCACCGATAGTACAAGTTAAATTCTCCTCCGAACAGAAAATTAAATTTTGGGTTGGACCTTTGTTTCTCCATAGTCATTTGCTCGAATTCAGGACCATTACGTGCCACAAATGAAGCGAGTTTATCAATTATATTCCGTATCTCTTGATCTGCAGGAGAATTGAGGTTAAAGAAAAAAGGCTACTATTCATACACCTTACCATCAGGAGGCCTCGGAGGGGCCGCCTGGCCGTAAACTGACTCCATTTGCCCAATGGTCGCCATTTTGTTAGGGAAGATTCAATGGCGCGTGCTTACATATTACGCATGCGCTTATATGATAGGTAAGGGCCCGATATAGTCGAGAGTGGGTGTGGTGTGGGTGTGGTTCAAAGTGGGCCTTTTCTCTCTAGCTATTGAGTCGAGGTGGTTGTTTATTTATGCGGGCTATAATGAAACGAGTAGTACTCTCAAAAACTTTACTGAGCCCTCTATGTAGCGGAGTGGCAGCTAGATTGACCGGAGTTTCCCAGTTCAGTAATACCGCAGCCTTACGGAAAGGTGAGGTTTTTTATACATGACTTAGCTATAATAGACCTTTTGCCTTAAACAGAATTTAATTGGAGAGACCCTCTCGAGTTAGACAGTCAGCTTACCCAAGATGAAATAATGATGAGGTAAATATCATAAAAATGGCCATTTTTTTTTGTTATTATTTTCTTAAAAATGAATTTGTAATTTATTATGGGATATGCAACTGTGGTCAGAGATCAAGTGGGTCAGTATTGCCAAGAGAAACTAATGCCAAGAGTGCTGATGGCCAATAGACACGAGAGTAAGTGCAATGGGTGTTTTTCTCTTTATCATGCTCTAAGCTATGTGTTATTACCTAATAAATTGTAATCTACAGCAGTGGAAAGAAATAGTTCTTTTATTTTTGCAGTGCTACAAGTGCAGCCTTTCAGTTAGTTGAAGTGGCAGTGCTGCATGTATACAACTACTCATAAGATTGTTGTTGTTGAGCTTTTGTTCGTTTGTTGTTGTTGTTGTTGTTGTTGTAGTTGTTTAGCTCAACTTTTTTATCTTCCGCTTACATTAAGAAGTTTGTATGCAAGAGTGCGATGTCATTCTATTGATATTTCTTTTATGTCTACCCATGCTGTAGTAGCCACACGATGATTTCATTTTACACTGACAGTAATCTGCACTCTAGCTATCCATGCAAGAGTTTATCAATTGATAGTGATCAAGTGGTAATTGGTTCTGTACGGTTCCATGTTCCATTCACGAAATAGACATTGAATTAGTTTATTAGCATAATTGTCCCACTTTCCCGTCAAGTGTCCATGGGTATTCCTGGGAGGCCCCACCCACTTATATGGGTGTGTCCTATACTCTAATTGTCAAAAATATATTTCAAAAATTTTGATGGGACATCCCATGGGACATTTATATTATCTCATGGGACAACTGACAGTGTTACTGGACAATATACTCATTTTTCAAAAAGTGAGTTAAAAATACATTCTGTTATTTCCATGTTACGTACTCTCTTTAAGTTCACTGATTTTGTTCTAATATTCACATGTTGTGGTTTGTCTTCTCCAGCTTTTGACCGTGCCATAATTTCAGAGATGGGTGATCTTGGAATTTTGGGACCCACCATCAAAGGTACATTGTGTATAGTATGTACATCATAAGCCCCTCCCATCCCCTCCCACCCCCTTATAATATTGAGTAAGTTTAATTTATGTACTAAGTAGTGTGTATGGCAAAGGAGCATTGCTTGGAGCTACTATTACTTGGATTCGTTCTCTACTTTCTGCATCCTGGTTTACTTTGATAGTGTGTGCGTATGATTAACAGCGTACACTCCTGTAATCCCATGTAATTAATAGTTCTATTGCTAGTGATGCAAGCCATAGTTCAGTTTAAAGTGCATGATTCCTGGTAGGAGTATACAGAGAGACTACACAACTGGCATGAGACATGTGTGCTGTGTTACTGCAGGGTATGGGTGTGCTGTGTTACTGCAGGGTATGGGTGTGCTGTGTTACTGCAGGGTATGGGTGTGCTGTGTTACTGCAGGGTATGGGTGTGCTGTGTTACTGCAGGGTATGGGTGTGTTGTGTTACTGCAGGGTATATGTGTGCTGTGTTACTGCAGGGTATGGGTGTGCTGTGTTACTGCAGGGTATGGGTGTGCTGTGTTACTGCAGGGTATGGGTGTGCTGTGTTACTGCAGGGTATGGGTGTGCTGTGTTACTGCAGGGTATGGGTGTGCTGTGTTACTGCAGGGTATGGGTGTGCTGTGTTACTGCAGGGTATGAGTGTGCTGTGTTACTGCAGGGTATGGGTGTGCTGTGTTACTGCAGGGTATGGGTGTGCTGTGTTACTGCAGGGTATGGATGTGCTGGAGCTTCTTCTGTAGCTTATGGACTCATCACTAGGGAAGTGGAAAGGTAAATGATGGAAATGAAGTACAACGTCAACTTTAAAAAATATATATACTACAGCCATTTTGTTTTGTTTGTTTGTTTGTTTGTTTCAGCAGTCTTCTGAATATATAGGCTCTGGTTGTGCATACAATTAATGCATGTAATTATATTAGATGATTTGGTACAAGTTGTTAGTACTTTGGTTATAATTTTTTAATTTAATTTTTTTTTTTTTTGGTAGAGTTGACAGCAGCTATAGGTCCACCATGAGTGTTCAGTCTTCTTTAGTGATGCATCCTATATACGCTTTCGGTACAGAAGAGCAAAAGGACAAATACTTGCCTAAATTAGGTGAGTGGCATTATAGTGTGTAGAATGCATTGTCACAAGTAACACATTAAAAAAAAAGAGTAATTAAAAGAAAAAGGTCTAACCACACTCATGTTTTAGTCTGACCACTTTGTAAGCAGTAGGGCCACCATTTTATGGTGCAAAATGTTCCTCTATACACATTCTATTTTATGCTGATTATACTTGCTGTCCTGTGCATGTGTAGCTAGAGGAGAGTTCGTGGGCTGCTTTGGACTAACTGAACCAGACCACGGGAGTGACCCGGGTGGGATGGAGACCAAGGCAGTGTACGACTCCAATTCCAAATCCTACACTCTGAATGGAACGAAGTCGTGGTGAGTAGCAAGCTTTCATTCCAATGCAGCAGTATTTTGAAATGATAGTACGTCTTGTTGGCTGGACAGGATTACTAATTCTCCCATAGCAGACGTGTTCATTATTTGGGCCAGAGCAGACGACGGTCCTATTAGAGGATTTATTTTAGAAAAGGTACACCTTATTGATGATGATGTTGTTGTTATTGTTGTTGTTTATGTTGTTGTTCATATTATTGTTGTTGATATTATTGCTGTTTTGGTGTTATTGTTATTGTTTTGACTCGTTGATGTTATTGTTGTTTTAAAATGTATTATTAATGATTTAGTAAGAACTTGTAAGTGATCCACTTGTGTTTTGCTGTGCACACTTGGTAAAGTATCAACAGTATAGTAGAACACTTATAACTAGCACCTATCTTATTTTCTTCTATCACTTTATATGTTGTTTATTTTTAGGGTATGGAAGGTCTGTCTGCTCCCAAGATAGAAGGCAAGTTCTCTCTTCGTGCGTCTGTTACAGGCCAAATAGTGATGGAGGATGTGAAGGTGCCAGAGAGCGCCATGTTGCCGGGAGTGAAGGGTCTGCAGGTGAGCGTACTTGTGTGGCACTAATATTAATAGCACGGCTGTTCTCCTCATGGTCACACTGTTAATAACTCACTGTTTGAACGTAAAGCTTGTATGGGTAATTTAGATTGCACGTGATGCTATAGCTGATTTTCCTTACCTTGTATTGTGACATGCGTATTACAATTTTTCTGACAACACAAAGACATAAAATCACTTTGAAGTAGTTAGATGTTCTTCCTAGAGTGGTGTGCGGAAGTTGTGTAAGTTTTGAAGGAATCTTCCTAATCTTAGTAAGTTATTGTACCCTAGAGTGGAGTGTGGTATATTGAAGCTTTGCAGTGACACCTATTCAGGTGTGCAGCTGGTGCTGTTTAATTGAAATATTTAGTGCTCAATTTATTTATTTGCTTGTTGGTTTATTTGTTTATTCATTCATTATTTATTTCATTTATTATTTCATTATTATTATTATTATTATTATTATTATTGTTATTATTATTATTATTATTATTATTATTATTATTGTTATTATTATTATTATTGGGTTGTTGTTGTTATTGTTTTTCCTCAGTATTTTGTAGGCAAAGTAGTGGACTGTGCTTTATCAATGATAATTGTCATACTCTTGAAATCCGAGAGAACAGTAGCACGAGCACTATAATCACCACGTACATCTTGTTTGTAGGGTCCCTTTAATTGCCTAAACAACGCCAGATACGGGATTGGGTGGGGCACTCTCGGAGCAGCTGAATTTTGCCTGGAGACTGCCAGGAACTACACACTGGAGAGACACCAGTTTGGGAAACCTATCGCTGCGAACCAACTCATCCAGAAGAAGCTGGTGGATATAATGACTGAAGTGAGAGTTTCATTTGGTATCTTTCAACTAACTAGGTTTATGATAGTGTGGGACAATTGAATAGTTGATTCAGTCATTCTTGGATGAAATAAGTACATTAATAGCAAATGTTCCCATTCTAACAGCCAATATTATGTTAACTAAAACTTAACTCGATGTTTTGACTTCTTGCCAAAGTCCTCTTTTCGACCTCAATTGACCCCTGAAGAGGACTTCAGCAAGAAGTCGAAATGTCGGGTAAAGTTTTGATTAACATAATATTGGCTGTTGTTAGAATGAGAAAATTTGCTATTATTAATTTAATTGGCGAGCGAGCAAATTGAGCGAGACACTATACAGTGGTGTCTAATTGAGAATCGGGGATATATGTTTGGATGTACATATGTCATTTGTACTTTGACCCTATCATATATTTGTGTTAGCTCAGTGTTTGACCCGTCCCAAACTTCACTAAACAGAATTCTCTGGTTTATTGATCATTACCCTATCTTTTTAGAAATTGAATTGTATACCTCTTTGAATTCTTTTGCGGGTGTGGTTAAAACTCAAAAACTTACTGGAGTTCCATTTTTATTCGAGTTAGTGGCGGTGGTAAGTTAATACACTATTTGTCATAGTTTTAAGCCCTCACACAACACTATTTACTTGAAAATTCATTGTCCACTAGACTAACCATGAAGGTTGTAGGTATGTTCAGTTGTGTGAAAGTATTGTGCATTACAACTATTACTTAGCTAAAGAATATCACAGAGAAATTAAATAACGTGACTTGGTTTTTTTTTTGTTTTTTTTGTTTTTGTTTTTTTTGTTTGTTTTTTTGCTTTTTTTTTTCAATTCCAACAGTTGCGGTAAGTGGTTACTATGACATTGAAACCTCTTTATCGTATCTACGTAATTTAAAAACTCGACTTTTTATTAGTGGCTTGAGTGTTAGAAGCAATCATTTAGCAATAGTGTAGTTTTAGGCTCGCTCAAGATTTTTGCTGAAGCATATCACTAGTGGTTAGGTATAATTAGATTTTGAAAGTAACCACACTTGTGCTCTGAGGAATGTCGCAGCTCACGAATACTCCAAAATTGCACTTGTATATATCTCCACATATTTGTGAAATTACTGGGATAATATTTCTACTCAACGATTTTACTGTGTGCGTACCAGATTATTAGTATTATATTAATAGTAGTAGTAATAGTAGTACTGGCATCGTCATCATGATAGTTATCATCATAATCATCATCATCATCATTATTATCTAATAGATAGCCCTAGGCCTCCAAACGTGTCTCCGAGTAGGCCGTCTGAAGGATGAAGGTCAAGCAACCCCTGAGATGGTTTCTATAATTAAGAGGAACTCGTGCGGCAAGTCTCTAGAGGCTGCTCGTCTGGCTCGCGACATGCTCGGTGGAAATGGAGTGTCAGATGAATATCATGTCATACGTCACATGATGAATCTAGAGGCCGTCAACACTTACGAAGGTGAGGTTAGAATATAGCGGGATGAGCGGAAAAAATAGGTAAGAGGTGATGAAGTTAATGGAGTTGCGTTGTTGCTGATGTGGCAGGATGGCTATAGTGGGAGTGGGTAAGGGTTGAATAAGTGGAAGGGATGGCTGGTGAGTACAGGAGGAGTGGGTAGGGTGGTTGAGTGGCTGGTGTGGATTTCATAGGTGAAGGAGGAGGAAATAAGTTAGTTGGATGAAAGAGAGGAGCAAGACAAATGAAGAGTGATTTGAGAATGTCGGCAGACCCAGAAGGGGAGTGGGAAGAAGAGGATGGCAGACCCAGAAGGGGAGTGGGAAGAAGAGGATGGCAGACCCAGAAGGGGAGTGGGAAGAAGAGGAGATGTTAAGCCCTTTCTTCGAGTGAGTGGCAGAGGATGAGTGCAAAATTTGATACAGAAATTTTCGCTGGGGGATGGGGGGAATATTAATGTTTGAGGGTGGGGCTATATACCTGAGATGAGTGCAGCAATTTTCACAAACAGATTTACCAAAAAGCAAATTATCTATTTAGTGCTTTTGAACAGTGAAAATTGTGAGCAATATCCAGATCCCCTTCACCCACTGCCCATATGAATATTTGGATGTTATTGGACAGCTAAACCAGAGCACTCAGTTGTAACTGTAAGAACGGTTTTTCTCAACCATTCATTTCAAGTACATCAAATTATACCTAATATAATTTGAGGAAGCTTGGGGGAGGAAACTTTTTCTTTTGGGGGTGAGGGGGGTGAGTTCCCAGTGTCCTCCCCCCCCCCCCCCCCCCCCCCCCCCCCCACCCCAAACTTTTGAGTGGGCATGATAGTTCAGAAGGCAAGACTGATGAAAAGGAATGGTCTTTCTGTTTGGGTGAAGGGGCGAGCAAGGTGTGAGTATAGGGCATAGACTGTGAGGATTACTTAAATTAAGGCAAGCAAGAAAGCAGAAAAATAACGAGATGTGTTGCGTCACTATTACAGTTAATTAGAAAGAAATAGGAAATTATGGTGATATGATACAACATTCAAGTATCATTTGGTGTATTGGGTGATTCTAATAGGCACCATTGCACACTGTAATGGCAGAGTGGTATGGCGGCTTACAGTTTTCTAGAAGGAGAATGTTGTATAGAAACTTTTGATCAAAGTAATATCTTTCGGCCAATAACATACACCTAATTTCCAAACAGAGGTATAATTATTAATTAAGATGGGCAATGTGTCAACTTGGGAATGCCATTTCTATTTTGGGTGAGCACCCCAAATGACTAGAATATGAATATTATTAACCCTCAGCTCCATGCGTAAGAGGGTTATAGTAGTCATCCTGTTTGTCTGTCTCTCCGCTCTGATTTAGGAGATTACTGACAATTAACTGTTGAATAGGTGTTAACTTACTGAGAACGACGATTTAAGATATTTTATTGTGCTACTATTTAAAAATTTTGGGCTGATTTTTGAGAAAGCACGAGGCTATCAGCTCCAGGTAACGCCCCCTAGCATCACATCATAATTGCGTGAGCAAATAACTTTTTGCTGCCCGCAGTAGTTTGCTTAATGCTTGGAAGTTAACGAGTGCTGAAAGTGGAGTTTCACGTAGAATATATACTGGTGAGTGTCTCTGGCCCGTTTAGCTTCTCTTATGAAGATAGCATTTACATGTACTGTTTTAATTGCTCGATGATTGATACTTCTTGATAAATACCCAATAAACGATTTAATGATAGTTAGCTATAGTGTATAGTAGCGCTATGGGTTCACACTTTTGGTGCTTCATTTTTTAATTGTAATTGTATCATGTCTTGCCATGTCAGATCTTTATTTTCTTGCATTGAATACACTGCAATATGGACTTGAATTAAGTCTTTCTCCATACACTACTGTATACCGGTGTCACATAGCCACTAGAATGGGTGTGGCGGAATACAATTAATGAACAAGTGACATTATTCTGTGTTGCACTCGTTTGTAGGTACTCATGATATTCATGCACTCATACTTGGTAGAGCCATCACAGGAGAACAAGCCTTTAAGTGAAGAACTCTTATTTTGTTGAATTTCACCTGCATATTTTCTAATAATACCAGTTCTATTTATTCCAGTATGCATGTATCGTACCCTACTTTTATATGTATTTTCATCTTAAATTTAATTATAATTATTCAATCCAATATTATATTTAAGTGTATTGTATCGTTTTTATATTATTTTAGCTTCAGTTACTGATCTCTGTAGTAGGCATAATTAGTGTATAGATATGAATTAATTAAAATGATTATTAAACAACTCTCTACTCAAATATCACAAATGCCTATTATTATATGCAGAGCTAGAATATCATTTAAAAATCGTATTCGTTCTCCTTGCAATTGAGCTGCTTGAATGAAGATCGGAAAGAGTAGCTACTTTCTGCTTGAAGACTATTCACTTCAGAAGGTTGAAAAGAAATAATCTTAAAACAACTAGCTAGCTTGCTACTTTATTATACATGCTCACTAAGAAATAAAACTAGACACAACCAACATAGCAAAAGCAGTTGGCTTTTCTGATGATACAATATGTGTAATAATTTTTGTAAAGGCCTAATAATTGTAATTATTTTGTTATAATGGAATATTTGGTCACTATTTTGTGCTTGTTATGTTTCTTACAAACCCAATTTTTGTGCTTCTGTGCATTCTTATAGAAGTAAAAAGTAAACAAAGAAAGGTCCTTCCCATTCACCCCTCCTTTCCAACCATATTATTTTGACCCCCCTCCTCCATATATAGTTTTGACCCCCACTTTTTGGTAGCCTTGGAATACTTACGGTAATTTAATACAACACCTTTTATTGTTGTAATCACTTAGCTAATATCTCTCTTGTGAGAACATTAGCGACTGAAAACAATAACTATAACGGAGAAAGATATTACCAACATAATCAAAACTAAATAATGTTCAAAAGATGAATATACAAGAGATCATAAGAGTTAGCTTGCAGATTCTCATTTCTTACAATATTATAAAAAACAACGAATACTTAACTTATTATACACAACATAAAGAATTTGACTTGTGTGAATTGGAATGTTTTGTTGATGCTCTACTTGTGAATCTCCCAAGACTAGACTGAGCGTGCTCCAACCAGAGAATGACATCATCCAATTTAGCAAGTTGATTAATTTTGGAAGTATCGTGTGACACAGCACCTGGCTCGACCGAGGCAACTTCTGTCTCTTGCAAGATAGTGTCTGGCTCCTGTTGGACTGATGATGGCAGATCTTCCACTGTTACTTGAGTTCTCATTGAATGGGTTGTGATACTGTCATTTGTCACACCTGAAATCATTCCCGGTATGATTGACACTTTCAATCTAATGTCCTGGATTGCCTAAACATTGACACATGCAACCAATAGTTAATTTCATTCATTATGGATGTACAGCATGACCTCAGGGTTTTGGAATCTTTGGAAAGTGAGGGTGTCTGAAACTCTATTTTCCCGTAACTCTGAAGCTTCTACATAGAACTATGTTTGTGTTGTTGTTGTTTTTTGTTGTTTTTTTTATGTTAGATTTATACCTTTAATAATCACAGTGTATATTTAGTCTATAATGTATATATAAGTTTGGAAATGTTCAGTTATTCATTTTTACGTATTTTTCATCCAGTCACAAACTTCATTACCCTGCCTGGAAGCCTTCAAAATCAGAAATGGTGCTTTAACAGGGCCGTAGGCAGACTTTTCAAAAGGGGGGTTACAACCTGACCACACCCAAACCACACCTCTTAATTAGCTATCATCCATTATCAACAAAATTGACATTAAGACAGACCATTATATAAAACTAAATAGCACATTGGATTTGAGAGAATCATGAAAACATCAAAGATTGTTTTGAGGATATTACTGAAATAACAAACTTGCACATTTAATTCTGCGTGGATATTTTTCTAAGTATAATTTGCAAACAGTGTCAATATCAATGTCAATTTCATATGACATGTGAATCAGTGCCAAAGAGGTTAATCGTTCTGCAGTTTGAGTAGATCGAAGGTAGTTGTTTATTCTCCGAAGGGCGGATGCTGAACGCTCACATGAACAAGAACTAAGGGGCAGGGTTGCAAAAAGCTTCATTAGAGTGAACAAATTTGGTAGATCATCAGGAGAGCATAGCCTTAGTGCTTCACTAAGTGTCTGTGGACGTTCCTTTGGAGTAACTTTCAACCATCTCACCTTCCAACGATGAAATTCTTCATCAAGAATACTAGCATTGGGGAGGTCATCAGAATAAAAGGAAGCAGCTGACTCAATATCACAAAAAGAAGAATTGTTAGTGATATGTATTGGCAGTAGGCCTTGCAGTGTGGCTGCCTGCTTAGAATGCTTGGTAAACCTGGAAGTGACATCGCTTATAAGGTGATCAAGAAAAGGTATAGCAACAGTTATTTTAAAGTACTCTTCAACTGAGGTACTATCTGGGTTAGACCGGTGCTGCTGTCGTGGATGGTACGTGGCTTTTGAATCTGAATATTTGATTGTTGTGCTAGTCTAGATGAATGCCTAAATACCCGGCCACTGTAGCTATCAATATCTTCTCTCTCACTCTTCAATTCTGTGCAGCATTTGTCAATAATACTCATCCCTGAAACAAGATCCTGGTCTTTCCCCTGGACTTTAACTACTGCTTCCTTGAGACAGGACAAGGACCTGGAAAGAGTAACTAAACAATAAATAAATTCAAAAGATTCTAGAGCCTTCATGTGAGCTAGGGTATTCCTTTTATCTTCAGCAGACCAGCCATCATTGTAATTATGAAATTCACTATTACCATAGAGAATCACTTCGCACAATTCGATAAGGAAGGGGTGATATTGAGAGAATCGCTCCCAACCATCAATATTTTCTACCCATCGAGTGATACACACATTTAGTATAGAAGATCTGTTGGTACCAACTTGAGATCTCTTACTAATGATAGCTTTGAGTAGACCTTCTCTTTTAGGAGAATACCGTATCCACACTGTGAAACCTTTTATTTGGTCTATGCAATTTCTTATGGAAGGAATGGAGCAAGAATTCAGTATTGCTAGGTTAAGGGAATGCCCAGCACAGTGAGTGTAAAGAGCTTTAGGCTGCCTTTCTTGGATAATTGCCTGCACACCAGCTTTCACTCCACTCATAGTGGATGCCCCATCATACCCCTGACCACGCAAATTATCTAGTGACAAGCCAATTCCTTCCAAAGACTGTACAATGGCATTTACTATGTCCATAGCTCGAACTCTTTCAAGTTTTATAAATGAAATAAATTCCTCACGTATATCATTATTGGCATCAAGAAACCGAACACATATGGGTAAGTGTTCCACATGATGACAAGATACTTCATCAGCAAGAACTGAGTAATATTTGGCTTTCTTTATTTCTGAAACTATTTTAGAAAGAATAGCATCATATCCAATAATATTAATTAGTTCATTTTGAGTTTGTGGGGACAAATGTTTGGCATTCTTGGCTTTAGGATTGTGAAGATGATTATATAAAACTTCATCACTTTCTGCAAATACTTTGAGCAGGGCCAAAAAGTTTCCAGGATTCTTACTAGAATCTATAACTTCTGAATTGCCCCTGAATGCAATAGCTTGTTTAGATAAAAAAATAATGGCTCGCACAATTTGCTTTAGTATATGCTCATTTTCCTTTATTATGGCTTGCAGAGTATTACTTGTCATGACATCAACACGTGAAACTGGATTTTCAACACTACTTTTGATGGTATCAGCTAGCTGGAGGCAGTCACGGTGATATTTAAGTTTAGAATGATCATTCAATACACTGCTCAACTTAATCCAGTTGGAAAAAGGCCTGTTAACAAGTAAACCTTTATCTTTACGCTTACCTACTGGAAGAAGAATAGCACATGGTCCACAGAAAATGCCGTTTACCTTAGGGCTATACAGAATCCAAGGAAATTTAATGACCCAAGAAATACCAAACTTTCGATTAGCACCCAGGGTTTCATCTAGGAATTTTTTCTTGGGGGGGAAGTTAGGACTGCCGGCCACTGCGAGGGGGAAGGTGTGGGAGGGGGATGTGCCCCCTCCTGTGGAGCGTGAAGCCAAAAATACTTCCAATTTTAAGAACTTTTACAACACTATAAGAGCCTGTCAATTAATGTGTCCATGCTTGACAAGTTGTGGTCACCAAGCTACAAGCTGTGAAGACAGCTGGAGGATGAAAGGTCACTATGCACTGTGTGCAGTGTGCACTAAATAGCAGAGCAGCATGAAGAGGTTTTTGATTCCTCAAGAGCCAGGCAACAGTGCTGGTGCGAATGAAAGTCAGCCAAGTACTTCCAAACGACCACGTCAAATGAGTGAAGGAGGAGGCCCTACTGTAGCTGAGAAAATGAAGATGTACAAGAAAAACCTGAAGTTTAACCCTAAGTGGAAGGATAAATGGTGTTGGATCGACTATTTACCAAATGATGGCATGTACTGTTCAATCTGTAAGAGATTTGGTAAGCCTCCACCATCTGCGCGTGGAGCATGGGTATCTAAGCCAGTTGCTAATTGGGTTAAAGCAACTGAACTCTTGAGGCAACATGAAAGATCAGAATGGCATTTGGCAGCTGTAGAGGTAAAGGCTTTGGCTAGTGTTGCTCAAACTTCGGGGGACATAATTGAAAAAATGTCTGTTATTAGTGATGAAGAGAGAAAAAAGAATCGTAGCCTCATAAAAATATTGCTAAGATCGCTTCACTATCTTGTCATAAATCATTCCCCTCATACAACTATGTTTGATGGCATAATTCAACTTCAAATTGACAATGGAATTGAGCAATTAGAATCACACAAGCAATCCTCTCCTTCCAATGCTACCTACCTTTCAAAATTTAGTACAGCTGAATTTTTGAAGAGCATTAGTTTTCATATAGAAGATAACATACTTGTTCGCTTCAAGAGCAGCCAATTTTACTCTATCATGGCAGATGAAAGCACTGATATCTCTTCAAAGGAGGAATTGGCCATTTGTGGTAGGTGGCTAGAAGATGGTAAAGCTGTGGAGGGTTTTCTAGGTCTGGTTCACGTACATGAAGTTAATGCTGAAGCTCTTACCAAGTACTTGCTTGCATTTCTCCATGACAAAGGCATTTCCCTTCAAAAAATTCGTGGTTTGGGCTTTGATGGAACAAATACTATGTCAGGTGAGAGGAGTGGAGTGCAGAAACGTATGAGATCTCTTGTTCCTAGTGCTCTCTATATTCATTGTCATTGTCATAAGCTCCAGTTAGCTGCAGTTTACTCAGCAAATGAACACAATGAAGTGAAACGAGTCTTAGGTACCCTTCTTACTATGTGGAAATGCTTCCATTATTCGCCAAAGAAAGCCGAAAAGTTGGCTGAAATTGAGGCAGTGTTGAATACACCTGAAATAAAGGTTACCAAGCCCAGTGATACACGATGGTTAGCCAGAGAACGTTGTGTCCGTGCTGTCCGACAAGTGCTTCCTGCTTTGGTTAAAACTTTCAAAGAAATACATGCTGAAAGTGGCGATGCCGAAGCATATGGTCTCTCTGTGCTCTTGTGTACCTACAAGTTTGTTGCATGCTTATACATGCTCTGTGATGTTCTCCATACAGTAGCCAAACTACAGGGAGGTCTTCAATCCAAGGATCTTGATCTTTCAGTTGTACCAGTGATGGTGCAAACCACTACTGGCAGATTAAGGGAGTTGAAAGATAATCCCAGTTCTAGTACTTGGTTCAAAGACCACTCCCTGGTATTTTCAGACCCAGCACAGCTAGGAGAACTTGATATTGAGATTACAGAGTTTGATAAGGAAACCTTCATTCAGACTGTATATAAACCTTATATTCAGAGTGTTATTGACCATATAACATCCAGAATGAGATCATCTGATGTATTTTCAGCATATTCTATATTCAACCCTCGTCATTTGCCAGAAGAAGAAAAAAATTTATCTACGTATGGGTCAGAAGAGTTAGAACTTCTAACTAACTACTATGGAAAGCCTCAAACCGTGTCTTTTCAGTGCACTACTGGCACTTCAGTACCTGATGTTAATCCAGAGCAAACAGAGGCTGAATGGAAAATATTTCGACGAATGATGTTCACAAAGTTCAAGAACAGCACAGCTAAAGAAGTAATCAATGCTCTTGTATCTAATACTACTCTTGGCTCTGCTTTTCCCAACCTTGTCACATTAGCCACAATAGTTTCAATCCTGCCAGTGACTACAGCAACAGTTGAGAGGAGTTTCAGCAACATGAAATTAGTCAAAACGAGGTTGAGGAATCAGCTTAGTGACAACACTCTAGATCAGGCCATGAGAGTCTGTATTGAGGGACCAGAAAGACTAAGCAATGAAAGCTTGGAGGCTATTATAGATCACTGGAAGCAGCAAAAAACACGCAGATTACTTGTGTAATCATTATTTAATGTTGGTTATCGTAATAATATTATTAATTTTTGCAACTAATCTTGGGGGGGAAGTTGGGTTCATTTGGGGGGGAAGTTGACCAGTTTGGGGGGGAAGCTTCCACTGCGCCCCCCCCCTTAGATGAAACCCTGGCACCATATAAGAATGTAGCTGGCAGATTACTTGGAGGTTGCACGTGGCGATACAAATAAGAAAACATCTCACCCGGTGATAGATGACTTATCGAGGCACATATTTCCTCCATGGACTTACTTGAAGTTAATAGTGCACCAATATCATTACATACTTGATCTGCACAGGCACTAGAGCTTGTACATTCTAGGAAAACATCTGACCTCTGAAGAGAGCTAGAAGGAACTACATTATTTTCAGATTCATCCGATGGAAATTGGACTGGTACCTCTTTTAACTCATGATCTAAACATAATGAATTATATTTGTGCAATATTTACTTTTCAATGTCTAGCTCATGATAATGTGCTCACCATCTCCTTCCACAGCTAACTTTTTGTTAAAAAACAATCGAATATCTTTGGATTGGCACTGCCTCTTCATTTTCAAGTTACTGCAACCTTACTACACAATCAAGTGCTGAGGCAAGCATAAGTGTATTATATCAGCAGCTGCTTTTTCTTTGTGGGCACTAATGGTGATTAACAACTATTGACAGACTTCTATGAATATCATTAATTTGAAAGGGGGGTTACGTGTAACCCCCTGAACCCCCCCCCTGGCTACGGCCCTGTTTAAGTTCTGCTTTAGCTACTGGTGAAATTCCCAGGTATGTCTTTTCCAGCATATGTAACCTTTTTTTTTCCCTTCAATAAACAAGACAGCTGTCTTTCTTTTATAGAGATCCAATAGCCACAAAACTATATCCAGCATGGTGTGCAAACAATGCGTGCGTCACCATTCCGCTCATAGCCTTTGACACTCCCACCAGTAAACTACGATACATACTCATGACAACTAACATACAGTTAAATAGGTTAACTGGTGTCTCTGTAACTCTGGGGTCCTATTGTCCTTCACTACTAAAACAATTCAATATAATAATTATTTGGTTCCTGTTTTTAACTCTATTTTTTTTCCATTTCAATACACCCTAGCAATTTGTACATAATTAACCCTCAGCGCGCATGCGCGAGAGGGTTACAGTAGTCATCCTGTCTGTGTGTCATTCAGTCATTCATTCATTCATTCATTCATTCAACAAAGGACATCGATGACTGCTGGCTCTGAAACGAGGTAGAGGTAGAGAACTCCACTAAGTAAGTCCCTTTAATATTCCAGAATATTCGTATTCGACCTAGTTCTCTCAAAAAAGGTGGTCGAATTCTAGATGTGCGATCGCTAGTTGTTACCGGTAATGCCCCTTTAATGCACGTTATAATCACGTGAGCTGAAATTGCAGCTAGAGAGTGGCCGGCCGGCTTGTACTGCTGTTGCAACCGCGGAGCTGATCTGTTTTAACCTAGAGGAGTTCCCTTCGCTCCGTTGTTTGCTTTGTATCGTCGTAAGTAGCAACTGTCTGTGTGAAAATGCTAAAGGTTTGAAATGATTTTTAACAGACGTTCGCTTCTACTGCTGATCTCTGCAACGGAGAGGGGTTTTAATTGATTGAGGTTATCTGGTGGACATACGCTGAGGGTTCGCACCTCCTGGTGTTTCATTGGAGGAGTAATAATTGGAATGATTGGTTGCCTATTTGAGTACTTTGAGAAACGTAGTCTTTTTTATTATTTTTTTTTTTTTTTATTCAAAGAAAATGACAAGTTCTGAATGAAATCTATGTACATGTAAATGTCATCTTTCATATACCTCTCATGAATCATAATTTGGGAGGTTGAAACCACAAATACTCACACCTTATCCCACCTTAAGCCTAATAAGATAAAATTACACGACTCAACTCAACATTCCGCCCACAATACTTCACCCCACCCCTAACACACCTCCAACATGGCCGTGTATCTGATGTCCAAGTCACACCTCAACACTTCCGCCACTTTACACAGACATACAGGACAGAGAAAGAGAGGTTGAGAGGCAGCTTCACTGATAGAGGAACTCTCATTCATGGCACACTGGAAGTAGTGGCAGTGAGCAAGACCAAACAAGTGTCCCAGCTCGTGACTCACTCCCTACAACAACAACAACAATAACAACAACAAAAATGGCACACGAATAAAAAGAGCAATGGAATGGTTGCTTCCATTCTCATACTGATGATAAATTTACAGCATTGAGATATACATTGGTAGAACTTGTGCAATAGATTGAAGTTACGAGCGTCACTCACTGTTAAAGTTACATGGTCTAAGTCTAACAGAGTTTTCTGGAAATTTGAAAAATTAAAAAGGACTTCAAACGATAAATTGTCTAGAGTTTGATAATGGTTGAAGACAGAAAAAGACAATCAAATTACCATGACTCCGTATATATGTGACCGTCTACAGGAAAACCGGGCACAACGCGGCACCCTTCGAAAAAAATTTTTGTTGCACTTACAGAGTTGTCGGTGTCCAGATATTGAGCTCTCCAAGTTTTATCGTCGTAGCTTAAGTCGTTCCCACTATAATAGACCTAACCGTTCCCTTCCGTCGGCTTGAAACAATACATTTTAAAGAAATTGATCGATCTTTTCTCGATATTTACGCACGCCGCGTTGTGCCCGGTTTTCCCGTAGACGGTCACATATATATATATATATATATATATATATACACATGCTCAAGTAATGACATAAAATAAATATCGTATATAACAGGATTGAGTTATTCATTTGGATTCAGTTAATGTTGGAGGGAAATTTAAATCAGTGATTATCACAACCGTTATTCTTGTACTTTTCTCATTTCTATCTTGTAATCGGCTTACCAATGAAGTACCCAATATTCCCCTACTCATAGCTTGACTCTGCACTATGGCAACTTTTGTCTCTTCTTCTTCCCTCCACCCTCCTCTCATGCTCAGCAAACTTCGGTTACCTCACATGGATCCATTTATAATAAAAAACATCTTGCCAAAAATCATTTACTTTTTTCTAAGTTGCATGATGAAGTCATTTTAGACTGAGAATACGGTTGTATACACAATATTTGAATTGATTATTTTAGTGAAACAAATTTTTTTTTTTAAATGCTCATGATCTACATACTGTATACTGTACCTGATTTAAAAGCTTATAAAGGCCATTATTTGGTGGACTTCCCATTATCTTTCTCAATGTGTGTGGTCTATAGTCCTATAAACTTTTATTTCCCTTTTCAAAAGTGAGGCTTTTATAAAAAAAAAAAGTGGACCATTAAACAATAAAGACTTCGTAAATAACTCACTCGCATTAAAATGAAAATGTTACTCAGCTGCTGCATTTCTTGTTGTTCCATGCAATGATGACCATTACCGAATGTTAAAGTTCCTATAGGCAATGGCGATGAGTCACTGTTGAAGTATCTTCCCAAACTCAGCACACCGCATCCTTTCTCAAAGCAGGCCTGTCCCAGAACAAAGTTCCACTCTGGCCCTGGATACAAGTCCACAACAGTGACACCCAAGACACAGTAACTTCTCTTTAGCACGCGCTTTTTCAGGTAGTTAATGATGTCATCAACAAGGAACTGCCTCCGATTAGTGGAGGAATGAACCCTGGATGTCAGATGTGAAACGTCCGACAGATCCACCTCAGCGCACACTTGGACTTCCATTCCCGAGTAGAATGCTGCACAAAACTGCCTGAGGCATTCTAGGACGGCATCACTGATAGATTTATGGCAATACCCAGCGCCTCCTTCCAGCTCGCTGTCTACTTTGATTGCTTGCCTCCATGAGATTGGCTGAATGATAATGGATCTTCTCCTCTGCCTTCTTGGGTGTCTTACTCGTTCAAACTCCATCATGGATTTCCATCTTTTAAATGTTTGCATTTCAAACATTGTCAGTTTAGACCTGTCTCCTATATAGTACCTAAACAAGACCTCTTGTTTATGTCCCTTGTCTGCGTCAACTTGTTCTGATCTTAGCTTCGGAGCAGCGATTCCAACCTGGTGAATCATCCACTGAAGATCTTTGCGTCGCTTAGACCCGGCCACATTCCCGTCTAGTGCTTTAATAGAGTCCAGAACAATACCTTGCTCCGCGGGCACGAGTTCCTCACTGGAGCAGCGTAAAGAATCCGTACTCAAAACGGCCATCAGTCACACACGCTGGGAAGAGGCTAAAACATGAATCAGTCCAGAAGTAAGAACCGGAGCACAACATCTGCCCCGCCCCGTATATATCGATATAATGCCCACCATATACAACCACACTAAAGGCACACGCGCGTTATGACATATATAGGTAAAGGATCATCAGCACGGGTTTGATTTATAAAAGCTTCTGGTGGTTAAGATATGCAGTAGTAGATTGAATAGGAATAAATGGAAAGCGACATAGAAACGAAAACGGGGGAGTTGAAGTTACTGGGAGTTAAGCTGAAAGTTGTGAGTGAAGACTTAGCCACTGAAAGTGACTCTCCTGAAAACCTTGACTTGACTGCCACGTGCGGGAAGAACGAGTGTCGGGTATCCTTGGTTAGAAGTGAGTTGAGCGTAAGCAGTTGTAACGCGGTGTAGTATTAGTGTTTTGAGTGTGACAAAGTACGTGTGACAAGTACGTGTAAAACGGTGTTAACCTTTTGAGTAATTATGCCAATAATACTTGGTGATTGGGTAAAGGTCACCAAGCTTTTTAATTTTTTTTTTGCCAGATGCTGAAAGCTGCACATTGCTATGATATATTATAAATATCTCTTTTTCCTTGTGGCTTGTTAGATAAGCAGGAAGTGCTGGTTATTGTGGTAACAGACTTGTCTCAGCTGTACAGAGCAGGCCCTCAAGTTATACTCATACGATGCCCTCAAGGATCTGCGGTTATAACTGTATCCACACAGCATGGTAAGGAAATATCCTGGGGTCACCACTGGTAGCTGCCACGATAATGTCCCCAAATTGGTGGCATGGTAGACATTTCACTTTTGTAATTGAGATATCTACTACTAGGTTCTGTCACGCTCTGATACACTATATTTAGAATGAATTGGTATGGCAATGTTTTCGAATAATTATTTTTTATGCTGCTCTCTAAAATCCTGGGTAGAGGTGTAACCGAAAGTGTTTTGGTACAATCAGTGCCTTCACTTAAGCACACTCATAGAAATTTTGTTAAAGTTGAGTATATTTAAACATTGACGTATACTCCCTCTTCCCTTCCTAGCTGTCGGCGTATAGTTTAATAACGGCTGTGAACCATGTGACAGTCAAAACAACACTAGGTTAATGTTTTTGTGTTCTCGTCTATTGAACGTATACATTGTCTTTCACAGTATCTCTACGGAGGGCAGGTATGCACGACAGTTTCGTAGCGGTGTGGGAGGGTTGTGGGGTAGACTAAACTAACTGTTGCATCTGGATACATTATCACATGAGTGAGTTAGTTTGGAAGTGAAGGTTGAGCAAGTAGGCAAACAATAGGAGGCATTCACTGTTTAACTCAATTATGAAAACTAGCAAGTACCCCACCAACAGTGGCACTTGATATATAAACTTTGCAAATTAGGAATGCAGTAGCATATATTTGTATCCATTGTTGTTATCCTCTATTTCTTGACCCATGTTTCATTCATGAATGCACACAGTTGTTGTAGTAACTGATGAAGCTTTACTACCCAGGGTCAGCTTTATTCACACGATACTGATGACACTTTACCAACCTGACTCAGCTAACACTTGTCACTTTCTCTCACTTACTATGACTCCTGTATTCGTGAATCACACACCACCATTGTTGCGATGACGCTTTACCAAACCGTAATTGTACTTTACCAACTGCGCCCAGCTAATGAATTATTTTTTAAATGCACGCACTGTTGTTGTCGTTACTGGTAAACAAGTGAATTATTCAATAGATTTTTGCTTTCTCTTCATTTTGTTTCACAGTTTATAAGATGTACTCTACACTATTGTTCATGCAGTTTTTATTTTATAAGTGCATGGACATATTTCTAAAAAGCTAAGTGGATTTTAAGCCATATATGTTCATCCTTATAGGCTAGTAATTTTAAATCATCATTGTAGTTGTGATATAATTAACAACAATATTATTAACTAACATCATTATTGCCAATATTGAACTTTTTTGTTACAAGTAGCTTAATTAATAGGAGGTATGGTAGCTAACCACTAAGGGCGGTATATATGTAGCAAATTTGGTAATGAGTCTTAATTCGTATGTGTGTGTGTGTGTGTGTGTGTGTGTGTGTGTGTGTGTGTGTGTGTGTGTGTGTGTGCAGATGCATCAGCTTTGCTGACGCTTCTAGAGGCATGGGTGCCCAGTAAAGCGAGCAGGAGCAAGCAGTCAGTATTCACCATGAGGACAGATGAGAGCTCTGCGAAGCAATACTTCCAGTTCTACGGGTACCTCTCACAACAGCAGAACATGTTGCAGGTAAGACCGGGAGGGAGGTAGAGAAGTGTTACTCAGGGTTTATACAGGGCGAGGGGTTGCCGTGGAAATCACATTAGTGTAGCTATAACTTGCGGATATTTAGTAATCTATGGGGCTTGGTTTTGTGGTTGATATATGCGACATTATTCCCAGTGTAGTGCCCAGATGTTGCTATGTGCCAGCACCCTCAATGCCCCCTCAAAATAGTTTTGCCTCTCCCCCTGACCTTCACGGATACACTGTCCCCTGCTTTTTCATTAATTTTTTCTTTCAAATTTCATTCTGAAAGACACCTGTTTATGTTATGCAGGATTACATCAGGACTGGCACGTATCAGAGTGCGATGCTGCAGAACACCAGCAACTTCAGAGACAAGGTGAGTCTTGTTGTGGTGGAATTAGAGTGCAATTAGCGGTGAAGGAAAGGTCCCACTAACCCTTGCCAATGAGTTCAGTCCTTATGTGGTTGTGTCCTATTTAAACATGGACAGTTTCATTACTGTGATAGAGACAGGATCTCGTCATGACCACAAATTAGGCAAAATTGAATGAAAGTTAAAAGCAGTTAAGGATAAAGTTGTTGTAAATGCATGGCGGTTACGCCTGTAAATGACTTATTTGCTACTGGTTCTTAGAGAAGTATGAATACTTGGGAGTATATACATACATGTTTAGTTACTGGGTGCCCACACAGTACGAGAGTGAATGTCATCAGCAATACATGTAGTTGTTCTGGGTTCTAAATCCCTGTAGTACACATTGTGTGGTAAAACAAACTCCCTTTTGTGCCAAGTCATGACTTAATGTTATGGCTTACTGAGACGTTCTTGTTCAGACTACGTACTTTTTTTTTCTTCTTGATGTGAGAAAAATATTACATTGTGAATACATTTATGACTAAAGTGTGACAGAATTTCTGTCACTGATCTGATCTGGTAAAGGGTAATTAGTAGTTCATGTGGTATCGACAGAAATTTTTTGAAAGACGTCTGCAATTCTGTACCCCCAAGTAATCTAGTAGGGAAAGAGAGAAATGTTGATTGGTGGCCATTTTGAACCATTTTCTCCTATTTTGTTTCTTACTTGCACAGTTGGAATTTCACAACACTATTGATGTGAATTGAATACATACCCAGATTGTGATTATCTGCTACAGAGTATTAATTTCATGCTGCTAAAAGTCCTTAGTTAAAGTGGTTTCTAACCAGAGTTTGGGGGCAAGTGCATTGCTAATGTTTCAACTGCACACAAACTATGTATTTTCCAGGCTGAATAGCTGTCAGTTGATTATTAACACCTTGCTTTAAAACAATAACGAGTTGAGTTTACATTGGCAGGTAGACATCTAGGTACAGTAAAACTAGCAACAGCACAGAGGCAAACAGGCTTAGAATCAGATGAGCAACCTTTGCAGTTTTCATGGTGACGTGTACAGCTCCAAGATAAGATTTTAAGCTGTACTCTAATTTAGTGAAGGGATTAATCACCCACCTAGCTCGAAGATGCCGGAAATAATTCTACTTGAATGAATGAATGCTTGAATTGAATGAGAGACTGTCAGATATTAATCTTGAGTATAGACTAAGTTGGCTTTGTGATACATACACACACATACACAAGAGTAAAGAGTTTATATGTTCAGGTAATAAAGGCTCTATTAGAGTGATTAGTGTCCTCGTTAAGTATGATAGCTAAGAACTATCGGGAACCCCAAATCTCATTTATAAGTAGATTTTTATTAGTAGAAGTTTTTGGGATATTTTTCCACAGGAAATGTGATTTACAATTTACATAATAAAACAATATAATAATGTTGTCTTAATGTGTTCTATTGGGGAAGATTCAACTACCTATGTATGTGGCTTTTGATTCTATTATTATTATTACTATCATTATTGTTATTACTATTTACCGATAGGTTATATTAGACGTTGGAGCTGGAACTGGTAAGTCACATGACAGTCACATGATCAAGTGAACACTATCTCTTATCACTGGTCACTCCTCTGTGTGCTTCCTTGCAGGAGTGCTGTCTTTCTTTGCCCTGCAGTCTGGGGCCAGGAAGGTGTATGCCATCGAGGCAAGCAACATAGCTGTTCATTGTCGCAAGCTCGTCAAGGATAACAAATTTGCTGACAAGATGGAGGTCATTGTGGGAAAAGTAGAAGAGGTAAAAAAAGGGTTGAAAGTTGTGGAAAAGCTAAAGAAAAAGTAGTATATTGGCTAAAATGTGGGAACGCTTAGAAATCTGTATGAATGCACACAAGTGTTAATACCATTTTGTTTGGGTTGTTTTTGTTGTGTGTGTGTGTGTATAGGTTGAAGTGCCAGAGAAAGTGGACATGATCATTTCAGAACCGATGGGCTACATGCTGTTCAATGAGCGAATGCTTGAGACGTACCTGCACGCTAAGAAATGGCTCAAGGAGGGAGGCAACATGTTCCCCACGAAGGGGATATTGTACGTTGCCCCTTTCAATGACGAGTCACTCTACTTGGAGCAATTCAGCAAAGCTAACTTCTGGTGAGTGGTTGTGATCTAGGCAGAAGCAGTTTTGTTACCACGAAGCATCTGGTATTAATCACTAATCGTGTAAGTGTAGCTAAAATTTCTTCTTTGTTATATCCACTGCAAGGCTGCATATAGAGAATGAATATAAGAGGCGCAAAAAACAACAACAACTTCTTTCTCGGATTTTAGGAGGGGCAATGAGAGTAAAATACAACACATTCTGTTGCGTAAGAGAACCTTGCAGTACTTGAGACATGATAAAGTATTCTTTTGCGTAGGGTACTAAATATTTCTGAAGAGGTGGGGGGTGATGGTTTATCTAAGGGGCCCATTCCCCTCCACCTTAAATATAGACATGCACTGTAAACCGTGAATTATGATATAATCTAACATGTATGCTGCCAGTCATGTTTTGGTCTTCTATATTCATACATGCTGTCTCGTTATCTTCTTCAGGACCCAGAATAGTTTCCATGGCATCAATGTGTCCGGTCTGCAACAAGAAGCAATAGAGGAATACTTCAAGCAACCTGTATTGGTGAGAGGCATCCTAATGAAGGACACTCCCAGACCTAACGTATACAGCTGCTAATCATTGCCTCATTAGGAAGGCATGAAAATAGAACTGGAAAAAAAAAAAGGCTTTATATATTATTTTAAAATTATTGATTTTAGTCTTGTTGTCTCCTGGGCATAGTGGTGAAATAGTTCAATAAGCCAAGGATTAGTTGTGCAACAAACTGAAGCACAACCTACTCCATTTTGTAATATAAATATCATTTTTTGCAATATTCTACAAGAATGACATTGTATTCAAACCCAGCTCCATGACTTCGATAGTAAGCCAAATAGGTAAAGGCACAAATTTATGCTACATTGTACTCATAATTTTTTTAATTTTTTTTAATTTTTATTTTTTTTTGCTGTTGTTGTTAATGAGGACAAAATGATATTTTTTTTTGTGCATACACGACTCTGGGTTGTGGTTGTAATGATGTGGGGAGGGAAGGCAGAGTGAAGGACCATGTGGAAACATCAGCATTTTTATTACCATTGGTGCTTGCTGATTTCAGGCAGCTAGGATTGGGCAGCTTGTTTAGCTGACATTAAGTATGTTGTTGTCTTGTTGTGACATATCTATAGTAGTAATAATAGCAAATTTCTCTGTTTATGCAGCCGATAAGTTTAGCCAGATGTAAGCAGAGAATACTGCGGAAGAAGCAGCTAATATTATTTTTTATACATGTTAGGATACATTTGACGTGCGAATAGTAACGGCCAAGCCTGTGGGTCATACCACCAACTTTATGGACTCCAGTGAGACCGATCTTATAAAGTAAGCCAATTCATGTCTGCCAAGTCAATTCCTATTAGTAAGGGGCAATTTTTTTTAGCATCAAGATTCCTTTGGAATACAAGATGTGGTCATCTGGCATGGTGCATGGACTAGCCTTCTGGTTTGATTGTGCCTTCTGTGGAGCAGAGTAAGCTATAGAAACTTGAACACTGCAGAGTTCTATTCTAATTGAGCATGGCAATATCAGAAGTGTACAGATTCAAGATGCATTTGATTCATGTGTAAATGTACCATTTATTTCATGTTGTGAGTGTATTGGGGAGAAACTTGTGAGATAAATGTGGTAAATAATGAATTTTTTTTTTTAAGAACTTCATTTTAAGACTGTGCAACCATTGCTGTACATTAATGAATGGGTGACACATTTCACGATCACTGCAGATCATGCCCCAGAGTATGTATTTCCTGTTCTATTCTGTCTCAATGATTTTGTAGTGCCAGAGAGAGGGTTTGTACAGATGTGCTTTATTCAGTGATGATTGTTGGATCATTGGGTGTTGTACGTACGTACATGTGTGCTTATGTAGGTCAACCGTGTGGTTATCAACTGCTCCCTTCCAACCCCTTACCCACTGGTATCAGATCAGACTCCTCCTACCTAAGCCGATATTCCTACACAAGGACCAGGAGATGACGGGCATGCTGCGTTTGCTGGCCAATGAGAGGTACGTAGGGGTCAGTGGGCGTGGCAGTATCTTTCAGCTTATTGGAACTATTAGTTACTTGAAATGTGCAAGGCCCAAATAGAAAAATACAAGTCAGTGTTTCATACAGGGG
>WLWD01006099.1_pt1 | contig 154030 bp, 120 predicted proteins | sample 6712731 | NCBI WGS metagenome assembly WLWD01 (sample SAMN12718690, study PRJNA576275) | sponge metagenome | isolation source: marine sponge | host: Mycale hentscheli | place: New Zealand: South Island, Marlborough, Capsize Point | collected 2014-11-01
AAAACACTTATAAGTCCTTACTTTGAAAGTAAATTAAAGCATGGACTTTGTAAAATATACCCATTATAGCATGATATATATTTCCTCTATATTGATATTCCAGCAATATATAATTTGTAGGAAAAAGGGTCAAGTCACTCAGCAAACTAAGGCCGCCACACCAAATTAATTTGTTGTTGCTTGGGCGAACTAGGCTGAGGTGTAGGGTCGGTAGGTAGGAGAAAAAAAACAAAAAAAACATGAATATCATTTTTAAAATCATGAATATCATTAATTAACGTGTGAATATTACTTTATTGTTCATTCGACTCGACGTCTTTTCACATGTGCTGGTTTAACTATCCTTTCATTGGAAGAAATTAGAACCTTGGAGAGAGTTTCATTGTTAAAGTCACTGCCAAGACCCTCAAATACAGATTCAAAGCTCTCTGCCCAGTCACATTTCTTGATTGTTCTATCTAAAACAACCTTACTGCCTTTAATAACCAAAATGCTTGGCCGTGCAAAGGCAGATGTAGCCATGTCAATGACCATGTGAAATTTTTTGAAATTTTGTTGTTTTTTTTAGATCAGAAAAAACAGGGTAGGTAGGGCCCGAGCAACAACAAATTAATTTGGTATGGCCTAAGCAAGGTCAAATAGACATAACACGCTATCTTAATTGTTTCAAAGGATACGATCCGAACATCTCTTTTACACATTCCCAAATTATTGGTTGGTAAACTAGTTGGTATTCTCACTCCAACAATTTGCCAGTAGCTACATCGCCAGTGCAACGTTTAGTGATTCACCCAGTATTTCATATCTATTCTATTTTTATTCTCTCCTGCTCGCTTTCTTCCTGATCCATCCCAGATTTCCTTACTCCTCTTCTTTTTGAACTCATGAATTCCCTACTCCTCTTTGGGAAATCTCTCTTGTTCCTCAATATCCCTGTCTTTCTGTCTATTTTAATTCACTTCTTCATTGAAGTAGTTACATAAGTCAGTCTTTTCTTACCTGCTTCTATTTATCTTGACCCTTGCTGCTTCTCGGCATTTCTTATAGCCATGATTTATGGTTAGCTACTCTAGGTGAACCCAACTCAGTTCAGCGAATGAATTATTCATGAATACAAGAACCCAGTGTTCAGTTGTTGTTGTTGTTTTTAGTGGGGGATGACCGGGCAAGCCCTAAAAAAAGAATGAGGATACAACAAATCAATAAGGCATTCCAAGGATTATGTAGTTGCTGATGAGTGTGCCTGCCTGTGAAGGTGGTGGCCGAGGGTTTGAATCAATTTCTTTTTTTCTCTGTTGTGACACTTTACCAACTCTACTCACTTAATTATTCATTGCAATATTACACTGTCGGCAGTCACCGTTGTCGTTACACACAAGTAGTATGATTATTATAATAGATAATAGTAATAGTATAATTGTGGGGCGAGGCGCCTTCGTTGAGCCGGTAAATAGTCGTCAAAGAAGAATACTCGCTCCAGTGAGGTTCTAATACGAACTAGAGCACTGAAGTGCAAACCCTCAGCGCTAGTTAGCTAGTATAAAGAAAATAATAACAAAGGAAAAGTGTAGAAAAAAAGAAAAATAAAGAGAAGTGGCATGAAGAGAGGCAGGAAAGAGAAAAGACAATGAAGGGACAAAAGAAAGAGGAAAAGAAAGGAAAAGGTAGAAACAGTAGGAAGAAAGAGGAAAATAAAGAAAAATAAGGCAAGAAGACAAATGGAAAAAGAAAAAAAAACAGGATGAAAAAAAAAAGATGAAAAAAAAAAATACCGTCGACAAGGATTCCAACCAGAGACTATCAGGTTAGGTACTTGCTCACTCAACCACTACGCAATGCAACACCCTCACGCTCAGTGCATGTAATTGTTAGCTATTTAAAAGTGATTTGCAACCTGCAAGCTGGCTCACGTGACAAGCACGTTTTTTAAGGGGCGGTTCCAGTTGTAAGCCTACGATCGCACGGCTCTGGAAAGACTAGCTTTTTTCTGGAAAATGAAGTCCAAAATCAAAATTCTGGCATATTAAAGGAACTTACTTCGTGAAATACTGCTGTTTGATGCCGCTTTCAGAGCCTGGCTGGTTCCTACCTTCCAGAAGTGCCTGTTGACAGACAGAGTGACAGAATGAACTAGAGCACTGAAGTGCAAACCCTCAGCGCTAGTTAGCTAGTATGATAAAGAAGAGGAATGAATGAAAATAGGTAGGAAGAAAAGAAAAAGGAAGAAGAAAGAAAGAAAAACTGTACAGGAAAGAAAGAGGAAATGAAAGGAAAAGGTAGAAAAGAAATAAAAACAGTAGGAAGAGGAAAATAAGGCAAGAAGACAAAAGAAAAAAGAAAAAAAAACAGGATGAAAAAAAAAGATGAAAAAAAAAAAATATCGTCGACGAGGATTCGAACCAGAGACTATTAGGTTAGTTACTTGCTCACTCAACAACTACGCAACGCAACACCTCACGCTGAATGCATGTAATTGTTAGCTATTTAAAAATGATTTGCAACCTGCAAGCTGGCTCACGTGACAAGCACGTTTTTAAGGGGCGGTTCCCGCTGTAAGCCTACGATCGCACGGCTCTGGAAAGACTCGCTATTTTCTGGAAAATGAAGTCCAAAATGAAATTCTGGCACATTAAAGGAACTTACTTCGTGAAATACTGCTGTTTGATGCCGCTTTCAGAGCCTGGCTGGTTCCTACCTTCCAGAAGTGCCTGTTGACAGACAGAGTGACAGAATGAATGAATGAATGAATGAATGAATGAATGACACTAGGACTACTGTAACCCTCTTGCGCATGCGCGCTGAGGGTTAACTAGAGCACTGAAGTGCAAACCCTCAGCGCTAGTTAGCTAGTATGAAAAGAAAGAAGAATGAATGAAAAAAAGGTAGGAAGAAAAAAAAAGGTAGGAAGAAAAAAAAAGGAAGAAGAAAGAAAGAAAAACAGTACACGAAAGAAAGAGGAAAAGAAAGGAAAAGGTAGGAAAGAAATAAAAACAGTAGGAAGAAAGAGGAAAATAAAGAAAAATAAGGCAAGAAGACAAAAGGAAAAGAAAAAAAAACAGGATAAAAAAAAAAAAAAGAAAAAAAAAAATTAGCGTGGACTAGGATTTGAACCAGCAACTTCTAGGTTAGGTACTTGCTCACTCAACAACTACGCAACGCAACACCTCACGCTGAACGCAAGTAATTGTTAGCTATTTAAAAGTGATTTGCAACCTGCAAGCTGGCTCACGTGACAAGCACGTTTTTAAAGGGGCGGTTCCCGCTGTAAGCCTACGATCGCACGGCTCTGGAAAGACTCGCTTTTTTCTGGAAAATGAAGTCCAAAATCAAAATTCTGGCACATTAAAGGAACTTACTTCTGCTGTTTGATGCCGCTTTCAGAGCCTGGCTGGTTCCTACCTTCCAGAAGTGCCTGTTGAAAGACAGAGTGACAGAACGAACGAATGACACTAGGACTACTGTAACCCTCTGGGCGCATGCGCGCTGAGGGTTAATGAATGAATGAATGAATGAATGACACTAGGACTACTGTAACCCTCTGGGCGCATGTGCGCTGAGGGTTAATGACTGACAGGATGACTACTGTAACCCTCTGGGCGCATGCGAGCTGAGGGTTAATGACACTAGGACTACTGTAACCCTCTGGGCGCATGCGCGCTGAGGGTTAATTAGTTGACTGCCACCAGTCTGTGGCTTAAGCGGTGCGCCCAGGATGCTCCAACCAGTACAGATTTATTGTTAGTTGGTGAAGGGTAAGGAACACACACGCACACCGAATTAACAGACTAGTAAAACTGATACAGAGCACATGCATATATGGAAATCCAGGATGGACCTATACCTAGCCAGCCGGCTCATTGCAATCGCCCACAAAACACAAAGCCAAAGCGGCTCACAACATAATACAACTAAAAATAGAGTGTATTTGTGCATATAGTTGTCTCCTGTCCTCTCTTCCTGTCTTCTCTTCTGTTTATTCCTTGTCCTCCATCTCTGCTCCACTTTCTTCTCTTTCAATGGAGATTGGACCTACAGTTATAATAATTAATAATAATAATAGAGTAGGAATATTAATAATAATAGTAGTAGTAACAATAATAATAATATTAGTAGTAGTAGTAGTAGTAATAAAAATAATAATAATAATAATAGTAATAATAATAATAATAATAATAATAATAATAAAACTAGTGGTGTGCTTGAGCACAAATGGCGAGCGAGCCTAAAACTACACAATTATGTTATATGATTGATTTTAACTTCTAACACTCAAAGCTACTAAAAATAAGGTTGAGGTTTTAAATTAAATTTATATGTAAAGGCATTTCAATGCCATAGTAACTCCTCCCCGCAACTGTTTGAATTGAAAAAAAAAATACATTATTATTTAAATGTTATTGTGATATGCTAGAGCTAAGTAGTAGCTAAAACGCACAATACTTGACCACAACTGGACATACCTACACAAGACTTATCTGTACAATTGTCAAGTAAATACCGTTGCGTACAGCTATAACTATGACAAAGAGCGCATTGACTCACCGCTGCTGGTGCCACAAACTCGAATAGAAAATAGAATTCCGGTATGTTTTCAAGTTTTAACGGGGTCGACCACCGAACTAACACAAAAGTATGTGAAGGTCAAAGTAGATATGACATACGTACATCCCCACATATATATAAACAAATATCCCCGATTTTCAATTGAGTTACCCCTGATAGTGTCTCGCTCGCTTCACTCGCTCGCCAATAATACCTAATGTGTTGATTACTCTACCTTTAGTGGCTTTGTAGTTCAACATCACGCAGAAACATATTGCAACCAGCACTGCTACTAGAAACAGTACGAACACACCTCCAATCACACCTCCTATCAATCCACCCAGAAGTCCTAGAACATAAAGGCACGTGCCATAGTCAAGAAAGAGATCAAGATAGAGAGAGAAAGAAAGAGAGACAGAGATGGTCACAGTGAGCACTAGAACATACTAAGTTGAGTTAATTTTTACAAGGAAGATTCTAGGCTCCACCAATCCCTCTCTTTCTTTACAAAGGAGAACTATGTACCAATTGAAAGAGAAGATTCTTTTGCCAGCACAAAGTATTTCATGAAGCAGACCATTAAGAAATATACATGATCAATTCGTTATAAACAATAAGCAATCTATAACTTACCTGTGTTGGATTGAGGAGAGAACACTATAGCTGTAAAACATAACAGTACAATTGATAAGGTAAAATAAACTAAAGTACTAAAAACTTCACATTTAAAAATTGAGGAGCACATAATCAAGTAAATTAGCTATGGAATATATTACAAGTAGAATCACTTTCTACCACATATTGTACAGTCTATACTGCAACAATCACACCTCCTATCAATCCACCCAGAAGTCCTAAGAACATATAAAGGCACGTGCCATAGTCAAGAAAGATATCAAGATAGAGAGAGAACAAAGAAAGAGAGACAGAGATGGTCACAGCGAGCACTAGAACATACTAAGTTGAGTTAATTTTTACAAGGAAGATTCTAGGCTCCACCAATCCCTCTCTTTCTTTACAAAGGAGAAGTATATGTACCAATTGAAAGAGAAGTTTCTTTTGCCAGCACAAAGTATTTCATGAAGCAGACCATTAAGAAATATACATGATCAATTCGTTATAAACAATAAGCAATCTATAACTTACCTGTGTTAGATTGAGGAGACAACACTGTAGCTGTAAAACATAACAGTACAATTGATAAGGTAAAATAAACTAAAGTACTAAAAACTTCACATTTAAAAATTGAGGAGCACATAATCAAGTAAATTAGCTATGAAATATGTTACAAGTATAACCACTTTCTACTACATAGTGTACAGTCTATACTGCAACAATCACACCTCCTATCAATCCACCCGGAAGTCCTAGAACATAAAGGCACGTGCCATGGTCAAGAAAGAGATCAAGATAGAGAGAGAACAAAGAAAGAGAGACAGAGATGGTCACAGTGAGCACTAGAACATACTAAGTTGAGATAATTTTTACAAGGAAGATTCTATCCACCAATCCCTCTCTTTCTTTACAAAGGATAACTATGTACCAATTGAAAGAGAAGATTCTTTTGCCAGCACAAAGTATTTCATGAAGCAGACCATTAAGAAATATACATGATCAATTCGTTATAAACAATAAGCAATCTATAACTTACCTGTATTGGATTGAGGAGCCAACACTGTATCTGCAAAACATTTCAGTACAATTTAAGGTAAAATAAATAAAAGACTAAAAACTTCACATTTAAAATTAAGGAACACATAATCAAGTAAATTAGCTATGGAATATGTTACAAGTAGAATCACTTTCTACCTCTTACATCATGGGATACATATTGTACAGTCTATACTGCAACACTTGCCGTGTGGGGAATATATATTTACATCTTACCAAAGACAATCTCCGCAGTTGCATTCCCAGTCACTGTAGTTACTACAGCAATGAGTGTGTAGTTGGTGTTTGGCATCAGTTTGTTCTCGATGGTGAAGGTAAGTGACGTCGAGTATCCAGAGAAATTGGTCGATGCAACCAAAATACTCTCATTATTGTCCAGTTGGATCACCCGTAAGGTCAACTCAGCTTGCTGGTAATCACAAACAGGAGGAGGCTACAACAAACACATTGGATTATGAGTCACTTGAAAATGACACAGCCAATGGCAGTGCAGACTGTTAGTGCAATAGTTACATAAAAGTTCAATGGGGCAATACGTCTATGCTGTCTATCAATCCATTCCTGGCATGTATGTCCATTGAATATAATATAGGCATTCAATACCTTGTGTTTATTCAACAATACAACAGGAAAAACAGAGTGGGTATTGAACTTATCCAATACATTCAAGGAAAGGCAAAATACGACATTTATCAGAATCAGCTCCTATGAAGCAGTGACTATAATTATTAATAGGATGGCTATGGTTATGGCTCGCTGGCATTGTCTGGTATTGTTTCCATCCCGATATTCCCCCTGGAGTCTGGTACTAGGGAAAATGAACTTTTGTTCCTAACCATCTTCTCCAAACAATTGCACATGTACTGAATTTAAATAGTAACAAATAGCCATCTTTATTTGTGCATCATGTAGTGCTGACAGACAAATGTATTGCTGAACTTCCAAATAGTGCAGGTCTCTTTTCTCTGAGTACTTCTAAAGTAGACAATTACCAAGAGTCAATACCTTTGAATCGAGCAAAATCACACTGAATAGCACTTAGCTCCACCCATTTAACGTACAACACACATGCATATCAATTGAATTTTGAATGCATCCACTGAAAATTAATTTCTTTTCTTTTACTGACATCCTTACCGTAACTGAGATCTTCACCTTTGGGTCGCTATTATTTTTAAAGCGAACCACAGCTTGAAAGTTACTAAACTGGTTTCGTGGAGCTAAAATAATTAGAGAAAGTTAAAAGATAATTAAATCATTTCAAAGAGACCCATTACCAATTGGGAAGCCGGTAACAACAATGGCTGCATTACTGTCTCCTACAGAATTAGTGGCTATAACCGCAAACTCAATATCAATGCACTGAGTAGCAACACTGGGTATGTTGCAGTAGTGATTGAGGGTGGAGCTAATGAATTGCCTACGTCGTCCACTGGAAACTTCTGTCTCCACTACGGTATAGTTTAATATGGGATAACCCTGACTAGTAAAGGGTTCATCCCACTCCAATTGGATCTCGATGGTAGACACTAGGGATGTCCTCACACCAGGTGGGAGGGGCGGACCTACAATATTGACAAGTTATTAATTTCTCAAGCTGGTATATTTAATTAGATCGTAATGGCTATGTACAGTTTATTATGCTAAGAAAATGACCAATGCCCACTGACCATATGCAGTATATACACCACTTAAGTCCTTCAACTAGTGCATTTTTTAAATGTGTTACCTGATCATTTACAATTGCTACAGGAGTATGTTAGAATAAGAAAATATACATGTATTGTATAAGTAATGCAAGTATGTGTGAGTTTGTTTATACTAGTGGCAAACTTCATTTGTCTGCAAGTCAGCTAGAAGCAAAATTAACTTTATTCTCTGGAAAACAGCCTAAAATGTCATATTAGATAGAAATTTTCTCACCTAAATGTCATATTGTAAAACATTAATGAAAGGAACAATCAAAAAATAATTTATAATTACTCACCCACTACAGTCAAATAGGCGGGGTCAGAATTCACTGACATACTTTGGAATGGGTCAAATCCCCTACAACTGAAGTGACTACCATTGTTCACTTCACTGGCCGACACATTCATGTACTTAAAGTTTGAATCAGTGTAGAATGTGAAGCCTCGTTCAAAAATTATGGACCCGTGAGGTAACTCATCCTCAACATATTGTTTCCCTAAATCTGGGAGAAATACAATCCAGGAAATAACATCGGGTGGTAGTGGTGGTATGAAATCAAATGAGCAGGAGAAGATAGCAGTAGTGTTGGTAGGCACTGTTTCGTTGACTGGACTGACTCTAAAACACACTAACACACAATATTTGATAGAGTCATGCAAGGAGAAGTAAATTTGACTCTATTTATCACTAAACTGACGACAATGACAAAATGACAACAATTAATAGCTGAAGAAGAATGGATAATATAAACCAGTAGTGAGTGCACATGAAAAGAAGTCTCTGTGGGCCTTAGGCCTGAACATACTCCCCAGTAAGGGCTAAGCCTGAATAATTATATATGGCATATTTGAGGATATTTTCTTCATAATTTAGTCATGTAAAATATTATTTGTCTAGATTCACTCACTGTATCAAAACTGGTCTTAGGGAAAGGTTCGATAGTTATGTATACACAGGAAGTATGTATTGATTGAATTAACATTTTAGAAGGGCAGAATGGTGGAGTGGTTAGAGAAGGAATGAGGGAAGAGGCAGTAGAAGGGGTTGGGAGGTAACACTTACAAAAGATAATCTAAAATCTCTCCTAAATGTTGTAATTAAACACTTAGCATCATTCCATTTTAAGAGCAGGTGTAGCTCTAAACACATAGGCATCCATCCTATCCAGATTCAGCACTAACAAATATAGTAATAGCTATAACCTTACATTATGTTAGTTGAAACAACTAAGCAAAGGTATTGAGGAGAACCTTACCAGTTTGCAGCACGCTACATACAAGACACAGCAATACAAAAATTGCCCGAAAAGCCATCTCTCTTCAACTACCAAATTTGCTGATAATTAACCCCAATCAGGCCTGTAGCCAGGATAGGAGTTTGCACAGGGGGGTTTGGATTTCATAGAAACGCAAGAAAGCCACACCTACTTTTGTTTTCTTCGTTTATTTTAAAAAGCGAAAAAGAAGGGGGAAAATATGCCAAAACTAATAATTTGTCTGACGTTCTATGTGTTCTATTAATAAATTCACTGAACACTGCTGACTATCAGCAATAAGCGGTAAACTGCTAACGCTATATCGTTCTCGTGTAGTAACCAGGCTTCTAACCACTACCGTGAGTTGTACACAAACAGTGAACCATTAATAGGCCTTTCGTACTATAAGTTATCTAAATAAGTACATTACGGCACACCATAAAAAGAATAGTTGTAGCGTAGCTTGCTTTATCAGTGCCATAACGAGAGCGATGTTTTGTAGTCAAGGAGCTCAATGTTTATTTGAAAGCTTGGAATCAGACTAGGCCGTCCACATATAGAGTATGAAGTATATCCGGGGATATAGTATTATATAGATAAATAACAGAATATTCCATTGCGATTTAGACACGATCGACCACAAGTCGACATACCATAAGTTAAATGTGAGGTGTGGCTAAATAATTTACTTCCGGTCACCTCCCCTGGCTACGGGGATGTAGCTCTAATATCATTACTTGAATGTTGTTATCAAATGAGCACTGCTGTGCATATCCGGAATATAGCTTTCAGTTTGGAAATTCTGCTGTCTTTTTGCACACTGTATTTTAAGTATAACTCCAGGAATGGTATATTAGTGAACATAAAGCTATAGAAACTTCTATTGACAACCCTATACCCTATATCAACTGATATCAATGAAAATGTTGAGAAGATATTTAAAAAAACCCAACTGATTGCCTGCGCCACCATCAGCACCTTCAGTCCAAAAACTATGCTGAGTTAGTTGAAAGTTTCATTGGTAACAATTACTCCAATTGAAAAGTAATAGACAAGTCAGCTGGCTGATGCACAACAATATCTAGTGGGAATAAATTGTTGAAATACTTGACGTGACATTTCTAGATCAAGTTAGTTGTATTGCTTGCACAGTATAAATAGTTTGTACACTTACGCCATGTAAACTGCAGACCTCTCTGTAGTGAAAAGGCAATTATAATATGCCACAAATTATTCTTCATTATTGTCATCATCCGTGCTATTCTTGGTTATAATTTCACACCAAATACATATTTATTATATGAACGTAATTCATGAAACATTTTACTAATGTTACATAATATATAGCTAGTTAACTATATCAATTGTGTCACGATCAGGTGGTTGATGACCTCCTCCTCCTCCTTCTTTTCTTCCTGCCTTTGGCTCTACTTCGACTAACAACCTCTTCATCATCTAACAGAGGCAGATCTAGAGATTTTAAAAGGGGGGTTAAATAAATGGCTTGCTGAAAATCAATAAACAAATAAATGATCACAAAAGATAAATATTGCATTTGCTACAGTTGAATTATGCGATTACTAGCTACCTTGAACTTATCTACAATGTCATCTAGATCTAATTGAAAGTCCTTGTGTACACTCATTAATACTAAAGCTGATAGCCTCTCCTGGCCCATGGTACTCCTTAAACTTGTTTTTACCCTTTCCAGGGTGCTATTTGACCTTTCATTTTCATGTGATGTGACTGGTAATGTGCAAGCAATCCTTAATAAAGTAAATATATTGGGGGAAAACTCTGCATCACACTGTTGAATTGTCTCTCGCAAAGAATATGGGAGACAAGTTTGGTGAAGCCACTTGATTTTCCACCTTGATAATTCAGTGTCTACTACAGATGGATTTGGCAGGTCATCATGATAAAACTTGATCACTTTATTAAAAAATTTTAGTGTAGAGACTTTGCATAGAAAAGATGGAACTAAATACAAGAGTTTGGAAGCCAGTATTTTTTGCTGTCAAAATCGCTCCTGCATTTCCACAATTAAGTGATCAAGCAAAGGCAGTGCAATTGTTCTTCTGAAGTAGTCTTCAGCTGAACTGTATTGTACAGTGTCACGGCCCAGTTGCCGACCAACAATTCTAGGGACTTGTGGTTCTACACCAATACTGCCAGCTTGAGATTTAGCTTGCTTATACCACAAATGAATTAATTCTTCATTTGCTCGTATTCAATTACATCTTTAATATTTGAGTATGCATAAACCACATCATTTGTTCTGTACTGTAGTTTAATACTCAAAGGCTTAATAATAACACTCATACAATTCATTGTTGTAATAAAACAATAATATATAAAATTATAGTTATAAGATTTAAGAGACCATTTGCTGTCACTATAGTCTTAGAATCCCAATTCATATCACCATATGTATCATCACAACTAACTATTGCTAACATAACATCATGCAAATATTTGAACAATTCAAAGAAACATTCATAGGCTTCATGACGATAGACCCAGCAAGTTCTGCATAAATCTTTAACTTTCTTAGATTTAGTTTGCTTGTCTATTACTAACTCCAAAAAGGTTTGCCTTTTAGGACTGTTTTTAAAGAAAAACGAAGACTCAGTAACAGTACCATTCATATTTCGTATGGATCGTAAAGAACACGCTTGGACTATGCACAGATTAAGTATGTGAGAATTGCAGTGAACATGCAATGCTTTATTGTTTTCTCTATTTAATATTCCTTGAACACCATGTCTAGCTGACATATTCGAGTCCCCATCATAACCCTGGCCTCTGCAATTCTCAAAACTCCAAGCCATATTTCACTAAAGTACTCTTAATATTACAAGCCAGAATTTCTCCAGTAACTCTGTCAGTGGATATGAATTCCAAAAATTCTTCACAAATGGATTTTGTATTATCTACAAACCTCAAGACAATGCTAACCTGTTCTCTATTTGATACATCAGTAACTTCATCACAGAGAATTGAGTATATTTAGCTTCCTTAATTTCACCTAATATTCTATCTCTGATGTTGTCACCAATTATTTCAATTATTTCATTCTGTATAGTTTTACTGGAGTAAATTGCATTCTTTGAAGCTTGATTGAAATGAGCTGCAAGAACAGTATTACCACATTGGATGCTGTAGTTTAGTATTGCCATAAAGTTTCCCTGGTTGCTACTGAGATCGCTAGTTTTATCATCTCTGTGACCACGAAGAGCAATACACTGTTTCCCACAAAGATGTATTGCAGAAGCTATATAAAATACAAAGATAAGATTATGTGTAGTCTCAGAAAGTATTAAAAAAAAAACAATAACAACTTACTTTGTAGGTGGAGAACAGGACTTTCTAAAAAAGCAATCTAATTTTCTCTGGCTCATGTTGATCTTGAGGTGCTTCCACCAATTCGATCACTACTACCAACTAGTAAACCTCGAGCTTCAGCGACGCCTTACCAACCGTGTCGATTTGCCAACTCGGGCTTCTCGTCTTAATCAACATTCACATGCGTGCTGCTGAATAAGAGTTACGAAATATGAATGTGTATGTAATATGCTAAAATATTGACAAGTATTAAATGAAATATTGATATGAAATAAAATGAAATAAGTATGTCATGTGAATGTGATTTGTATGGAATCATATTTATAATGGATATTGTTCTTTTATGTGCTCCATAGCTAATTTTTTTTAAATAGTCACAACCTTCATGCTTTTTCCTCCACACGAACTCTTGCAGATACGTTTGGAAAAGGTCACTGGAAGTGTTCATGACTCCCTTGCTCCTTAGCATTCTTTTTACAGTGGACCAGGTTCCCTTAATATTTTGTGTGTGAGCTCCAGTTGATGGATTCACAAAGTTTATGGAGTGATTCACAGTTAAGTGAGTCATTCCATTTGCTGATAGACAACAATATGCTCTCCATTCATCACTGATAATGATGGTGCCAGGGTGAACATGGTCCAGAATGATGGGAAGCAGAGTGACTGCAGATCTATCTTTCACTTCATGAAACAATTGGAAGGTGATTGTCTTTCTATTCCACCAAACACCCAGTGACCTTCCTGTATTCTTCCCCTGTTGTATTTTCTCTTTCCAAATTTCGACTCATCAATCTCTACTGTTTTACCCACACCTCCTATTTTTTGTGCATGATCAATGAGATATTGGGCACAGACATCTCTAATGAAATTGTACCAGTCTACAATAGTGTGTTCGGAATGACTAGTTTCCTTCATCGTTGATGTTACTGTAGATTTAGCAGACCACCAATAGATAATGTTGATGATTTCATGTAATTTTAAGTGGCTCCAGAGAAAAACTGTTCATTCATAAACTGCAAACAGATTGGCAGCCTCTATATGGGCACCTCCAAACCCTTTACTCATTTTTTTAGAACAACATTGCAGCCAGTTCCACATTTCTTACTATTCATATCACTATAAATGAGTCCATTCATCAACCAGTCAATACAGGTGTCTTCATCTCTTGAAATTGTTGAGTGCACCTCTAAAAAATTCATTTTAAAATTTAGTTCAAATTACATGTAGTTACAGGATGAATTACCATTGGTAACGCGATCGATTTGAGATGGGACTAGTTACCCGAACGTAGGAGCTAGAAACGATGACGCGATGAGCCAGATGCGCGCGATGCGACGCGAATGTAGGACCTAAACTGCAATCTAACCCTGGAAATGACTAAAGGTAATACTGCAGCAAGTAATTTGGGGTGTGGCAGTGTGTAAAAGGGGGGTTCGGATGAACCAAGTCGAACCCTAATGGATCCGCGACTGATCTAAGTCCATCATCTGGACAGCAGACACATCCTGATTGTCCCTCTGTCCTGCTATATAGTGGTCCTTATCACTGATGTATCTCTTTTTGTTGCTTCTGGAGCAAGTCACGCAACATAGCACTCCTTCTATGAGCTTGAAGATGATGAGCAATGCCGTCCACCTCACAGCCAAAGTGAGAAGGAAGAAAACTATAACAGACCGCAGGCCCGTAGCCAGAAATTTCAAAGGGGGGGTCACGGGCATGGCTGCGAATTGGACTACATTGAAGAGAATGTGCCCTTTTGATGGAAACAAATGCATAAATTAATTTCCAACGCTATTTCCTATTGTTTGTTCATTTCAATTTTAACTTTAGCTACCCACTCATTTTGTTATTTAGCTATCTAATTTATGTTAAGCCAAATCAATAAAACCAAAGTATATTTTTAATTGTAAAAATATTATCAAACAACAAAAAAATTGTTATAATATTGTTAGCTTTACAGCAAACTGACTGATTCCATTCGTCTTGGGTTTTTCCCTAAAAAAGATTTACATACTTCATTAATATCAATGCTAGTTTCATAGTTCATATGTATTAGAGCAAGATAACGCTATCGTTCTTCTGTCTGGGTGCATCTCAAGTATGAGTTCAGCCTCTTTAAAGCTAATGCAGATCGCTCACAAGAGCATGAACTCAGCGGAATAGTGGCAAATAATTTCAGGAGTGTAAACAAATTTAGAAAACCATGCTCACTGCATTGTTGGAGAACCTCATGTAGTGTATGGGGTCTATTTTGGGATGGGATCAAGAGCCACTTGTGTTTCCATCGATAAAACTCCTCATCCACAATACCTGCATTAGGAAAATCTTCTGAATAAAATTCAACGGCATCTTTTATATCAGAAGGAGAAGATGACTTAGTTATAAATGTAGGTAATTAAACCTTGCAAGGAAGCAGCTTGCTTTGCATGCCTGTCAAATAGACAGCTAAGATCGCTGATCAGCTGATCTAAAAAAGGAATAGTTATATTAGTCTTTCTGGAGAATCACTCTGCTGATTCATGCGATGTTGCTGTCTTTGGCAAACACATGGTACTGTAACAGACACATCAGACCTTGCAGCTAATCGGCAACTATGCTGAAAGATGTGTTCAGAATAATTTTGTATGTCACTCCTCAAATCCTTCAGTTCCTTAATACAATCTTGTACTAGTGCTATACCTGTCACAATATCCTGTTTTTTCCCTTGACGAAGTTTAACCACAGCCTCTTTCATGTACACTTGTACGTTGCAGGGTAACCAGAGAAAATATGAACTGAAAAGATTCCAAAATCTTTAGATACGTCAAAGAATTCTTTTTATCTTCTGCTGACCACTCATCGTTGAAGCCCCATCATATCGCTGACCTCTCAGGTTGTTTAAAGACAGTCCAAGTTCTTCCAAACAACCAGTAATAGCTTCGTATATTATGTCAATGGCACATACTCTTTCTAACTTAATGAAAGTAACAAAATCTTCACAAATATCATTATTGGCATCAACATAACGCAAACTTATGGCTGGAAACTTCATCAGCTAAAACTGAATTTTTTTTAGCTACCTTTACTTTTTCAACAATACCAGCACGAAGCATATCATAGCCAATGATGTTAATAATATCATTTTGAGTCGTAGGAGAGAGATAAGTAGCATTCCTTAACTTAGGGCTATATAGATGATTGTACAATATCTCATCTGTCTCAGCATAGCTTTTTAACAATGCTAAAAAATTTCCTGGATTTTTTGGTGAGCTAATCTTTTCAACATCACCACAGAAAGGTAACCACAAACTATTTGTTGAAGAATATGTGTATTCTCAGTCATCTGTCTGGCTTTGAACTATTGAATTTGTAGCAACATCAATTCTTTGCTTGTGATTTAGTACTGTACTTCTCAATGTGTCAGCTGCTAGTAGAGAATCCAAATGGTATTTCAGTTGTGAATGGTTAGATAAAGTGCTATTGAGCTTTTCCCAGTTATTGAAAGGTTATTCACAAGAAAGCCTTTATCTTCTCTTTTATCAGTTGTAAGAAGAATAGAACCAGGGCCACACATTATTGCATCTAATTTTAGGCTGTACAGTACCCAAGAATATCGCTCTATCCAACTCGTATTAAAGCGACGATTTTTACCATGAAGCAATGTAGTTGGCAATGTTGAGGTGGGTAAAAAATGATTATAAAGGTAGGAGTATTTTTCATCACTAGAAAGATTTTTTACAACTTGAAGAGAATGTTCTGTAGAAAAAGATGACAAGAAAATGTTCCCAAAATCATAACACGGGTTAGATATTATGGTACCTTCCATTGATGAATTTGGATTGCTAGTAGAAGGTTCAGAAGAGATAGAAGATACGACTGCTCTAGGTTGAATATAAAAAATACCTGCATTTGAACCCTCAGTCTGTAAGGGCATATCAGAGAGACAGTGTTCCTCTGCACTGTTAGTGGTCACTATTGGATTACATGTTAATTCATCATTCTCGGGTAGAACATCAGCAGGTTTGGTTTCTAGAATCACATTATTGCCAGCTATATTTTCCTATAATATATTTTACCAATGTGGGTGGCTTGTTTCTTGAAAAAAAAATCGAATGTCCTTTGAGTCACAGCACACGTAAATCTCATGCTTATCTGAGACTAGCTGTTGTTAATTTAGTAGTTGTTGTCGTTCTATTTGGTAGATTCTTTGTTCTTGTAGATAGTTTCTTGGTACACAAAATATGTAATACTTTATTTATAGACCAAAACATTTAGTCATAAACGAAACCCAGAGCTGGATAAGATTAAACTTACTCAATACTGTCAATTTAAACACCACTGGGTCCAATCTATTTCATTAAGTGATTCCTGTATACAAGAAAACTCCATGTTATAGTTAGCATAATCTGCAGGAGGTACTGTGAATGCCACTTCCCCATTATCATGAATAAAAGAATTCAATAATAGGGTGTCTACATTGCAAGTGAATCCCTGTACCTCTATATGGCTGGTTGACTTTGAAATGGGCTACATAACGAAAGGTAATAGTTTCCCCGGTTAAGCCAAAAAATTCCTCTTCATGGTCATAGACTGCAAGGTCTTGAGATCGCAGATCATCAACAACCTTGTAACCGACCCTTGACAGAAATGGTGGACCAGAAGCATTGGACACTTTACAGAAGAAATTGTTCAAGTTAAAATAGTAAACATCCATCATCCCAATGAACAAGTACTTGCCTCCTTCATCATACTCTATGAGAGAGTTGTAGTATGTTTCATTATCAATTAACTCTGACCCTGTACCATCTAACCAAGTGACAACTTTCAATGGAGGATTGGAGGTTGGAATCTTACACTTGAGGTAGAGAGAGCCTCCAGCCATTGCCAGGATGTTAGAAACAGTTGGGGCTGTGACAATATAGTCCGTATCTATATAATATATATGTAGGAGGAATGGAATGGACAGATAGACAAGAATGATAGCTAGGAAGAGACTGACAGATAGACAAAACCAAAAGCAAACCGATGACAAAAACAGGATAGACGGACAGAGACTAACTGACAGACTCGATTGACTGAATACTGACTAAAGGCTAAAAGGAACACTTACATGCACACATTACAATAGCTTCCCGGCTTTTTATGCCTGCTGGCTGTCCATTGAAGTAGGAAGTTGCCACACAATAATATTTAACACCTTCTTTACTGATTCCGTCACCTGCTCTAACTTTAAACCCAAACTAACTTTAAACCCAAACTCTCCATTTTTCATCGGAGTGGATGATTCAGTGATGTCCCTGCCATTCCTATACCAAGTACAACGAGGTAAAGGACACCCATAGGCCCGACATGGCAATACAAGATTAATTTTATTTTGCTGGGAATGCTCCAAGTTAATCACTGTATCTTGTGGTTCACCATCCAGAAAAAACTTGGGAGCCATACTAATATCACAGGAAATTAACACTTTGTCGGATGTATAATTAAAGGCTACTGCTGTGAAAAAAGAATGTTAGACCCATAATGTGGCTGTCATAGCTATATGGCAATTCTTACATTGTTCAGAACCTAAATTTTGTAAACAGAAAAAGGACTACTATTATAGTCAGAAATTACATTTACCTTTTAGTGCTGTAGTAAAGACTGGGAATATAACTGCATAATAGCAAACCGAGGTCCATTGCTTCTTTAATAAAAATCGCAACTACGTGCGTGCGGTAGACGCAAACTACTCGTAGCCCAGACCCTTTACCAAACCGTAAACGTATACGTAGCAGTGGATGTACAGGACGAAATTGTTTACCTTTGGTTTTGTATATGAGGTCCTAAATATTTATGGTTCCATTAAATAATGTTGCTATGTTATAAATTATGAGCTATAGGATCCCTCAGGCTGCTGCTGTGAAAAAAGAATGTTAGACCCATAACCTAATATTCAGAACCTAAATTTTGTAAACAGAAAAAGGACTACTACAATAGTCAGAAATTACATTTACCTTTTAGTGCGTCGGTAAGGATTGGTAGTTCAGCGAGCGAGCGAAGCATGCGGAGCTGACTATCAATTGAGATTTCAGATTATTGGCGAGCGAGCGAGACATATTAGGGGTGGATAATGCAAAATCGGGTATATGTTATATATATGTATGTATGTATGGATGGTACGTATGCCCTTTTAACGCGCGCGCGGGAAACTTTTTCCTCCAAAAAACACGGCTTTTTAGGCTTGACCCCAGTTTATTCTGAAATTACAGCATTAAGCAAGCCTTACATTATACTTAAGCTCCAAAGTGTGAGAAAATTTCTGCGAAAATGCTTGATTTTCAAGAAACAAAAAGTTGATGGCATTGAAGACCCTTTTCCAGACTTAATTTCAAAACTTCGCTGTTTTATGGGGGGATACGGAGTGCCGATTGTTGGTTGTCAAGAGCCGTTGGTAGTCAGAATGCTGTAGTATTTATGTTAAGGAAGCTACTACTTCTCGAGGTAAGCTGAGGTAAGTACGTAATTCCATATTTGTTAGCTAAATATGCAAAATTAACTCTGGCCTTTCATTTTTCTTGTCAACAGTGACTGGTAAATTCAAATAGTCAGATTGGCTCAAATTTGGTACTACAAAAAATACCACTGTTCAAGAAAATGAGGTAAGAAAGTAATTTTGTATTTGTGTGCTAAAATTGATTGTCTTTTGTTTTTGTAGCTGAGAGCTTGTTGTCAAGAATTTGAGGTAATTCAGATAGTCAAAGTAATTGAAATTTGATACTACAGAAGTTAGTAGTAATTCCATATTTTTGGCTAAAATTACAAATAATAACACTGGTTTATTTTTTATCATAGCTGAGAGCTTGTTCAAGAGTTACTGGTAATTGAGATTATCAGAATGGTTGATGTTTGATACTACAAAAGTTACCATTAATCAGGTAAGAGAGTGATTTTGTATTTGTTTGCTGAAATCAAATGTCATAACTGCTATTATAGTGTTTGATAAAATATAACATTTTGTTTACCTAACTATCAGGCTCGCTCGCCATTTGTGCTCAAGCACCAAAATCAGCACGTTATTTAAAGTGTTCATTGTGACATTCTTAATAGTAGTTGTACCGCACAATACTTTCACACAACTGAATACCCTACGCAAGACTTACCCTCCTTCGTGTGTTCGTCTAGTGGAACAATGAATTTACCAGTTAATGCTGTTGAGTAGGGCTTATATGTGACAAATAGCGACTAAACTCGAATAGAAATGGAGCTCCCATAGTTTTTTTTCGTTTTAACTGCACCCGCAAAGAATTCAAAGCGAGTAAACAATTCAATTTCTAATGGGATATGGGTAATGGTACGCTAAAAACCGAGGTTCTGTTTAGTGAAGTTGGGACGGGGTCGAACGCGGAACTCGAACAAAAATACGGAGGGTCAAAGTACAAACCGACATACTACGTCCAAAAACATATAATATAAAACTAGTGTGTGCTTTGAGCACAAATGGCGAGCGAGCCTAAGACTATACTATTTTTATATGATGATTTTGACTTCTAACACTGAAGCTACTGAAAATAAGGTCCGTTTTTTAAATTAGCATACAGGGTAAAGGGATTTCAGTGCCATAGTAACAACTCGTGCAACTGTTTGAAAAGGAAAACAACAACAACAAACAACTATTTAAGTTTTCTTGTGAGTAGCTTGTAAAGCACAATGCTTTGACACAACTGGACATGCACCTACACAGACTTACCTTCGCGGTTAGTCTAGTGGACAATGTTTCAAGTAAATACTGTTGCGTACGGCTTATAACCATGACAAAGAGCGCATTGACTTACCACGCCACTAACTCAATAGAAATGGAAGTCCCGTAAGTTTTCACGTTTTAACTGCACCCGAAAAATTCAAAACGGTAAACATTCAATTTCTAGGGTGATACGGGTACTGATCGATAACCAGAGGATTCGTTTAGTGAATTTGGGACGGGGTCGACCACCGAACTAACACAAAAACGCGAGGTCAAGTACAAAAATGCCTTACGTACGTCCAAACATATCTATAAACTATGGTGTGCTTGTCACAAAAATGGCGTAAGCGAAGCCATAACTACCACTATTGTTAAATGATGGATTTTACAACTAACACTCCAAAGCGCAAAAATATAGAACGAATTACGTATGGGTAACAGGCCCCCAGCCCCAGCCCAATCCCAGACTACAAAGCAGGCATCCACCCATTAGTCCACCAACCCCCTAACCCACCTACCGCAATAGACCAGGAACAACAACTTGCCCAATGGAACTGACCAGAAGAGAAGGATTCATGCCATATGTAACCTCTCCCCGCATGTTTGAATTGCAAGAAGCAACAAAATCAAGCACTTTATTTAAAGGTTTTCTTTGTGACTTCTTAATATTAGTTGTAACGCACAATACTTTGACACAACTGAACATACCTACGCAAGATCTACCTTCGTGTAAGTCTAGTGGACACTGAATTGCACAATGAATTTTCAAGTAAATGCTGTTGATTAGAACTTATTAACTGTGAAAATAGAGTATTACTTACCACCTCCACTAAATCGATAGAATGGAGCTCCCATAAGTTTTTTTGCATCTTAAACTGCACATCATTCTTGAGTATTGATAGGACTTCGTAGTATCAACATCAACCCATTCTGATATCTCAATCACCAGTACTCTGAACAAGCTCTCGCTACGATAAAAAAATAAACCAGTGTTATTATTTGTAATTTTAGCCACAAATATGCAATTACTACTTACAATCTTCTTGTATTGATAACTTCTGTAGTATCAAATTGAAGTTACTTTGACCATCTGAATTACCTTGAATTCTTGACAACAGCTCTCACCTACAAAAACAAAAGACAATCAATTTAGCACACAAATACAAATTACTTTCTTACCGCATTTTCTTGAGCAGTGGTAACTTTTGTATACCAAATTTGAGCCAATCTGACTATTTTGAATTTACCAGTCACTGTTAATAGCTCTTAGCTACAAAAAAGAAAGGCCAGAGTTAATTTTGCATATTAGCTAACAAATATGGAATTTGCGTACTTATCTCAGCTTCCCTCGAGAAGTAGTAGCTTCCATAATTAATACTTACTACTGACTATCAACGACTCCAACGGCTCTTGACAACCAACAACCGGCACTCCGTATCCCCCCATAAACGGCGAAGTTTTGAAATTAAGTCTGGAAAAGGGTCTTCAATGCCATAGTAACCTGTCGAATCAACTTTTTTTGTCTTGAAAACAAGCGTTTTAGCAGGAATTTTCTCATACTTTGGAGCTTAAGTATAAAGTAAGGTTTGCTTAATGCTGTAGTTTCAGAATAAACTGGAGTCAAGCCTAAATAGCCGTGTTTTTAGGAGAAAAAAGTTCCCCCCGCGCGCGCGTTTAAAGAGCATACGTACCATCCATACAGCATAACCGACACTCTTATGGCGAGCGAGCGTAGCGAGCGAGACACTTACAGGGGTAACACAATTGAAAATCGGGGATGTTTGTTTATTTTTTGTATATATGTTTGGACGTACGTATGTCATTTTGTACTTGACCCTCGCGTTTTTGTGTTAGTTGTGGTCGACCCCGTCCCAAATTGCACTAAACAGAATCTCTGGTTTATCGATCAGTACCCGTATCACCCTAGAAATTGAATTGTTTACCGTTTTTTGAATCTTTTGCGGGTGCAGTTAAACTTGAAAACTTAGGGACTTCCATTTCTATTCGAGTTAGTGGCGGTGGTAAGTCAATGCGCTCTTTGTCATGGTTATAAGCCGTGCGCAACAGTTTTTACTTGAAATACATTGTCCACTAGATACCCCGAAGGTAAGTCCACCTTAGCTAAAGAATATCACAAAGAAAACTTTTAAATAACGTGTATTGTTTTGTTGTTTGTTTTTTCCCTTCAATTCAAGCAGTTGCAGAGAGTTGTTACTATGGCACTGAAATCCCTTTACCCTGTATGCTAAATAAAAAAACTGGACCTCATCAGTAGCTTCAGTGTTAGAAGTCAAAATCATTCATATAAAAATAGTATAGTCTTTAGGCTCGCTCGCCATTTGTGCTGAAGCACACCACTAGTATATATAACATATACCCGATTTTGCATTATCCACCCCTAATTCAGCGAGCGAGCGAAGCGAGCGAAGCTGACTCTCAGTCGTGTTCAATTGAGATTTCAGATATATATTATGTATACGTACGTCAAAAGATTTCGCCCGCGCTTCTAATTACGTAAGTTAGGTAAAGCGTTCAGTTCCAGTATTTTTCAATTAACGAGCGCGGAGAATCCTGCTGCACTGCCTTACGCAACTCTGTTTCAACCAAAACGTTTATAGCTACTCTCTTCTTGAAACAATTGTGAAGTCTTTGTCAAGCTGCCCTTCTTTGCCACTGCTTTCAAGTTTATTCAGGTAATTCTGTTATTGTTACTACAATGCATGGGGGTCCACTTCCTTAGTCTGGGATCAGAGACTTCAGATTCTCTGATGCTAACTGAGAATGGAAAGGGTTACACTGTGCACTACAGTTAGATGTAATTTCTGTCCTATTTTTCAGTAAAAAGAGTCTGCTCGCTCGCCATGCATTTGCGCTATTCGAGCGCACCACTAGTACTGTCTCGCTCGCTACGCTCGCTCGCCAACAAACAAACATCCCCGATTTTCAATTGTGTTACCCCTGTAAGTGTCTCGCTCGCTACGCTCGCTCGCCAATAATATGTAGGTATGTATGCGTACGTCAAAAAATTTCGCCCGCGCTTCTAATTACGTAAGGTAGGTAAAGCGTTCACAGTTCCAGTATTTTTCAATTATCGAGCACGGAGAATCCTGCTGCACTGCCTTACGCAACTTTGTTTCAACCAAAACGTTTATAGCTACTCTCTTCTTGAAACAATTGTTAAGTCTTTGTCAAGCTGCGCTTCTTTGCCACTGCTTTCGAAGTTTATTCAGGTAATTCTGTTACTGTTAACTCTTCATGCCTAATCATTGCTATTATTTAGCGATTTCCTTCACAAATCATCGTTAACTATACTCATAATATATTTACTCGCTCGCCATGCATTTGCGCTATTCGAGCGCACCACTAGTTGGCGAGCGAGCGTAGCGAGCGAGACACTTACAGGGGTAAAAATGAAAAAATCGGGGATGTTAGTATTAGGGGTGGACAATGCAAAATCGGGTATATGTTATATATATATATGTATGTATGTATGGATGGTACGTATGCTCTTTAAATGCGCGCGCTTCTAATTACGTAAGTTAGGTAAAGCGTTCACAGTTCCAGTTTTTTTCAATTAACGAGCGCGGAGTATCCTGCTGCAGACGCAACATTGTTTCAACCAAAAAGTTTACAGCTACTCTCTTCTTGAAACAATCGTGAAGTCTTTGTCAAGCTGCGCTTCTTTGCCACTGCTTTCGAAGTTTATTCAGGTAATTGTTAGTTTAGTCTGGGATCAGAGACTTTAGATTCTCTGATGCTAACTGAGAATGGAAAGGGTTACACTGTGCACTACAGTTAGATGTAATTTCTGTCCTATTTTTCTGTAAAAAAGAGTCTGCTCGCTCGCCATGCATTTGCGCTATTCGAGCGCACCACTAGTTTAGATATATGTATGGACGTATGTATGTCATTTTGTACTTTGACCCTCGCGTTTTTGTGTTAGTTATGTGGTCGACCCCGTCCCAAATTGCACTAAACAGAATCCTCTGGTTTATCGATCAGTACCCGTGTCACCCTAGAAATTGAATTGTTTACCGTTTTGAATTCTTTTGCGGGTGCAGTTCAAACTTGAAAACTTAAGGGACTTCCATTTCTATTCGAGTTAGTGGCGGTGGTAAGTCAATGCGCTCTTTGTGTCATGGTTATAAGCCGTGCGCAACAGTATTTACTTGAAAATACATTGTCCACTACTACCGCCAAGGTAAGTCTGTGTAGGTGCATTTCCAGTTGTGTCAAAACATTGTGTGTTACAACCACTACTTAGCTAAAGAATATCACAAAGAAAACTTTTAAATAACGTGTATTGTTTTGTTGTTGTTTTTTTCTTTCCAAGCAGTTGCAGAGAGTTGTTACTACGGCACTGAAATCCCTTTACCCTGTATGCTAAATTAAAAAACTGAACCTTATTAAGTGTTAGAAGTCAAAATCATTCATATAAAAATAGTATAGTCTTTAGGCTCGCTCGCCATTTGTGCTCAAGCCCATCACTAGTATAACTGCATATAGACCTTTTCAATCCGTCGGAGACGCCTTACCTATCACGTGATGACCGCGCCCACGCGATCAGCATACGTAGGGCAAAAAACGAACTGGTTGGTACTCAGCAGCCATAGTAGTGTCAGTTTATGGTGAGATTGAATGCGAGATTATGGAATATTCCAAGTTTTTGGACTATCCCTCTCAGAGAAGGTATGCTAACAAACTCCAGATTGATGGAGAAAAGCTTCCTGACCCTTATGAAATTCTGGACACTCTGTGGCAAGATGATGTAACTAAATGGCCCAACATGGAGTTTGGTGATCTGTACACATATCTTAGAGATACAAAAGGTCCTTATACAAAATAAAGTTTAAAAGTATATAAATCTCTACAAGCTTATAATTATTTTTACAATGGATATGTTCGTACTGTGTACATATTTGAACCATCAAACAGTAATTTTTCCATTCTGAAGGCTAAAATTAATCCAAGTCAGAAGGCACCAGATCAAAATCATGAAGCTTGGGTTATAGTGGCCAAAGATAGTGGGGAAATCAAGACAGCACATTGTATATGCATGGCAGGGTATGTTTATTTAAATTGTTTATGAAAATGACTATTATAATGTTGTATTCTTCTCATAGCTTGGATGAAGCTTGCAGTCATGTAGCAGCATTGTTGTTTAAACTGGAAGCTGCTTGTTGTCTTGGCTACAACATTTATTCCAACTATCTAGTTATAGCAACATAATATTATGTTATTGTTACTGTTTCCAAAATGAATTTCATATATTTTTCATGCAAACAAAACTTTTGAAGAGATTAAAAATTAAATAACATGAACATAATAAGTGTACGAAATTAGTGAACTAACATTGGATGCAAATTACTCAAAGCAGCACAAACTACCAGTATTTTATCAATAGTCGTATAATTGAACTCGTGTGGTTTTTTTTAAAGTGTGATTGGAATTGTGCTCTGCAAAAGTTTGAAATTCTTAATTCTTCCAATTGCTCGTTCAACATGAATTCTAACTCGAGATAGAGCTCTTGAAGAGTTAATTTCTCTCTGAGATAGCTGTGCCTTTCCCCTCGTAAACGGTGGAATAGCTAGTGAAGCTCCAATAGATTTTCTCTGTTGGCTTTTATTCCCAGTGACAGAATAAGAGAATAATGATGGAACATAATCAGGATTATTCTTAAGTTTGGAGGGTTTACCTAGAAAAGTTGATGCACGCAACAAAACAACAACATATTAACTAGTGTTATGCTAGATTGCCATGTTATTAGCATCTTACCAGAAATAAAATGATCACTACATATCCTTGAATATTTATTTGGCTGCCATCGTTCCCTCTTAATAGCTTGCACCCAGAGCCTTCTCGCACAGCATCACCTCGAAATCAAAACATCCTTACGCCCTTCTCTCTGCTATATCTCTTGGTACATCCCACAGCACAGCAACTGGAAGGCATAATAATCTTTCAAGCGAGAGCCTACTGGAGGTAAATGCTTCTTGCCCTACAAGCTTTTACCGCCAACGATCACGTGATACCTGGAAAAGGGTTTCCGTAGAGAAAAAAAGGTCTATAGGAAACCGAGATCAAAATCGCAACTGCGTGCGTGCGGTAGACGCAAACTACGCGTAGCCCAGACCCTTTTCCAAACCGCAAACGTATACGTAGCAAAGATGTACAGGACGAAATTGTTTACCATTGGTTTTGTATAGGAGGTCCTAAATATTTCAGAGGGTGCGGCTAAGAAAAGAAGAAAGAATGCATAAATATTAATTCATTAGTTATTTTAACTGGTACCAATTTGGTGATAAAAAGTAACATTTCCAACTCCAGTCGTCACTGAAGCAACTAGAGTGTAGTCACTGTCAGGCACTAGCCTTTCTTCGAGCTGAACTTAAAGAGTGTTGTTAACTCCGGTGTAATTTTTTCCTCCAGTGTACACAATCGAGTTGCTTTCTGAATGAGGAATGGTCAGTAGAAGCTTAGCTTGTTGGTACTCACAAACAGGAGGAGGCTACAGGAACAGAAAGCAACCAATCCATTTAACCACAAACAGATTCATGATGAATGTCTAGTGTAGTTTGTTCCATTGGAGTACAATTGTAAGTAAAAAAAAAATCCTGAATACTTCTACACTGTGCCAACACTTGAGAATGGTAAAGCATTTAGAAGACCATAAAAGAACTGGTATTTTTGGTTCTCCAGTGTCTGGTTGAGAAGCTAGACCCTTTACCTAACCTTCAACAGCAGACAGATAAATTGAGGAAGAATTATTGTATGCCAGCATATCTAAAAATACCAATAAAAAGGTGTGTTGATAATGACAAAATGAAGAAGGAAGGTGCATTAGTAGGGGAGCTAGGAGGATCTATAATAATTCTTGTATTGTAAAAACTCAGATGAGTAATTTATGGAAAGCTGGTTTCAAAGTATAACTGTAATAGAATAAGTGTTGGCTTCAGAATTAAAAAAAAAAAAGAACTGAGTTTATCACTTCAAACACAAAAGTCATTCCAGTTCATTTAATAACCCACATCCATAGAAGCTGGGTTGCTTGCTAATAAGTATGTGCAGAGTCTGGCAAAGTCATACTAAAGTTTCAGCTTATGAAATGTTGTTTTTTCAATTCAGAAATATAAATTTTATATAGCTAACTGGTATATTGAAGCTAGCTATGGCTTAGTGTGGACAGCTTCAGTCTTACAGTGTAAGAAAATCAAGCCCAACAAGCTGATGTGACTTTGTCAGCAGCCAATGATCCATCGTGCAGTAACCACAAGAACATTGTTACCAAATGAAACAATAAGCACTGCAAATATTTATATGTGTAAAAATTGTGCTCTCAATTGTGATTCTAAATGGCAGGTAAACTAATGAATGGACATAGACATACTAGCAAATATGCTGATCATAGTGTCTGCCTTTTCTCTCATTTTCTCGAAACTATGTAGAAATTTAAAAAAGTGACAAATTTTATTTCCTAGTCTGGGCTCCTCTTCTCTCAATGCATAAAAGTTTTCCATTTTCGAGATTCGCTATAGACAAAGTGAATGAATGACAAAGAAACTACTGTAACCATTATGCACATGAGTGTTGAGGGTTAAATCAGATGCAGCTTTGTGACAATACAATTTGTGTTTCCAAACCATATATTTGTATGACAATGAATGGCACAAATAAGTTAGCTATATGGATAATGTGCCTATAAAATGGAATGCTTACATTGAATCACAAGCTTTCAAGTCAGAGGTACAGTGTGGCAGAATTCAAAATTGACTTTTCTAATCTATGTTACTCTGTGTAGACTCTGTATTGTGAAATATACCCGTATAGCATGAAGTATACTTCCTGTATATTTAAATTGATATTCCTGCCATATTTTGTAGGAAATAGGATCAATTCTTAAAACAGTCTTTTCAAACATTCCAATGTCTGCAAGCAATAAAAGCAAGAGGAAAGAATCATTGCCTGTTGGCTGTACTTTGAAAGTAAACTATTAATTATAATTCTAGACTCTCCACAGAACACTTATAAGTCCTTGTACAAAAAGATGAATGTTTCTTTAATGCATGGACTTTGTAAAATATACCCATTATAGCATGATATATTTCCTCTATATTGATATTCCAGCAATACATATTTTGTAGGAAAAAAGGTCAGGTCACTCAGCAAACTAAGCAAGGTCAATTAGACATAAATAACATGCTATCTTAATTGTTTTAAAGGCTATAATCTGAACATCTCTTTTACACATTCCCAAATTATTGGTTTGTAAACTAGTTTTTGTATTCTCACAATCTGTGCAACGATTAGTGATTCACCCAGTATTTCATATCTATTCTATTTTTATTCTCTCCTGCTCGCTTCCTTCCTGATCCATCCCAGATTTCCTTACTCCTCTTCTTTTTGAACTCATGAATTCCCTACTCCTCTTTTGGCTATCTCTCTTTTTCCTCAATATTCCAGTCTTTCTGTCTATTTTAATTCACTCATTGAAGTAGTTACATAAGTCAGTCTTTTCTTACCTGCTTCTATTTATCTTGACCCCTTGCTGCTTCTCGGCATTTCTTATAGCCATGATTTATGGTTAGCTACTCTAGGAACCCAAGTCAGTTCAGCGAATGAATTATTCATGAATACAAGAACCCAGTGTTCAGTTATTGTTGTTGTTTTTAGTGGGGGATGACCGGGCAAGCCCTAAAAAAAAAAAATGAGTATACAACAGATCAATAAGGCATTCCAAGGATTATGTAGTTGCTGATGAGTGTGCCTGCCTGTGAAAGTGGTGGCAGAGGGTTTGAATCCATTTTTTTCCTCTGTTGCGACACTTTACCAACTCTACTCACTTAATTATTCATTGCAATATACACTGTCGGCAGTCACCATTATCTTTACACACAAGTATAATGATTATATAATAGTATAATAATAATGGTAATTGTGGGGCGAGGCACCTTCGTTGAGCCGGTAAATGGTTGTCAAAGAAGAATACTCGCTCAAGTGAGGTTCTAATACGAATTTAGTTTACTGCTACCAGAGTCTGCTGTGGCTTCAGCAGTGCGCCCAGGATGATTCTCCAATCAGTACAGATTTATTGTTAGTTGGTGAAGGGTAAGGAACACACACACACACACACACACCGAATTACAAAATAAACAGACTAGCAAAACTGATACAGAGCACATGCATATATGGAAATCCAGGATGGGCCTATACCTAGGCCGGCTCATTGCAATCGCCCACAAAACACAAAGCCAATGCGGCTCACAACATGATACAATTAAAAATAGAGTATTTGTGCATATAGTTGTCTCATTTCCTCTCTTCCTGGCTTCTCTTCTGTTTATTCCTTGTCCTCCATCTCTGCTCCACTTTCTTCTCTTTCAATGAAGAGTGGACCTACAGTTATAATAATTAAAAATAATAATAGTAGGAATAGGAATAATAGTAGTAGTAGTAACTAGTGGTGTGCTTGAGCACAAATGGCGAGCGAGCCTTAAACTACACTATTGTTAAATGATTGATTTTAACAACTAACACTCAAGCTACTAAAATAAAGTTGAGTTTTTAAATTAAGTTAATGCGGTAAAGGGGTTTCAATTCCATAGTATCTGCTCCCCGCAACTGTTTGAATTGAAAAAGAAACAACAAAATCAAGTCACCTTATTTAAAATTTTCTTTGTGATGTTCTTAATAGTAGTTGTAACGCACAATACTTTCACACAACTGAACATACCTACGCAAGACTTACCTTCGTAGTTTGTCTAGTGGACAATGAATTTTTAAGTAAATGCTGGTGAGTAGGGCTTATATAACTGTGACAAATAGCGTTGAAAAAGAAGCAACAAAATCAAGTCACCTTATTTAAAATTTTCTTTGTGATGTTCTTAATAGTAGTTGTAACGCACAATACTTTCACACAACTGAACATACCTACGCAAGACTTACCTTCGTAGTTTGTCTAGTGGACAATGAATTTTCAAGTAAATGCTGTTGAGTAGGGCTTATATAACTGTGACAAATAGCGTATTAACTTACCACCGCCACTAACTCGAATAGAAATGGAGCTCCCATAAGTTTTTGCGTTTTAACTGCACCCGCAAAACAATTCAAAGCGGTAAACAATTCAATTTCTATGGTGATACGGGTAATGGTCGCTAAACCAGAGGATTCTGTTTAGTGAAGTTTGGGACGGGGTCGAACGCGGAGCGAACACAAAAATACGGAGGGTCAAAGTACAAAATGACATACATACGTCCAAACATATATCTAAATAAATAAACAAACATCCCCGATTTTCGATTGTGTTACCCCTGTAAATGTCTCGCTCGCTACGCTCGCTCGCCAATAATAATAATAATAATAATAATAAAACTAGTGGTGTACTTGAGCACAAATGGCGAGTGAGCCTAAAACTACACAATTGTTATATGATTGATTTCAATTCTAACACTCAAAGCTACTAAAAGTAGGGTCCAGTTTTTAAATTACATTTATATGTAAAGGCATTTCAATGTCATAGTAACCCGTCCCCGCAACTGTTTGAATTGAAAAAAAAAAAACATTATTATTTAAATGTTATTGGAATATGCTTGAGCTAAGTAGTAGCTAAAACGCACAATATACTTGCACACAACTGGACATACCTACACAAGACTTATCTGTACAATTGTCAAGTAATTACCGTTGCGTACAGCTATAACTATGATAAAGAGCACATTGACTCACCGCTGCCCACAAACTCGAATAGAAAATAGAATTCTGGTATGTTTTCAAGTTTTAACAACACCCACAAAAGAATTCAAAACGATAAACAATTCAATTTCTAGGGTAATACGGGTAATGATAGCTAAACCTGAGGATTCTGTTTAGTGAAGTTTAGGACGGGGTCGACCACCGAACTAACACAAAAGTATACGAAGGTCAAAGTAGATATGACATACGTACATCCCCACATATATATAAACAAATATCCCCGATTTTCAATTGAGTTACCCATGATAGTGTCTCGCTCGCTTCACTCGCTCGCCAATAATACCTAATGTGTTGATTACTCTACCTTTAGTGGCTTTGTAGTTCAACATCACGCAGAAACATACTGCAACCAGCACTGCTACTACAAACAGTATGAACACGCCTCCAATCACACCTCCTATCAATCCACCCAGAAGTCCTAGAACATAAAGGCACGTGCCGTAGTCAAGAAAAAAGTCAAGATAGAGAGAGAATAAAAAAAAGAGAGACAGAGACGGTCACAGTGAACATTAGAACATACTAAATTGAGTTAATTTTTACAAGGAAGATTCTAGGCTCCTACCAATCCCTCTCTTTCGTTATGGAGGAGAACTACATACCAATTGAAAGAGAAGAATTTTTTGCCAGCACACTGTATTTCACAAAGCAGACCATTAAGAAATATACATGATCAATTCGTTATAAACAATAAGCAATCTATAACTTACCTGTGTTAGATTGAGGACACAACACTGTATCTGTAAAACATAACAGTACAATTGATAAGGTAAAATAAACAAAAGTAATAAAAACTTCACATTTAAAAATTGAGGAGCACATAATCAAGTAAATTAGCTATGGAATATGTCACAAGTAGAATCACTTTCTACCACATATTGTACAGTCTATACTGCAACAATCACACCTCCTATCAGTCCACCCAGAAGTCCAAGAACATAAAGGCACGTGCCATAGTCAAGAAAGAGATCAAGATAGAGGGAGAACAAAGAAAGAGAGATAGAGATGGTCACAGTGAGCACTAGAACATACTAAGTTGAGTTAATTTTTACTAGGAAGATTCTAGGCTCCACCAATCCCTCGCTTTCTTTACAAAGGAGAACTACATACCAATTGAAAGAGAAGATTATTTTGCCAGCACAAAGTATTTCATGAAGCAGACCATTAAGAAATATACATGATCAATTCGTTATAAACAATAAGCAATCTATAACTTACCTGTGTTAGATTGAGGAGACAACACTGTATCTGTAAAACATTACAGTACAATTCATTAGGTAAAATAAACAAAAGTACTAAAAACTTTACATTTAAAATTGAGGAACACATAATCAAGTAAATTAGCTATGAAATATGTTACAAGTAGAATCATTTTCTACCTCTTACATCATGGGATACATATTGTACAATCTATACTGCAACACTTTCCGTGTGGGGAATATATATTTACATCTTACCAAAGACAATCTCCGCAGTTGCATTCCCAGTCACTGTAGTTACTACAGCAATGAGCGTGTAGTTGGTGTTTGGCATCAGTTTGTTCTCGATGGTGAAGGTAAGTGATGTCGAGTATCCAGAGAAAGTGGTCGATGCAACCAAAATACTCTCATTGCTGTCCAGTTGGATCGCCCGTAAGGTCAACTCAGCTTGCTGGTAATCACAAACAGGAGGAGGCTGCAACAAACACATTGGATTATGAGTCACTTGAAAATGACACAACCAATGGCAGTGCAGACTGTTAGTGCAAGAGCTACATAAAAGTTCAATGGGGCAATACGTCTATGCTGTCTATCAATCCACTCCTGGCATGTATGTCCATTGAATATAATATAGGCATTCAATACCTTGTGTTTATTCAACAATACAATGGGAAAAACAGAGTGGGTATTGAACTTATCCAATACATTCAAGGAAAGGCAAAATACGACATATTTACCAGAATCAGCTCCTATGAAGCAGTGACTATAATTATTAATAGGATGGCTATAATTATGGTGGCTCGCTGGCATTGTCTGGTATTGTTTCCATCCCGATATTCCCCCTGGAGTCTGGTACTAGGGAAAATGAACTTTTGTTCCTGACCATCTTCTCCAAAACAATTGCACACGTAATGAATTTAAATAGTAACAAATAGCCATCTTTATTAATTTTGTGCATCATGTAGTGCTGACAGACAAATGTATTGCTCAACTTCCAAATTGTGTGGGCAGGTCTCTTTTCTGAGTACTTCTAAAGTAGACAATTACCAAGAGTCAATACCTTTGAATCGAACAAAATCACACTGAATAGCACTTAGCTCCACCCATTTAACGTACAACACACATGCATATCAATTGAAGTTTGAATGCATCTACTGAAAATCAACTTCTTTTCTTTTACTGATCGCATCCTTACCATAACTGAGATCTTCACCTCTGGGTCGCTATTATTTATAAAGCGAACCACAGCTTGAAAGTTACTAAACTGGTTTCGTGGAGCTAAAATAATTAGAGAAAGTTAAAAGATAATTAAATCATTTCAAAGAGACACATTACCAATTGGGAAGCCGGTAACAACAGTGATTGCATTACTGTCACCTACAGAATTAGTGGCTATAACCGCAAACTCAATATCAATGCACTGAGTAGCAACACTGGGTATGTTGCGGTAGTGATTGAGGGTGGAGCTAATAAATTGCATACGTCGTCCACTGGAAACTTCCGTCTCCACTACGGTATAATTTAATATGGGATAACCCTGACTGGTAAAGGGTTCATCCCACTCCAATTGGATCTCGATGGTAGACACCAGGGATGTCCTCACACCAGGTGGAAGGGGCGGACCTACAAAATTGACATGTTATTAATTTATCAAGCTGGTATATTTAATTAGATCGTAATGGCTATGTACAGTTTATTATGCTAAGAAAATGACCAATGCCCACTGACCATATGCAGTATATACACCACTTAAGTCCTTCAACTAGTGCATTTTTTAAATGTGTTACCTGATCATTTACAATTGCTACAGGAGTATGTTAGAATAAGAAAATATACATGTATTGTATAAGTAATGCAAGTATGTGTGAGTTTGTTTATACTAGTGGCAAACTTTATTTGTCTGCAAGTCAGCTAGATGCAAAATTAACTTTATTCTCTGGAAAACAGCTTAAAATGTCATATTAGATAGAAATTTTCTCACCTAAATGTCATATTGTAAAACATTAATGAAAGGAACAATCAAAAAATAATTTATAATTACTCACCCACTACAGTCAAATAGGCGGGGTCAGAATTCACTGACATACTTTGGAATGGGTCAAATCCCCTACAACTGAAGTGACTACCATTGTTCACTTCACTGGCCGACACATTCATGTACTTAAAGTTTGAATCAGTGTAGAATGTGAAGCCTCGTTCAAAAATTATGGACCCGTGAGGTAACTCATCCTCAACATATTGTTTCCCTAAATCTGGGAGAAATACAATCCAGGAAATAACATCGGGTGGTAGTGGTGGTATGAAATCAAATGAGCAGGAGAAGATAGCAGTAGTGTTGGTAGGCACTGTTTGGTTGACTGGACTGACTCTAAAACACACTAACACACAATATTTGATATAGTCATGCAAGGAGAAGTAAATTTTACTCTATTCATCACTAAACTGAGAGTGTGAACTCCCTAAATCCCTCAATGTATTCACCTTTGAAATTATGACATTCTGATTAAGTCTCAAGACAAAGTATGAGGTTTATACATATGTAGTTGATTCTGTCACATGTGATGCTGAGCCTACAATTTTATATCCACATTGAATAATTTATACCTCAGTCATCACTGATCTTCATGCTGTGGTATATTTTATCTACTCAGCGAATGAATTCAAGACCTCCAATGCTTCAAGCCCTCAAGACATCAAATGCTTCAAGCCCTCGCTGGTAAATTCCAGCTGCCCACTCCTCAAACTCAGCCCCATTGAACAGACAAGTTAACGGCAAACTCCAATAGCTACAAAAATATGTCTTCCTACTCGAGTCCATTTGGTGCAAGTCATTTCACACTTGAAATACAAGATAAGCTCTCTTTGCAAACTAGCAGGCTACTAGAGAAATGTTTGACCTTTTGAAAGAGTTTGCTATTTAGAACTAGAAAACTCTATGTCTCCTCCTTGACTGGTGCCATTGGGGTATGTATGCTGATTTGTTCATATGTACCTTCTCATTAAAAGCAAAGACTTTATCTATTCATACCTTCAAGCATTAAACACAAATTGAACACTGGCTTTCTTGGTAAAATATCCTCACACTCAAACAACTGCACTGCCATGACAACTAAAATTCTTCAAATAGTCTTTTCAAACATTCCAATGTCTGCAAGCAATAAAAACGAGAGGGAGGCATCATTGCCTGTTGGCTGTACTTTGAAAGCAAACTATTAATTGTAATTCTAGACCTCCATAAAACACTTATAAGTCCTTGTACAAAAAGATGAATGTTTCTTTAAAGCATTGACTTTGTAAAATATATCCATTATAGCATGATATATATTTCCTCTATATTCATATTCCAGCAATATTTTGTAGGAAAAAGGGTCAGGTCACTCAGCAAACTAAGCAAGGTCAATTAGACATAAATAACACACTATCTTAATTGTTTCAATTTTCACAATTTCACAGAGTTCTCCACTGCTTACAGATGTCCAGGTGATTTTGAACTTGCTATATGCACAATAGCTGTGAACCATGAAGTAGAGTACAATATACGTGATTGCGATGAATGGCTTACACTCAGCTGGACTGTACAAAATCCATTACAATTTGTATTTATTAAATAAAAAAAAAGAATTGGATTACTGTTTAATGCTCAAACCTACACGTATCTCATATTGACTTGTTTGCGATTGAATTGAACGGGATCAAAAGATATGGAATGATCAACAGTAATGTATCATTACAAGTGGAAGTAGAATGAAATGAAGTGAGACTATGCATGTGTTAATTGGACATTTTTTATCCTTTTACTGATTTCAGAAAATGCAAGACTATAAAAACAAACTACAACCATTTCTCATATTATATTAAATAGTTCATTTTAGCACAGTTTAAGCAAGAGCAATGGGCAGATGGAAACAAATAAAAATACATGTAGACTTAACTTATGGAATTCACGAAACCCAGCTCATACAATTTAACACTTAATCACTGATTGCTTGTTTACTTGTTGGTTTGCGTTTTAACATAAGTAGCAAAGCTTCTCTAAAGATAGACTCAGATCAATGACAGTCAGGCTATAAATCTGAAGGAAACTATACTCCATAAACTAGCTGAACACACTGTCAGAAAAATGGGTCAGCTAGAAGACTACAGAGACCACCACATAGTTTTATATGCCTTATGAGTTGAATGTAACCTGGATGAAGCAGTAAAATATAAACAAATGATCAACGACTGACGACAATGACAAAATGACAACAATTAATAGCTGAAGAAGAATGGATAATATAAACCAATAGTGAGTGCACATGAAAAGAAGTCTCTGTGGGCCTTGGCCTGAACATACTCCCCAGTAGGGCTAAGCCTGAATAATTATCTATGGCATATTTGAGGATATTTTCTTCATAATTTAGTCATGTACAATATTATTTGTCTAGATTCACTCACTGTATCAAAACTAGTCTAAGGGAAAGGTTCGATAGTTATGTATGCACAGGAAGTATGTATTGATTGAATTAACATTTTATAGAAGGGCAGAATGGTGGAGTGGTTAGAGAAGGAATGAGGGAAGAGGCAGTAGAAGGGGTTGGGAAGGTAACACTTACAAAAGATAATCTAAAATCTCTCCTAAATGTTGTAATTAAACACTTAACATCATTCCATTTCAAGAGCAGGTGTAGCTCTAAACACATAAGCATCCATCCTATCCAGATTCAGCACTAACAAATATAGTAATAGCTATAACCTTACATTATGTTAGTTGAAACAACTAAGCAAAGGTATTGAGGGGAAATTTACCAGTTTGCAGCACGCTACATACAAGACACAGCAATACAAAAATTGCCCGAAAAGCCACCTCCAAATTTGTAGTCTCGCAAGCCAGACCCTTTACCAGACTCTACACGGGGGAAATACCAGCCTATCTCGTATTTGCCACATTCCTTTCCGCTCGTGATGAATACGTTTATGCCAACCGCAGAACTGCGCGCAGACTACACTGTATACGATCAGATTGATTCAAGCACAGGTGATCTATGGAAGCGTTGACTCCTTTGCAGAGCGGGATTAGTGAAGTTACATCTGACCTGGGCTTAACTCTGAAGCCTAAACAGGAGATATGTTTGCAGAAGTTTGCTTCTGGGCGAGATGTATTTGTTTCTTACCCACTGGTTATGGAAAATCCTTGTGTTATATTCTATTGCCAAGGTTATTTGATGCTCTTAGAGGTGTTTCTGGACAGTCAATTGTTCTAGTCGTGTCACCTCTGATAGCCTTAATGAAAGATCAGGTTGGAAGCATAACAAAAATGGGCATCAGAGCAACTTTTATTTCAGACAAGGAATCCATCTCTACTCAAACTAAACAAGAAATAGAGAGGGGTGAATATCAGGTCATTTTTGTGTCTCCTGAGGCACTTTATCTAGAATATACTGTTTAAATTTAGTTGGCTTTGTAGTGGATGAAGCTCACTGCATAAAGAAATGGTATGTAGCTATGTAGATAGCAATAACAACCTAGCTTACAAGTTGTTACAGATATTTTATTCTATTTTATAATACTATAATGTTCCGAGTGGTTGTGTTGATTCATACATAATGTCTTGTTTAATTGTAGGGGTTAGAACTGAATTTTCACACCTAGATGAAATTAGAAGTATCATACCAGACACAGTTCGAGTGATGGCATTAACCGCAACAGCCACAAAATCTACCAGAAAATGTATTATAAATAGTTTAAGTATGCAGATGCCAGAAATCATTTACATTCCTCCAGCTAGAGATAATATCGTATATGCTGTGAGTGATAGAGGAGATGATGTAATTAGTAAAGTTTTTCAAGGTACTGTGGAGAAGTTAAAGATTGAGAGAAGTAACATGGAAAGAATTATAATATTCTGTAAGACATACGATAATGTAATTTCAATATATCAAATTTTTAAGCATAGTGTATAAGAATATTTTACTGATCCAAAAGGAGCTCCAAACCAATAATCTAATTTTCTACCGGGGAATAGAGCAGTGCCGTTTTATTTTTTTAACTCGATGCTGGCTGGGAAAACCCCATAGCAACCATATATCACTAAATAGACCAAGAGTTTGGGATTCCCCTCATTTTTTGATTGAGAAAATTGAATAATATTTAAGCCATCTACTAATACTTCAAAAAAAAATTTTTTTCCCCCAAAAAAATCCACTTTTCCCATCAATAACAAATAAAATAAAATAGAAATAATATTGTTTGATGCATTATATACCAATATTATATTAGTTCAACAATAAAATATGTTGTTTGTTGTGTGTGGTGCTGATTGTGATCATGTAGGAGACATCTATGAGTGTCCACAAGGAACGTATGCCATCGGACGTCGAGCTCCACTACAAAACAATTTCATATACACAAAAACACAAACAACAAAGATATTTGTAATACAAACAACAAATTATTCATGATCCTATATAATTGCAACTTTATGATTTATTGTATGCGGTTTCATACAGGATTTTTGTTTGGGGTGGGGCTCCGAGTGTACTTCGCCACACCCATTTTTTGGAACCTACACTACTTTGATGCACATCTTTGCATACGAGTCTATACTTCACACTGATGATCAGTGTTCGGTCCTATGCACTAAAGGCTCAGTTAAGATAGGAACATAATGGGATACAATATCAGACTAAAAATAAATGCTTCCTAAATGTTTATTTCTATTCAACTCCCAAAATTCTAGGGGGGAACCCAGCGCTAGCCTCCCACTGTATGAACACCTGCTATGTATACTCCACACTGTACATGAGAGAAACATGTATTGAGATAGTGTACTTTGAAAATGAAAAGCAGTACAAGCACACACGTGGAATTCAACTTACCCGGCATGGATGGTGTCACAGACTGAACGATCCCTCCCATAGGATCCGGAACCTCCATACAATACCAAAAAACACAAGACAACAATGACATTTGTAACATAACTGCTGGCCTCGCTGAATTGAGCCCCCCCTCCCCCGTCATTACTTTTCACTGACATTCTTGTACCATAACCCCGCCCCTCCCCCGTCTTACTTTTCACTGGACATTCTTGTAACATAACTGCTGGCCTCGCTGAATTGAGCCCCCCCCTCCCCCGTCATTACTTTTCACTGACATTCTTGTACCATAACCCCCCCTCTCCCCCGTCATTACTTTTCACTGACATTCTTGTACCATAACCCCCCCTCCCCCGTCATTACTTTTCACTGACATTCTTGTACCATAACCCCCCCTCCCCTAGCTGGACACCCAAATATCAGTAAGTTGAAATGAAATTCAACTTACTTGGCATGGATGATGTCACAGACCGAAAAAGACCGAGTTCGTTCTCTCTCAGGTTGGATCCGGAAGTGCCACATACTGTTTGTTCATGGTTGCTCTCTCTCTCTTTCCACAAATGCACGCACACACATACACATACACACACACACACAAGAAAAAAGAAGCTACAGGTGAATACAGATCATAAAAATAAATGTATAATTTATTATACATAAATTGACTGGTGCACACACACACACACACACACACACATGAAATTCAACTTACATGGGCATAGTAGTCACGATCCAAAAAGATCCAGAGTTCCCTCCCAGGTTGTATACGGAAGTGCCACATACTGTTTGTCCACGAATGCTCTCTCTCATTCCACAAATGCACACACACACATACACACACACACACACTAGAAAAAGAAGATACAGATGAATACAGGTCATAAAAATAAATGTATAATATAAATTGACTGGTGTACACACACACACATACAAATTCAACTTACATGGGCATAGTAGCCCCGATTAGAAAAGACCCCACCCCCCCCACCCCCGAGTTCGTTCCCTCCCCGGTTAGATCTGGAAGTGCCAGAATAACATTTCAACTCCACGCACACACATATACATCGAGTGTGAAGCTCCACTACAACACCACAAAAACACAGACAACGACAACGACAATAACAATACATATTACAACTTTTGGGATGTTCAGGGAGGGGGAGGGGGGGGGAGCAGCCACAAATATCAAAGTCTGTGGTCCTTTACACAAAAGATTATGGAATATCAATGGGTGTGTTGTCATCTTTCTTCCACTCTCCCCCTACCTCATCCACCCGACTCTTGTTCTTCAATTCCCGCCTTCTCCGACTGCGAGGACGTCCAGAACTCGGAGCAGGAGGAGCCACTTCCTCTTCTTCATCAGTGGAACCTGCTTCCTATTCGTGTTTCATCATTGGAAGACTCAGGTCCGGTATCCTCTCCTTCATCACTGGAAGACTCTGCTCCTGTCCCCTCATCTGCGTAATCGGGGTCGGTGACTGCATTCACATCTGGTCCTAGTAATGTGGTAAAAAAAAATTTAAATTTTTTTGAAAATTTGAAATTGTTCAAAAAACCACAAGCCACTTTCAAATCTCAAAACTCAATAATATATATATATATATATATTATAGCTAAACAGCTTACTCTATCTCAATATAGCTATAAATGAGTCCTTTCCACAACAGAAGCTTGCTATTTTTCAAGAGAAAGACAAGAGAAAGACAAGCTTACCTCGATCATCTTCTTGACTCCCATTTTCAGTATCAGAGTTGACGGGGTCTGGTCCACCAACCCTGATACAGGGCCTCCTATAGCCCTAGATGTCGTCTCCCTTCTCTCCCCTTGATCCTGAGTCGCTAGAGTCAGCATCAAGCAAGTCTAAAACATAGGTGCCAACTGTCCCGGATCATCCGGGACAGTCCCGGATTTATCACTCTGTCACGGAGTCCCGGAAAGTGCAATGGTATGTCCCGGAAGCCTGCAGGTTGAGTTGGCCGCAAGAAAAACTTGAATAACTTTAGAACGGAAGCAGCTACGCATCCGGGGTTAGCACCATTGGAAAGCTCGCGCCGAAGCGGTTAAAAATATTACCTCAGTATATTCCAAAACCGGAGAGATAGTGCTATTCCAACACTCAATACAAAAGTCTATGGGAATAGAAAAAGCACAGGTTTCCCGCTCAAAACGCGTCCGCTTTTAGTCGCGGTATAGTATGGCTCAATTGATCACGCGGCAGTCTCCATTAAGAATTTTGTAAACAATGGCTTCTTCTCAGATTGCTGCGTTTCTAGCTTTGTGTCTGCGATTAGCTTAGGTTGCGAGTGTGGAAACAGGATAGACAGAGTGCCCTGTTGTCACAGAGGGTACAAGACCACCTGATTGGATGTAGGTAAGATTATTTGTCTCTGTTCAATATCAACTGCCGTATAGCAATAATATCACAGTGATTATAGCTATCATTTAGCTAGCAACTTGTAATACAGCCACACTTAAGCTGTTTGCTGTTAAATTGTGTGCTTGTCAAAGCCGTGTTTATGCCAATTCCTTTTCTTCACTACTGTAGATGCCGTTTATTGTAAGGATTAGGACCAACTCAGGCAGCACTCCACCTTCTACTCGGATCACAATTTTATCATTTCATCAATTTTTATATACATAAGTAAATGATACAATTGATTAATTTTATTTAACAAGAAAGTCTAGTAGCTTTCTGCTGAATCCTGTGAATATCAGAATATTTCTTGGGACACAGTAGGTAGAATCGACTGATTTTAATCCTGTCTCTTCAGAAGAAAGCCTCACCAGTTTGCGTTTTCCATCTGCTGTATATTATCTGCTCAACTTGGACATACTATAGTGAAGTAGTATGCCCTTGGTTATTTACTTATAGCTGTGCTAGCCAGCTGGCTGTCTAGACCTAATCAAAGCTACTAGTAATCACACTAACTATAAACATGCCACAAGTAAAAGGCTAAAGCTAGCTCTGCTACAGCAAAATCGCTTTTATTTTAATGGTGAAGAAGAAGAACAGCTATTGTAATTTTAAACTTTTGCATAGATGATGTCATTAAAAATTATGTCATTGTGGGTGTGGCCAGGGTGTGGTTTTTGTCCCTGAAATAGATTCTGGAAAGTTGGCACCTATGCTAAAACTTGCACCGCATTGTAACTTCTAGACGCCATCTTAAAAAAAATGACTTTGAAAAAAAAATTTTTTTGCATAGTTACCGGGGTCACACGACACGCTCACTTTTTTCCTATGATGTAATAAGCATTACCTAAGACTGTACGTAATAGGGAGGTCCCCAGTTGAACTGGCGATTTTATAAAAAATGGAGAAGACAGTAAGTCCAACCGCAAAGTCTTGGTCGGCAAAGAAGCGGTTGTTTCAATGTGTTATGGAAGGCTACTGAGCTCAAGCAATTTTTTGCTGCTTCTACAAAGCTCTGGAGATGACTGGATCCATAAATGAAGCTGCTGTGAAGAAGGTAACTTTTTTTAAAATTCGACGGAGAACCGATGTTTGTTTGTTTTGCCGAGGAAGAAATAAAAGCAACTGCTGTAAGGTACTGTCGAAGCAGTCCTGGCTGAAAGCTATTTTAGATGCTTCTCCAATGCATTGGGCACCTGTGTATGCAATCTGAACGTTCTAGCTATAAAGTAACTATTTTTTAAAATTCGGAGAAACCAACCGGTCTCACCCCGCTTTAAAGCGGGATCCGGTGTCGTAGGATTTGGTGACCCCACCCTACAGTGACCCCCGGTCACTGAATCCTTAGTTTTTGGTGACCGGGGTCACTCTATACTAGGACACGGTGACTCCCTGGGGTCACCTAATCCTAGATTTCAGTGACCCCCTCCAGGATATGGTGACACCCCCTCCTAGGACATAATCATAAGCTCTGTAGCTGTGGCTTATATCGCCTATCCTTTTTTCTTTTTCTTTTCATTACATATTACTGTAGAGCAGTCCCACCCTACAGTGACCCCCGGTCACTGAATCCTTAGTTTTTGGTGACCGGGGTCACTCTATACTAGGACACGGTGACTCCCTGGGGTCACCTAATCCTAGATTTCAGTGACCCCCTCCAGGATATGGTGACACCCCCTCCTAGGACATAATCATAAGCTCTGTAGCTGTGGCTTATATCGCCTAATCCTTTTTTCTTTTTCTTTTCATTACATATTACTGTAGAGCAGTTCATCTCTTGTTTGACCTTAAAAAGTAATCTGTACAGTATACAGTAGGACTTAAGCTATCTGAATAATGTTAGTAGGGGATGTTCAGAAAGCTGAAGTATTTGAATAATTGAGCATCATAGAAAATGGATTAGTCTGCATGGGCTATGGAATTTTAAGTGTTCTTATAGCTACATAACTGAAGTGTTGGGATAGTTGTTGTTGTTTTAATTTATGAGTGACTACATATGCAATTTATGAATTGATCAAAATAAATAAAACAAGAAAAAACAAGAAATTCAACATCTTCCCTAAAATAGTGAACTCATATACTATTATGCAGTGAAATAGTATCAATAGCTATGTACTTTTATCAATTATGTCTTGAAAAGAGCAAATCAGATGTTAGGCACATGATAATTTTAGTTAGCAAACAGCTAAGCTTGGTAAAGCTAACAAGATTGAAATTGAACAAAGGCACACAGGTTGTATTGGTGATTATGCACACACTAACAAACCCACATACAAAATCCCATGTAAGAGCTGGTACTTAAAGGAAAAGAATTATATAATACTCCAATTGTAATGACCAAGATATCAGTGTTCAAAATACATTCATGTACTTAGTAGTGGCAAAATATTAGCCAGCAAAAAAAAATTTAGAAATGAATGAAATATAATAAAATGTTATGAATTGTTTCCATTTTCCATGCAATATTTACATATCCAATTCCCAGAAAAGTCATTATTAATTCCTTCAATACATCTTTTGTGATACCATTCTTCACAGTCAACACACTCCACCATGTCCCCATATGTTTCAGGCATCTTGCAAAAACAGTATATATCAAGGTGAAAGTATGGTAATTGGGTTGTCTTTCGATATCCTTTCTTGGATAGAGTAGGAAAGGCGAACAATTTTTTTTTCCAAAAACAATAATTCAAGTGAGAACGCATTTTCTTTTGATCGAATTCTATCTCTTCAATATTATTGCCTTGAAGTAAGTGAACAGCAAAAGCTATAGCAAACAAGCCGCAGTCACTTCCACCTGACTGTTGCTGAACTCGTAAAACGCAAACTGGAAGATATGTCTCTCGTCCATCATCAACTTGATTATCAATATATTTTCTATAGACTTGTGCTAGCTGGTGAGTAAGACAAGAAGAAAAGTCACTCGAGCATTTGCTGTCTGCAATAGTGACTTCGCCCCCAATAGTTGTTGATACCATCCAGTGATTAGCATTGATATGATGAATTTGAAGCGATTCACACCTACATTCAATCGGAGTAAATCGATCAACTTGTGAAAGAAGAGTAGATTGGAAGCCAGCAATGTCAGGATAATCTCTTCGAAGTAGCTCTTGTGCAAAATGAATATGTTCATCATTTAGCCAATCTCCAGATTTCAGTGTTTGCCTCATTGCTGCTGTGTACCTTGAACCCTGCAAACATAATATCATACAAAAAAATCAATCAATCAAAGCATAGCAAAGTCATAACAATAATTACATTATGAGCTATAAAAGCAAAGTAACCAAATTTATTGTTTCAACATGTACATGAACATAAATAATGATCAACTCTAAATTTCATCGGCTGCTGGCTTTTTTCTAAAAAATATATATACATAGCTAAAAAGCAAAACCTTCTTTATTAGTTCTACCAAAATTCTTTATAATTTGCCATATGTAATTTACCACAATTCTGGCAGATTTCTTTGTACATGACCTTTGACCCTTATAGACTTTCAACTCCTTCTGTATATGAAGTGATTCCTGGGAATTTACTTCCATCTTAATTTTTTCAGTTTTTTCCATCTTAATTTTTCCAGTTTTTTTAATCTCATCATCAAAGGAAACTTTGCAAAGTGGTTTATTTTCTTCTTGTGGTAGAGCACCATTTACCTGACATACTGGATTGTAATCATTATCGCACATTCTTTTATTGGCTGGAGTTAAAGCTTCTTTGTACAATTTGAGTCTATCAACATTAATAAGGCTTGCCATAATGGAATTTGTTTTCAGGTTTCGTAGTTGAGCAAGTTTATCTTTTATTGCGAAGTAATTTTATGCTTTCATACGGACCCATCCACTTTGGTATCATTTTGTCTCCCTTCCTACAGTCACGTCTCGAATTTCTTAAAAGAACACAAGATCCAATTTCACATTCCTAGGTTATAAAAAGCATAAAATTACTTCGCAATAAAGAACAACAAGCACATACCTTATCCAACTTTCTCTTCTTATCATAATCTTTCTTGTATCTTTCTTGGGCCAACTGAATATTACTTCCAGCTTTACTAAACATTTCATTTTGTACTTCCAACATTAGTTTCATTTTTTCTCCTAGCCCCTCAAACTCCTCTATTTCCTGATCTTGAACTATTGGATTTTTTACCTCTGGTCCCCTTTCCAATTCTACAGGTAATGTTGCTTTTCTAGTAATATAAACGGAGCATTGCATTGTCATTTACTAAGAGCATGCTCAAAGCTCAGTGTGACAAGTGAGCTAGCCCAGCTATTAAAAATTGTCAAATATTTATGGTACAGGATACAGGGTTTATTTCAGGGGGGCAAGGGGGCTTTCGCCCCCCCCCCCCTTGGAGTAGGAGTGTATAGTTATGAAATCAAAATTGGAGAAATCACTAAATCAGTATTGATTTGTGAGAAAGACAAAACAGGTTAATTAATTATACTGATATTCTTCTATGTTTTCTGTTCCAAACAATTGCCCCCCCCCCCCTTCAAGTCAAAGCCACGCAGTTCACTGCATGCTTTGGCAGCTTCTGCACTTGTCACTTGTTGGCTTCCATGAACCACCTTCCTTCTTCAAGCCCCATTATCGTGATGATGATGGTATGCTTGTACCAATGAAAGCTATATTATGGAAATTTGCTTCGATCTTACCCAAGAGTGTCTCACTCACTCACCAACTAAAAACCAATTCTTTACCTCTTAAACATCAATTCAAAGGGAGTGAAGCCAGTTGATTTGTGCTTTGAGGTGCGAATTGAAAACAAAATTGGGTCCAATAAAGTATCCCAGTTATTTTGATTCTCATTTACTACTTTCAATAGGCAACTTTGAATTGTATGGTTGAACTTTTCCACTAGGCCATTGCTCTGTGGGTGATATGGAGATGTCATTCGATGATCTGTTCCCAGCAGTGTTTGTAATTCGCCATTAAGCTTATTAATAAATTCTCTGCCCTGATCTGATATTATTGTCTTTGGACAGCCAAATCTGTTAAAATATAACTTTGATAAAACTATTTTGTTACAATTATGTATTATGTATAACCATACCTGCAAGTAGTTTTATAGATAAAACAGGCAACCCCTTGAGCACATTTGTTTGGTAAAGCTTGAGCTTCAGGCCATTTACTAAAATAATCAATCATTGTAATAATGTATTTATTGCCATCTTTAGTCAGTGGCAGGGGTCCGATAAGATCAATACCAACCTATAAATTAAACTATAACAGCATGTAATTTTTTACTTGACTCCATACCTGGTGCCAGATTTCTGATTCTATTGGAATTGGACGCAGCTTTGTAGGCGGCTTAGAAAACTTATCATTCACCTTCTGACATACATCACAGGTTTCTACAAACCTTTTAATGTCTCCTGTCATATCTGGTTTCCAATAAAACCTTGAGCAAATTTTGTGAATTGTCTTGTCCCGACCTAAATGGCCTCCTATTATTATACAGTATAACAGAATATTAACAAGAATTTTACAACCAATCATTTCAAAATAGACTTCAAACCAAATTACCTGTATTGGATGAATGACATGCTTTCATTATTTTGTCTTTCTCTTCATTATTTTGAACAACAATTCTCCATTGATTACTGCTGCTGTCAGATTTCCTTGAGAGACTCTTGAAATACAATAAACCACCTTCACATTTGTAATTATCCCTGATCTAAAGCAGATAAATTTAAGTTTTACTGAGTAACTAAGTGCTAAACAACAACAAAAAATTTTTATTCATTATTATATATAATATATCAGTTTATAATATAGAATTATTGCACTCATTTTATAATATATAGAATTATTGCACTCATTGCTATTCAAGCTTTGTATACTGTACCATTGTTATTGAAAAATAACTTGATATTTTCTATAGCATAGGTATTGGCAGTTATTTAGTTGGTTGATGAATAGCAAAGCAGCTGACTTAGGCTGGGACAGATATATCTTAAGAAAGAATGTTGCTACAGAATCTAAGTAGTACCTATGGCTAAACACAAAGCAAGAATTCTACAAAATTAGCCCAAATTCAAAAGCCTAACCAATCTTGTTACTTACTAACCTTACGGCGAAAATTTCATTTTTTATCCTTTATCATGTCTGGCGGATAAGTACCACTTGTCAAGAAGCCATAAATGTATTCAAACTCGTTCTCCATACTTTTGAGTAGCACCATGTGCCCCGGGTCACGAGATCCTAACGGGGTCACCAATTCCTAGTTCTGAGTGACCCCCAGGTCACCGTTTACTGGAATACGGTGACACCCGATCACCAAATTCTGGGGGTCACCAAATCCTCCGACACCGGCACACCGCCTACGCAATTTTTGGTTGATGGTTGCTATGCACGATTACTACTATTGTATACTTACAGGGGCTTCTCCACTACAACACAAGGACAAAGTACCTGCCGAAGGAGCCGCTCACTAATTTTAGAGCGAATCTGGAGGAAATATCGGGGCCTGGTTATAAAACTTTGAGGCACTTTTTTGGAGCGGTGCGTAAGTTGGAGCTCCGCAATTTGGTGCACTACTAGCCGAGCCGATACTCTACTGCAAGACAGCGAGTTCTGATCCATTTCAATATTACTTTAGGATATATTCGCAATTTTTTCTATTTATAAGATATTGAAAAATTCTCGTTGTAGTGCAGTTCATTTTTTTAGGGTTTACCCTTGTATAAAATTTTTGTGTCGTTCTCATTACTAGATTCCAAGAAAAACTGACCCAAAATTTGGAACTTAAATTCCACTCGCAATTCTTAAGAAATAGCCCCACCCCCAGAACTCGTACTGCGAGTACGCGAGCAATTTTTTTTTCAATTAGTTTGTATTGGTTCTAAAAAGAGCACGCCTATATCAAGAGTAAACAAACATCAATACAACAATAACAAGAGAGTCCGAAGAGAGAGCAGTTTATTGGAGACAGCTAAAGGTGAAGTTATTAGATTTGGGCAGCTTGGGAAGTCTTCGCTCCTCAGAAATCGAGCCTGGTGGATCCGTCCACTTGAGTTCAGGTGCGCATAGTCCAGAGAACGGCTACTGGTGGAGAGGCAGCCTGGTGCAACTTGCTGCGTGAGCTCAGACGACGTACGGAGAGTTGCTGTAAACGAATATAGGACAACAAGAAACTAAACTAAAACACCACAACTTCGCAAAGTATACTTCTGCTACTACTGCGCGATTGTTTCTGCTCGCGTATTATCGAATGGTGGGGTATTGGGGGGAATAAATTAATGTCCGGATCTACAGGCGGTGCCGTTACTATGTGCGGTCACCCTTAATATCATAGTATTCTTTTCTTCCTCCACACTTTCATATTCCCTCAAGTCTGCTCCATCCTTAATCATGTCTACTCTTCCCTCATGTCCTCCATATCCTCACATCTTGTTTAAGTGCCTCCTGCATAGTAGACTGATCTTAGGTGTCTGTAAGATATAGTGAGTAGTTTGGCTCTTATGAAGTCTGTTAGTTTTCTCTGACCTTGTAACTTCTATTTCCTCCTGTACAGATTGTTGTACAGCAGCCGCGATGTGTGGCGTCATTAAATAGAACTATTTGCCAAAGGAAATGTTATTACATTTTTTATTTGCTATAGTTACAAATTTCATTATAGCTGAGTCAGTAGTGTTAAGTCTGGACTATAGTCAAATTCAAATATGTTCTGGGGAATTAATACCTCGCTTTGTGTATGTATTTGGAGAGAATCCAGTAAAAAGCGCTTGTGGAAGTCTTTCCCCAGTGACATGGACTTATAAACGCGAATTTTCTTTACACTGGGAATACAACACTACTAGTGAAGGCAATTATATATATATTGGAAATAATGAGCCACTGCCTACTACTCATATACAACAAAATAATACTATTATTTTGACCAACTTACGTGAATCAGACTCTGGTTATTACTATTGTTTCGGAACGCACACGAACAATATTGGGCAAATTGCTCCTTTTCTAAGGGCATTTCAGTTGAATGTATTGAATGTGGCTCCTATTGGATATGTATTACCAAGCTTGACTTATGTTTCTACAGGAGACAACGCAACTTTTGTTTGTGGCAGTTCCTTGAGGGTTGAATGGTTTTTCAGAAGTATTAGAGGTCAAGAAGTCCACGTAGCAAATAAAACACTTTATTTATACTACGTGAGAAAGGAACATAGTGGTTTATATATTTGCAGGGGTTTTCGCAGGGATGGAAATGTTTTTCACTTCCCAGCTACCTTGTTTGTTGATACTAGTATAGTACACAATGAAAACTTCAACTCGCATTAAATGTTATTAATATTAATTTTGTAACCTCAGGTAAATCGTCCCCGCACGAAGAGTTTTGTGTGGGGGGAGGGGAGTGGGGAGCCTTTGTAAAATTCACTCCGTTGGACTAAACGTTGTTGTTATACAAGGTCTGTCCCACCAACGCCCCCGCCCCCCACCTTTGGAGAGATGGATGAAGTACGGGTTGAGAATTTTTGACTACCAGGAGCCTGTCACTACTAGACCACTGTCGAATACCTTCCTAATACTACTAAAATTTTGAATAGGATGATCAACGGAAAAGCCATTAGGGTATAGGTCCTCAACTATCCACCGAAGTTTGCTCCTTGAAGCTTAAGTTGTTATTTATAAACTTTCTCAAGATCTAGTATGAAGCACATTTTAGAAAATTTTATAATGCATGGATAATAACTATTTTGTCGGACCTCATTACCTAACTGCACTTCCTGTGTCGACCTCCTGTCGCTGGGCAAATACTTGATTTTCCTGTGGTCACATTTAGGAAAATTTATGTTTCTCCACTTTTTTTTACAGAGGATAGATCTAAATGTCTTACAGTGCAGGGAATTTAGCCCTATCCTGTACTTGAAAGGTGGTGAAATTATGAAATTTCCTAAATACAATACTGCAAGAAATTTTAGTTTTTTCCCTTTGTATTCATTTTGGAACTACACGATTATCAGTCGCTGGGTAATAATCACCTCATAACTCATTTGTAATAAGTATTCATTCAAATTGGACCGTACCACAGAACCACAGTTTTTTTGTAGTAATCTTTTTAAAATAATAAATACATGCAAACATAAGGGCATTATTACCAATTTTAAAGACACTGTATCATCACTCTTTTAGTTTCCTAACTTTTATAGATTCAAAAGATACATATAGTGTAGATATTATCTATTGAGTTTAGCTGCAAGAATCAGCAGGTGTTTTGATTGATATTCGTAAGATACTCACAACTGGCCCACTAGTACTAGTGTAGCACAGGGGTAAGCTACTTTTCAGAGGTTCAACTGTTAATGTTGTAGTTAGTTACTACATTGCTTCTTCTATTGAAGGGCAGGTATTAGTAGCTTAGGTGTTGCATTAACTTGTACTTAAGTTTGTTTTAGGATTATTTTCTACAATTCAATTATATGTATATATTTTTAATAATATTTAGCTACAAATACATTTCTATATGTTGTGGTTGTCCATTTTTACACTATGCAATTGAGGCAATATAAGCTGTATTATAACTATCTTATAACTTTCTTATACCAATAATATAAGTATAGTATAAGAATTGCTTATATTTAGTATATGTCAAGCTTATATGTAGCTGATTGGTACGTTATAATCTTTCAGTATAAGCTTGTTATAAGATTAGAATAGGATAGAGTATACAAGTGAGAAAGTTTTAATTTAATTTCATTATGTATTGTTACTTCTCATCATTCCTTTAATTTGTGACCAAGTGTACACCACAGTTGAATGATATACAAAGTTTATGGAATGATTAATTGTCTCATGTTGCATTCAGATGCTGTTAACTGACTGTAGGCTCTCCATTCACCAGAGATTAAAATGGTACCTGACCTTCATATTGTTCAATTGTGGGAAGCAATATTACTGCCCAATCGTTGAAAACCTCTAACATGAATAATCTGTACTTTCATGTTCACACCTCCTCCCAAAACCAACGACTCATATTAGTCCAACAAAATAAAGGTCATTTACGATTGAAGTTTGCATCTGAATATGTAATTATTATTTGTGTCCTAAAATGATCTTCATATAGTCAGCTTCTCAAAAACACTAGCCCTCGGTCAGTCTCTGTGGTGGAGAATTTGAAATATTTTTAATTTTATTTTTATTGAATTCAGTAGCAAGAGTAATACTTTGCAATCAGGTTGTTTCTAGCAATTCTGTATTAAGTACAAAACTTTTTGCCATTGATTAACAGATGGCTAAAACGGAATTAGGTGGTAATTTCTAGGGGCAAATAAAGACAAGTTGGATTGATAAGAGTAGGACTAAGCCACTGCATATTATAGGTATTATACTCTTTGTATGATTGATGTATCACACTAAATTTGGTAGGAATAAAATACTTCATTATTGTCTGTGACATACTTCATTATTGTCTGTGAATGGCAACATGATGCACCTGTAAACTTCTGGGAAATTAAAAGAGTATCTGTATTAATACCCTGTGAAACTGAGGAGGCAGAAATAATTATTGTAACTAGGGGATACTAGTTTTTTTGCCAGCCTAGGGAATACCTAAGAGACTTAAACCTGAGTAAACTGTAGATGAAATTGAAATGTTGTAGACATTCCTGCATTCTGATTAGCTATCATGAAATTAAGATCTATATTATACTAGAATAAGTGTACGATAGGTATAGGTACTTTTCTTTAAGTGTACGATAGGTATAGGTACTTTTCTTGTGGTGCTGTATGATGTGTATATAAATCACTTGCTGGCAATCGTAGTTTCGGTTGTATCATCAAATTTGATGTATGCCTGCAAAGGGTGCTTTTATCAATAAAAATGCCCCCAAACTGCATTAAAAATAATGGTACATTTATTTACTGACAGGTACTGGTATTGGTGCTCACTTACTAGACATTTGCTATCTCCATAATTGCTCAGACTTATTTGGACACATTTTAATTGACAACTCCAATGTAACCAGCTAAGGTGTGTATTTTCTAATAACATTCTCTCCCAGCGCTAGTTCAGTTTATTCACCATTAAGTGAAAATTGTTTTTTTTCCTCCTGAGGGAAAACAGCAGCAGCCCCGATGTGTGGCGTCATTAAATAGAACTATTTGCCAAAGGAAATGTTAGTACATTTTTTATTTGCTGTAGTTACAAATTTCATTATAGCTGAGTCAGTAGTGTTAAGTCTGGACTATAGTCAAATTCAAATATGTTCTGGGGAATTAATACCTCACTTAGTGTATGTATTTGGAGAAAATCCAGTAAAAAGCGTTTGTGGAAGTCTTTCCCCAGTGACATGGACTTATGAACGCGAATTTTCTTTACACTGGGAATACAACACTACTAGTGAAGGCAATTATATATATATTGGAAATAATGAGCCACTGCCTACTACTCATATACAACAAAATAATACTATTATTTTGACCAACTTACGTGAATCAGACTCTGGTTATTACTATTGTTTCGGAACGCACACGAACGATATTGGGCAAATTGTTCCTTTTCTAAGGGCATTTCGGTTGAATGTACTGAATGTGGCTCCTATTGGATATGTATTACCAAGCTTGACTTATGTTTCTACAGGAGACAACGCAACTTTTGTTTGTGGCAGTTCCTTGAGGGTTGAATGGTTTTTCAGAAGTATTAGAGGTCAAGAAGTCCACGTAGCAAATAAAACACTTTATTTATACTACGTGAGAAAGGAACATAGTGGTTTATATATTTGCAGGGGTTTTCGGGCGGATGGAAAAGTTTTTCACTTCCCAGCTGCCTTGTTTGTTGATACTAGTATAGTATACAACGAAAACTTATACTCGCATTAAATGTTATTAATATTAATTTTGTAACCTCAGGTAAATCGTCCCCGCACGAAGAGTTTTGTGTGGGGGGAGGGGAGTGGGGAGCCTTTGTAAAATTCACTCGGTTGGACTAAACATTGTTGTTATACAAGGTCTGTCCCACCAACGCCCCCACCTTATTAGTATGCTGGAAAGATGGATGAAGAACGGGTTGAGAATTTTTGACTACCAAGAGAGCCTGTCACTACTAGACCACTGTGAATACCTTCCAAATACTACTAAAATTTTGAAAAGGACGATCAACGGAAAAGCCATTAGGGTAGGTCCTCAACTATCCACCGAAGTTTGACCCTTGAAGCTTGCCCCTTGAAGCGTAAGTTGGTATTTATAATCTTTCTCAAGATCTAGTAAGAAGCACCTTTTAGACTATTTTATGCTGCACGGATAATAACTATTTTGTCGGACCTCATTACCTAACTGCACTTCAGGAGGTCGCTGGGCAAATACTTGAATTTCCTGTGGTCACATTTAGGAAAATTTATGTTTTTCCACTTTTTTTTTACAGAGGATAGGGCTAAATGTCCTACATTGCAGGGAATTTAGCCCTATCCTGTACTGGAAAGGTGGTGAAAATATGAAATTTCCTAAACAAGACTGCAAGAAATTTTAAGTTTTTTCCATGTGCATAGATTTTGGAACTACACGATTATCAGTCGCTGGGTAATAATCACCTCATAACTCATTTGTAATAAGTATTCATTCAAATTGGACCGTACCACAGAACCACAGTTTTTTTTGTAGTAATCTTTTAAAAATAATAAGTGCATGCCATAAGGGCGTTATTACCAATTTTAAAGACACTGTAGCAACACTCTTTTAGTTTCCTAACTTTTATAGATTCAAAAGATACATATAGTGTAGATATTATCTATTGAGTTTAGCTCTCTTGCCTTAGCACTGAGTTCTTATAATCATAACAGAACTGGCGGTAAAGATGTGGAATAGAAAAGAGTTTTGGGAGCCAGCTGAAGATGGATGCAGCAGTAAGCCTACTTGAGATGAAGGTACCTGTGACACTGACTACTGTGAGCCTACATTAAGATGTAGATTTTTAGGTATTACATTCATTCCTAAAGGGCTCGTTTTGTAGCTAACTAGCGAATTAGCTGTATTGCAAGAGCTAGTTACTAATTAGTGAATTAACCAAGTGAGACAATATCTGGGGTTAGTCTCTTTAAACAGCCTTTCTGGAAGAACTTTCAGTAAATTTGGCCAGGTTTCCAGGAAATGCTGGAATGCAATTAATTTCTTTTTTGAGATGTCATAATTGTGAGCAATGTCTAGCTAGAGTAACAAAGCATAATAAAGCGCAGTAAGTGTAGAGCTGAGTAAATGTGGTCCATGGGTAAGAGTGGCGAAAGCGTAACTGGCATCACTTCACCGGTTGTCCACCAAACATAATTTTAGATGGAATTACGTGATTAATTCAGCTTCACCTAGTGGTGGTAGAGCTTCCTTAGCAGCATTAATATTAAGCCATTCTGACTACCAGTGGTTCCTGACCAAGGCCGTCGGAACCGCTGAGGCTGGTGAGGTCTCGGCCTCACCACTTTTATTTCGAAGTGGGCGTGGTTTTGTTTGCGCGAGCGCTTATTATCACGTTGCTTTTTAGCTTAGGTAAATGTGGCATCGACGTTGGAGTCCGAAGGTGAACTATGATTACTTAATTTTCCACACCATTGACTTTGTTTACCAAACTCAAATTAGTATTCTATTCAATTTATTCACACTTTCAACTTATATAAACTTATGGAGTCTACCTCCATACAATGTTTTTTCTTTTTTCTTGTGTACTTTACTGAGTCCAGTAGATGCCATAAGGATGCAGTACTGAACACCATTACTCTACCTGCAACTACCAAGGATATAGGAGAAAGTCTGTAATCTCAACTTGCTAAAGATAGATTGGAGCGTAGACAGTGTTTTTTTAATTACTATCAAAAATGTCCGGTTCTTAGCTAGGCAAGCATTACCTCTTCGAGGAGGTAGGGATAAAAGTAATTCCAATTACATGCAATTGCTTAAACTCCTTTGGGAAGATGACTCTAGGGTAAGAAAACTGATAGTATACATCTGGTGATATGCAAAATGAATAATGATTAAAGTAACAACACTTCAAGTCCTTCAAGAGGTTGCCAGTTCAATAACTGATGCTTCAAATCGTGAGCAAGTTGTATTGTGTATTCGTTGGGTTAATGCTAACTTTGAAGTCCATGAAAACTTCATTGGCTTTTCATGGTGGATGCAATTGATGCTGATACGATTACTGCAGTAATATTTGATATTCTTAGGCGTTTAAATCTTTCTATTGCCTAAGAGGGCAGTGTTACGATGGTGCTGCTACAATGTAAAGTATTAAAAGAAGAGCCTAAAGCTTTGTACACACACTGCTATGGCCATTCACTCAGCCTTGCATGTGGAGATGCAATCAAACATTCTAAAATTATGAAAGATTCACTTGATACAACTCATGAAATCACAAAACTTATAAAGAAGTCCCCACGTAGAGATACATTGTTTGAGAAACTGAAAAGTGAGTTGGCCCCTGACACACCTGGTGTTAGAGTTCTTTGTTCAACAAGATGGACAGTAAGGGCAGACTCCTTAAAGAGTATCTTGGACAATTTTGAAGTTCTTCAAGAATTGTGGGAAGAAGACTTTTGATTATTATTTTGGAATTTGTTTAGGGCATTTGATTCTGAAACACGGTGATAACTTGAGCAGAGCATTGCAAAAGAGTGACATTATCAGCCTCAGAAGGTCAGGAAGTGGCCTCCATGATTTTGAAAGTTCTTAAACCTATACGTTCTGATGACATGTTTAAGTTATTTTGGGAAAATATTTGTAAAGAGGTTGAACATTTTAGTATTTCACCACCAGGTTTACCACGTCGTCGTAAAGCTCCTCGAAGATTCGAAGAAGGAGATGCAGAGAGTGTGTTTCCTGAAACACCAGAGGACTACTACAGACCTATCTACTTTGAAGCATTGGATCTCATCACCACTTCTATTACTGATCGATTTAATTGTCCTGGTTATAATGTTTTTCATAATGTTCAAAATCTTATTCTAAAAGCAGTTCAAGGACTGGATTATGAAGCTGAATTAAAGTGTGTGGCTAATTTCTATTCGACTGATCTTAATTATGAATTATTAAGAACTCAGCTGGAGATACTGAGAGCTAATTTCACTCCAAATCAAACCTCTGTTAAAATCACTGATGTTACTGAATTCTTCAAAGCAATGACTCCAGTTCAGCGAGAACTATCTGAAGTGTGTCAATTGTTTCAACTCCTACTTGTAATACCAGCAACTAATGCTGTCAGTGAAAGGTCCTTTAGTGCTTTACGAAGAGTGAAAACGTATTTTCGTTTGACAATGGCTCAAGACAGGCTGAATCACATCATGACTTTGCATATTCATCGAGGTCTTACTGATGATCTAAGCTTGATTGAAAGTGCTAACCGATTTATTCACCGAAGTGATCATAGAGAACAGATTTTTGGGAAATTTGTGGCAACTGATATTAAAAAATGTGATTGAAACTTTTTATTTGTAAACATAAATATTAAATTTTCTTGAACAAAATGTTAGAAACTTTAAAAAAAAATATAAATTAAATTTTCTTGGCTAATAATTGGCTGTGAATTTTTTTAAATATCAATTAAATTTTCTAATATTGGCCTCACCACTTCGTATTTGCTTCCGACCCCCCTGCTGACAACCAACAAGGGCACTTCGCAGCTCAACCGAAAAAGGCGAAGTTTTGAAATTAAGACTGGTAAAGGGTCTTCAATTCCATAGTAACTGGTCGCAGCAACTTTTTGTGACTTGAAAAACAAGCGTTTTGGGAGGAATTCTCTAACAATTTTGAGCCTAAGTTTAAAGTAATACTTGCTTAATGCAGTATTATCAAAAGAAACTGGGATCAAGCCAGAGAAAAGGGAATCTGCGCGCGTTTAAGGTGCATACGTACCATCCATACACACATATAATACTAGTGGGTGTGCTTGAGCACAAATGGCCAGCGAACCGACCTTGTTAGGATGCATAAAACTACAATAGTGTTATATGATGTATTTTACCAGGAGATGCTTTTATTTCATGGCGACAAAAATGGATTCTAAGGGGCTAGGGACTATCTTTTCGAGCTCTCTCAGTGGGAACAATAACCACCTTAATCCTTATTTTATTTAACTACTTGTTATGTTTGACTATTTTATTATTGTTGTTGTTATTATTATTGACGTTATTATTTATTTATTTAATTTGCTATCTATTATTGTTTGTTTGTCCCCCATAAACAAATATCCCCCCATTTTCAATTGAGTAGCCCCTGATAGTGTCTCTCAGGCTTTGCTCCCACGCTAATATCAAGATTATAAGCTATGATAATGAGCTACTCATCTTGTTTTTCTTTTAATCAGAATTTTTATAGATATTATTATTGTAATTCTATAATGCTATGCAAACTCAGCCAGAAGGTGACCTAAAAATGAATTCTTTTTTAACATACCATGATTTAATTTGAACTATGGCTCTCTTCTTTAGTCATTGAACCCATTGATTAAATGTTTTATGAGTTTGTGAGATCCTGCATTAAAGACTCTATTAATTGATACACAATACATAATTTGATATAAATCCTTCAGTAGAAATCTCTCAATATTGTGTTCACACAATGAAATGTTCCTAAAATGTCACTTAGATATCCCTATACATATTCTGTTGTACTGGCACCCAGACTTTTAATAAATGTGTCCTCACAGTTTTGCTAATATCAGTAGTATTACCCTGTTGAAAAAACCTTGACATTCACCAAGCAGCTACACTACAGGTGGTAGGAGCTGTGTAAGCATTGTGACTGCTTTCAATTTTTGTGTTTTGTTGGCTTGAAAATGAGCAAAATCCTTTGTATACTTTCATACCTTGCAAGTGGAAAAATAAAGAGAAATATTTAATATCTTTAGTGCAGTGAAACTACCCAGTAATGTTCCACTATGCAAACATCTTTTCCACTCATAGCATTTATTTATCCCTGGGATGCTAACAAAGACAGCAAGGCTTACCTTCAGCCATTAAACCTGCAACTGCTCGGCAAGAAGTTCAGTGAAAGCTTACCTTCATATTTTCTATAAATGTGACCGTCTACCAGAAAATCAAAATGGAAAATCAAAATCGGGCACAACGATTTTTTCGTCGGGGCCACGTTGTGCCCGATTTTCCTGTAGACGGTCACAAATATACTTCCCATTTTTGTCATAACAGTTATGGTTATAGCTATAGTAATTAATTATTAAACCCACTTGATCCAAATCGTTGTATTTTTTTAATTGCTTCATCCAAAACCTGTCTTTTTACTGAACTGATTGACATGAAGACTGCAATGGCTAAATAAAAAAATTAAGCTATGGTAATGAGCTACACATCTTGTGTTTCTTTAATCACAATTATTCTAGCTTTTTTAATTCTATTCAGCTAATTTTTGCTTTAATCTAATAACGAAGTCGTTTAGTTAATAAAGATAAAAAATAAACAGATTTTTTGTTGTTACAATAAATACACTGAAATGGCTTCAAGCTTTTTAGTAATATCAATAGAATTATATAGATTCACACCAACATTAGTCTCTAGCAACAAACAATGTGCTGATTAATACATACTTTAGTTTTATTTTAGTTATACAAAACAAAACTGATGTACAGAATAACAGTTTTCACTCATATCAATTGGTAGGTATTAATATAAGTACATATGACAAAAAATTATAATTATGGCCTCAAGCATTACAGTCTTTCCTTTTGATCCTATTATTGTGCATAAGATTAACAACATTATTTTTATGAACAAACTTTATACTTCTTGGCACATGCTCATAATATCAATTTTCCTGCAGAGTAATACTTACTTAGTTATTTGTCTAACTATCAATGTAGATCTCATGGAAGGAAATAGGAAGAGGAAATCTCTTAGTAGTGAGGATGAGTCTCCTAGCTTGAAGTATAGGAGACTTGATGATGTGGCCCAACATCAAGCTAGCAGTGAGGAGTTAGAATGTGCTGCTGGTAGTTCTGCATCTCTACCAGCTGAGAAAAGTGCAGGATGTCAATACTGCTAGCAGTGACTCAGAAGATGTAAGACTTCAATGTTTTAATATCTTAACAAAAAGTTATTAGCTAATGTAAATTATAAAACAATTAATTTTAGTAGTATTACAATTTTGCTTTCTGTTAACTTGTACTTGCAGGATGAAGTGATCATCACTGGCTTTACCTACCCTGATGGCAGGTATATAAACTTGCTGGAGAGAAGGAGGAGGAGAAGGAGGATGAGGAGAATGAGGGAAAGAAGGTGGATCTCTACAAGTGCAACCTTGACCTCCATCTCTGCTAGTGTGGACATGGATGGTGAAGTTGCATATGTAATGGAGCCTGCTCTTAGTGAGAGCAATGAAGATGGAGCGAGTGAAATACCAGATGAACTCATGAATATAGATGATGAACAAGTTGAGTCAAATGATGGTGAACGAGAAAAGTATGTTTTTATTAGTTATAAAGACGCTAGTATTGTAGCTATATGCAAGTTTTTCTTAATAGAGAGCATATTTAACTTGTTATTATACATACATGTGTATGCATATGCACTATTGTGGCATTTTAGTGATAGTTATGTAGAAGAGGAATACATTCGTCCTCTCCCAGAAACACTTGAAGACAACGACATGGAAGATAATCAAGATGAACATAATTCGTAAGTGTTGTTTTTTGTTGTTGTTTGTGTATTATACCTTTAAATGAACTATAAGGCTCTAATTAGTTATAGGTACTTTGAATACTTTGATTACAGAATTATTATAGAGTAACTTTAGAAGTGGCAGAATCTAATCATTACATAACATTTGAGTGAAAATTTTTATTTTGTATAATTATAGCTATAGTGAAGAATTTCGTATCCTTGAAAATGTTGCAGCGTATCGTTGAAATGTTGCAGCGAGCAGTAGATTTGCTGGAGGTTGGTAATGGTATTACATGTAAATGTATTACATATGATATTCATGTTTTTATTCTATTTCAATTATTTGCACCTATTACAACAATTTATTTAGTGAAATTGCTAACTTGTCAGAGTCCGATATCTTCAGTGGACTCACTCAAGAAGGTTCACTTGATTAATACGTTAATGAATAACACAAGTTGAATGAATCTCTGAAACTTTCACATAAATATTTTGTAGAAATTTGACAAACTTTCAACTAAATCATTTAATGAGGATGATTGTCATTCAGATTCCTCAAACAGGTAACACTATAAATCAACTAGTTGCACATGTTTATATCAATTAAGTGTACTTTACACATTAATATAGGTGCACTATCTATCTGACTGATTATCAATCTAAAGATTTATTAAGAATTTTACCATCTTGTGGACAATAGATGAGTGGTTTATGGTAAGCATTACACATTATGTCAGTTCAAATGATAAACTTTTATTTCTAACTTATGTGCAGCATCATACATGTCCACTTTGCAGAGTTGAAGTTGACATTCGATAGTAGTGAACTGATTTGAATGGGGAGTCAGATGGGTGTAATTTGAAGATTGGGATATTATAAAAAATAATGTAGTTAGCCTACAAAAATCAAAACAAAAAAACAAACAAAAAAAACTAATGAATGAAAAGAAAAAGACATCTCAAAATTAACTACCTGTTGTCAGGGAGATGGAATCTCAGGTTTATTGACTAATTTCTGTACTAAAGTGAGTTTTATTATAGTTTAAAGTGTAAATGTTGCTAAGAATATAAAATTGAAGTTGATAACAACTGTGAATACTAAACTAGATTTATAGTTTTTATCTAATTATATAGCAAGTAGCTAATAATTAAAATACATGTTGTGAATTATGCATTGATTTACTCTCAACTATTCTGTTGTTGACTGTTTGATTCAATTATTTTTGCAGAATTTACCTTTGCTTCAAAGTTTCTACAGTTTATGTTACTTAAAACCTTAATTATTTTCATTGATCACTTTTGTTTTCATTCATTATTTCAAGATGTATGAAAGATCGTGTATTTATTCAGGGACTATTTATGGGCCCAAAAGGAACAGGAGAGAATACTAGTTTCACCTCAATGTCATCCTAGAGGCATAACATTAATATAAGTGACTCCTAAAACTCCAGGCCTTAATAGTCCAGTCAATCTACACTAAGAAAGGGCTTTAACCACCAACTAATTGCAACATAATTTTTTCACTTGTATCAAGTAAAGTTGACCTTCTAGTATAACGTATCCAAAATCCACTAAAATCTGCAAGAGGAAAAGGGTGAAAAGCACTAAAAAGATAAAGGGTCATCAGATCTGTTTTTCTACCAACCACATGGTCCTATCAAGGTTTTGCTACAAACCACAGGTAAGTCTCTTTGATTTCTTTGGGTTATAGGGTTTAGCTACATCTATACTAGCTTGGGGTTTATGCTTTCAAGCATACATATCTGCATGCTTGAGCATCCATAGCTGTCTTATCATGCTTATTGACTGGTGAACCTTTCCAGGCAAGATGAATGAAGTGGAAATCTTTGTAATTTGTAAAGAAAGCCTTTCTAATGGTTTACCAACTGTAAAGTTACGACAGAAAGGTAGTGATGGTATTAATAGAGCAAGCCAAGCCCGTGGAAGCGACGTAACAGCCGAAGTTGGCCAATTAGTACATAGCTATTGAGTGTCGGAAACTATTTACTTGTGAGAGGCGATTGTCATTTGATAAAAAAAGAGAAACCTGTACCTTACGTTCAGAAACCCCAGTATTTAAATTCAAAGAACATTGCCTTTTCTGTGGGGGTGTAGCAAAGTGTGTGAACAATAAGCATGGTATTAATGTATTTCCTGTGAGAACAAGTGATTCCCAAAGTAATATTGCCAGAATATGTGGAGAGAGAAATGATGACTGGGGAAGATTAGTAGCCAGCAGGTTCGAGCTTGTTATTGATCTGCATGCTGCTGATGCAGTTTATCATCAGCAATGTAGTGTGAATTTCCCTACCCTGAAAAATGTTCCAAGACAACATTCATCTTATTAAACTAAACGTATATACCCTTAGTACAATGCTGACAACCAATGCCTACAACATGAAACTTACTACCAAGGGAGAATGTCGTGATGACCTTCACCTAAGTCTTGTGAATGCTAGAGAGCTGTATGACAACATTACAGATAGTGCTGGTACTGCTTCTGTTCTGTCCCCTGAAGATATGTTTGGTGAGATCCTCATCAAACTGAAGGATGTGTTGGGTGATATTACTGCCAAAGTGAATGCTGAGAAAGAGACCATGAAGGAACGTAGAACTGCTAAGCTATGGTTTCAGTATATCGAGATGATAAGAATTATACGTATGTTCATCAAGGCAGGGAGGACTGGAGATTGGATGTTGCACCTCCAGGCTGTTCAAGATATGCTTCCTTATTTTGCAGCAGCTGGTCATAATTTATATGCCAAATCTGCCTATATCTATTTACAGAAGATACAGCAATTACCACAAAGTCATCCTGATATTCATGCCAGTTTCCTCAATGGTTATCACTTCATTCGTCGAAGTGATCGATATTGGGCAGGGCTCTCTACTGACTTGGTCATCGAGCAGGTCCTTATGTTAAAACTGTAGGAGGTTTAACAAGAGGTCGTGGGATGACAGAAATCAAACGTCTTGTTTGGTTATTGTCTATGCCTGCCTGTGCGGAAGTCAGTCATTCCATGCAAGAGTTCACTGGGGTCCGTTGTGATACTAGTGAACAGCACAAAGATTCTACGCAGTCCCAGATCAAACGAGATACTGAAGATACATACAAGATTCTTAACACTCTTAGCGCTCTAAATCCTTTTGGTCCTGATCCCTCCCTTTGAGGTCTTGTTAGTGGTTTAGTTGCATATGAATCGGTCAACGTTGATGATGCTAAGGAAGTGGGAGAATTAATTCTCAAGTCAATGGTTGGACAAGGAGTAACTAGCATCTCCTTTGAAAGAAAGAAACAAGCAGTCACTTTGGCGTCGAAAGCAGCAGTCAAAATTGATGGAGAGAGTGTGCAAGTTGATCCACAACTCCTCTTCCAGAGACTCAGCTTGATGGCTATGAATGGATCGTGTAAAGATCCTGCATCTCTCTTTAAGTATGAGTTATGCACTCATCCAGCAGCACTCTTTGATCGGTCATCACTTCCATAGGAGGCAAACAAGCCAGCACTTGCAGATGTACTTTGGAAATTGGTCAAGAATGATTCAGAAGCAGAAACACTTCCTGATTCCGTCCATTATGTATTAGATGGAGGCTCTCTGCTGCACCGTCTATCATAGAAACAAGGAGAGACATTTCAAAGTGTCTGTGCACGATATGTTACTTATGTCACAAAGTATGGGGAAGCTACTATCGTTTTTGATGGGTATGAGAGTGATCCAGACATCAAAGATGCAAGACATCAAAGATGCAACACATCAGAGGCGTAGCCATGGATCTGGACCAATTGTTGCACTAACCAACCAAACCATTATCACTTTGAAGAAGAAAGACTTTCTCAGTAACAAAGTCAACAAACAAAACTTCCTCTCTTCTTAGTTCCCATCTTGAAGAAGCTGGTTGCTTAACAGCTCATGCAAGAAGTGATACTGATGTGATGATCTGCAAACAGCTATTCAATCTGCAAAGACAGTGGACACAGTTGTTGTTGGAGAAGACACAGAATTACTGATTCTACTCCTGTATCATGCAGACATGGATGGTAACGAGCTGTACTTCAGACCAGAGCTAAAGCAAAATGCAAAATCAATTCGAGTGTGGAATATCAAAACATCAAAGGAAAAGCTTGGATCGCGTATTCATTCCCAACTGTTGTTTATCCATGCAATTGCTGGTTGCGACACTACTTCTAGGTTGTATGGGATTGGCAAGCCTGCTTCACTTTCTAAAATCCAATGCAGTGATGACTTTGCTACAATTGGTAACGTTTTTATGCAGGAAAACGCCAAGAAGAATGATATCATCAATGCTGGAGAAAATGCACTTGTCCTTCTCTACAATGGTGATTCAGAGGATGATCTAGATGCTTTACGCAACAAACGATTCCAAGAAAAGGTGATGAAAAGTTTCAAATATGTTGATGAGATTTGCCACCAACTTCAGCATCAGCCAAGTTTCATAGTCTAAGGGTACATACACTACCAGGTCCAAGAATGAAGGGGAGAAACTGGACGTTTAGATCCTGAAAAGTGGGGTTGGGAAATTACCACTCAGCAACTAATGCATGTGAAAACAGATATGCCACCTGCACCAGCACACTTACTACGCATTTTCAGATGCAACTGCAAGACCGGTTGTGATACAAGAAGGTGTACTTGCAAGAAGTACTGGTTAGAATGCACTTATGCATGTGGCGAATGCAAAGGATTCAGTTGTTCGAACTCCCCAAAGCCTTCTGGTGACAGTGATGATGACCTAGATGATTGAAATTCACTTTTACATACTTTTGTCTTCAAATGTACCATTTGCTATTGTTTAGGAAGTTTATGATTTGTTTTTACATTATGTCTATGGGATAACCAACCATAAATTTCCATTGCATTTTAAATTAGGAATTCCCCCTTTTCCCTTAATGGATTTTGGTGGATTTTGGATATGTTATACTAGAGGGTCCCCCAAACCTTCTACAAATGAGAAAAATTATGTTGCAATTTGTTGGGGGTCCATCCACAATTTGACTGGACTATAAAGTATTCTTTTTTTGTTAACACAACTAGCTGTGAGTAATATTCTATTCTTGTATTCTTAGAATATTTACCTATTGTTTTGTTATAGACAACCTATTATTCTTTAAAAACTTATAGTCCAGTCAATTTATGAAAAAAAAACCCTAACCCCAAAAAATTGCTACAAAATGTTTTTTGATGGTTTTTAGTCCTATTCAATATCACGTGCAACATACTAAAAATCTAATAAAATCTGAATACTGGAAAGGTGTTATTAAGGGTGCTCACACATCCGGTTACGCGGTACGCCCACACAAATCAATTAACTGTTGCTATGGAAGGTAACTCCGATTCTATACCTTGCAGGTCCACGCTGCCCGGGGGATCTCTGAGACCCATCAACTGACAGCCAACTGATCAAGAATGACTAACACACAAACGGAACTGCAAGAGTTATGAAGCCTCAAAGTCTCAAAAGTAAACGCCACTATTTGGAAACAGAGGAAGACTACGAAGCTGGAATTTCGTCCACCGCTTGCTATAGCTAATTGTTACAAAGTTGTCGATTTTGTTTTTCTCATTTCTATTTTGTTTTATATTTATTCACATTTTCACGTGATTTTTTTCCAGTCGGGTCACGACTGTACACTATATTAAAAAACTAAATCGACAACTTTAATTACCTTGTTAAGTTATGCCGCAGTACTAAAAATGAAAGACTAACTCTTTGTCCTTCTGGACTTGGACAGCAAAATAGATTCCAATTGTCTTGCACTTTTTTGCTACTGTGCAATTTTCTAGCCCCGCCCTCCATTAGCCGAGTTAACTATACTTACCACGGTCTGCCAGGAAGCTCTTATCTATGCGCGGGTATTTAAGGTCCACCCTCTACCTCTACAACTCGGTGGTTTCGTGGTTTATTGCTCAATTAAGCCGCGCGCGAGCGTTGCTATGTGCCAGCACCCTTAAGGGTGTGTGTGTTCATAAGCTCATTAATATTCATGAGATATACATATATGGCCATAACTTTGGTTTCTTGCATTAATGACAAGATATATCGATAACATTAGATTCTTCAGCATATAAGCTCTCCAATGATATATAAAAACTACAGGTTTTAGGAGTCATAAGTAGAAATTAATAATTTCATAACTATAACCATTTCAAAATTCCTCTCTCTCCCTATAGTTAGGTCTCCAATGTAGCCCACACATGTTCAAATGTGACCACTGGAAGGCTATGTCTACCAATGCACTAAAATAATGGAAGTTTAATGCCCTTTAGCGGTCAAATACCATTCAAGAATAATCAAACAACAAGAATAATCAAGCAACAACAAAAACAAAAATCCAATCAATAATTTTTCTTCAGTTAATCATCGTCATCTTCGCTGTCATGTTGGTTATATGGATTACTGCATAGTTCCACTTGGCATTGTCCACAGACTGTATGACACGGTAGGCCATATCGCCTACAGCTACAACGAAGTGTTGTGCAACCTGTTGTACAGTTGCAGTGTATCATTTTTAATAGGTTATCCGGGGCAACATTTGTTTCTGACATTATTGGCACTAATACATTTTCTTCCACTCTCCATCCCCAATTTGCCGCATCCATGTTACCTCCCTGTTCAGTCCAGACCATGATCTGGTAGTGCACTCTCTGACAGTGAAATTTGGTTGAGGATGCAGTAGGGGGCAGACGTTCTGGTGTCACAAATGATTTTGCTGAAGATAGTTTCTTTACAAACATTTTGTAGCGTAAAGATGGTAATGGTTCTGTGCACTTTGCCCCAAACAAAACAGCCATTGCTTTGCTACCAAGGTCTTCAATGGTAGCTCTTGTCTTATTAGGAGTAATAAACTCATTTGAACAGGACTGTAGTAATTGATCACCTTTTACAAGCTTCTGGAAGGCTGCCTGGAATGCAAGTTTTATCCCCAGAATACATATCTATAATAGGCAAATACAAAACAGATGACTGACCTGGATGCTCACTCCCCCAATAAACAGTGTGCATCATGCCTTGCCAGTTAGGGGTTGCCCGTTTGAAGTTGAAGGAGAGCTCCCATAAAAGATCAATTCTCCTATCACAAACGTGTTTTGGAAGCTCTTGAAATTCGTGAGAGTTTATTCTTTTAAACAATCCAGTTCACAGATTGGTAGCTAAACTTGAAATGATAAGCATTATTAGATAACAACAAACTATTTTCATTTTAAAATAATACATTTCAATTTAAAAAAACTACATTAGTTTTAATTATGAATACAGGCTGTGCGAACAAACAAAATTTTGTACCAGGTTTGTAGTAATATTAAACAAAAACTAAATTCTAAGTGACATTTTAATTTTTGAAGTGTCAGCATGATTGAAGTGGCGGTAGCATTTGGCCCATTTTTCTGAAATCAAAGAACATAATAAAGTAAAGGACCCGGTATGAACCTGTAGCACTAAGCTGCAATTGTGGAAACTGATGTCTACAGCTCCAATGGAATAACACATGAATGGCTATTATTAGGACTGAGACAAATTTTAGGGTTATTGTGCACTTTGATACAAGCATGAAAAGTTTGCATGCTAATAGCAAACATCTTAAGGATAATTTTAGGCTATAGGGACAACTGTGATTTGACATTTCTTTACCTTTTTTGATTCAAAATAGATATGAGTTAGATTTAAACTTTATATTACTTCTCACAATGCATGCTTTCATTAGATATCAAACATGACTAGGTTTTGATTGAAAAAGTTAAGAATTATTATTAATGTATCAATTTTGATAATTTATTTAGCAAGTAAAAGTCACAAAAGGTCAAACCAGAGTAGAGCTAGTTATAAAGATGTACCACTATTATTACATAGAGTAGAGCTAATTCTAGGACTGTACCACTATTATTACATAGAGTAGAGCTAGTAATAGGGATGTACCACTATTATTACATAGAGTAGAGCTAGTTTTATAGGGATGTACCACTATTATTACATTATGCTAGTAATAGGGATGTACCACTATTATTACATAGAGTAGAGCTAGTTTTATAGGGATGTACCACTATTATTACATATAAGCCAATGAATGTCCCTATAGCCAATAATCATTGTATGATAATCTTCATTAGCATGTCAAATTTGGTGCTTGTATCGCATAATGCACAATTTTCCCAAATTTACTGGACTATATCTGCATAACTACAACTAGACTCAATTTTTTTTTTGTAAAATGGGGACCAAAAAATAAAAGTATTAAGGCACACAAATTGTGAAGTATTGCAGCATAAGCCATATTGAATATTCTGAACTTGTGCCATTTTTTAAGTTCACTGCTGACAGAATGACTGACTAACTGACAGAAATAATTATTAACATGACTGATTGAAAATTCAAGGAATTGCAAGCATCCTCACAATTATACTCACAGATGAATGCTACGCTAATATCAATTATAGTGAAATTTCAGAACATTGAAGTTTTTTTAAGGGTGGCCGCACATAGCAACGCGCACTGCCTGTAGATCCGGACATTAATTTATTCCCCGCCAATACCCCACCATTTGATAATACGCGAGCAGAAACTATCGCGCAGTAGTAGCAGAGGTATACTTTGCGAAGTTGTAGTGTTTTAGTTTAGCTTCTTGTTGTCTCATATCCGTTTACAGTAACTCTCCATACGTCGTCTGAGCTCACGCAGCAAGGTGCACCAGGCTGCCTCTCCTCCTGTAGCCGTTCTCTGGACTCTGCGCACCTGAACTCAAGCGGATGGATATACCAGGCTAATACCTTCACCTATGGCTATCTCCAATAAACTGCTCTCTCTTCAGACTCTCTTATTATTGTTGTATTGATGTTTGTTTACTCTTGATATAGGCGGGCTCTTTTTAGAACCAATACAAACTAATTGAAAAAAAAATTGCTCGCGTACTCGTAAGTACGAGATATGGGGGTGGGGCTATTTCTTAAGAATTGCGAGTGGAATTAAACCAAATTTTGTAACAGTTTTTCTTGGAATCTAATAATGAGAACGGCACAAAAATTGTATACACTGGTAAACCAAAAGAAAATGAACTGCACCACGTTGAGAATTTTTCAATATCTTATAAATAGAAAAAAATGCGAATATATCATAAAGTAATATTGAAATGGATGAGAACTCTTTGTCTTGCAGTAGAGTATCGGCTCGGCTAGTAGTGCACCAAATTGCTGAGCTCCAACTTACCGCACCGCTCCAAAAAATTGCTACAAAGTTTTATAACCAGGCCCCGATATTTCCTCCAGATTAGCTCTAAAATTAGCTCTAAAATTAGTGAGCGGCTCCTTCGGTGTCCTTGTGTTATAGTAGAAGCCCCTGTAAGTATACAATAGTAGTAATCGTGCATAGCAACCATCAACAAAAAATTGCATAGGTGGTGTGCGGCCACCCTTAATATTCTCACCTGAACGACTTTGATAATACTGACGAAAATACTGAATAAATTGAGGTTTTTTTGGAGTCCAAATAATATGAATAAAATTTGCCATTCGCTTCTGAAAAATTGCTGGATCTGTTTCTTTTGTCAACAAAGACAGAGTTTGATATATTATTTCTAATTGATTTTCTGAATTTGCTGCACGTAATTTATTTTTCCAAGACCTAAATAATGTTGAATTAATGAATAATAATTAAGCACTCAATAGTTATTTATTACTAAGCACCTTTCAACATGCCAGTAGCATAAAAGATGCTTAACATCACCATACACCGATTTTATAGCTAACCACGCAGTGACATTATAAATAAACAAATACCATCATCTGTCATAATTGCATTCACAGGTGTGTCTGGTGCTCTTTTTTTCACACAAGTCAAGAAGAACTCAATTACATCACTATTTTCACTATCTGAAATACACCAACATACTGGTTGACCTGTTAAACAAGATTATGTTTAATAAATAGTATCTATAAAAAATCATAAATTACCTTTTCCAGGATTATCAGCAACAATAATAGTCAATAACTTAAACTTATATTGATTAGTCCCATGTGTTGAGTCAATGCAAAGAATTGTTGAAACATACTCCTTGTCCAAATCAAGTTGAAACTTGGTCTGTACTGCTAAAACAAAGGCACTTTCTGGCAAATTGGGACATTCTGCCCTGTGGCTTAAAAAAAAGAATGGGATCAAACGATTCATTTTGAAGTTGAGAGACGATAAGTGACACTGAAATGGTATCGTTTTCATGTCTTTTAATTGTGTTGTCACCAACTCTAGATCTTATATTGTTAATATCATTTTTCGGGTCGACAACCGAACTAGCACAAAAACCCGAGGGTCAAAGTACAAAAATGCCTTACGTACGTCCATACATTATTGGGGAGCGAGCGTAGCGAGCGAGACACTTACAGGGGTAACACAATCGAAAATCGGGGATGTTTATTTATTTATTTATTTATTTGTATATATGTTTGGACGTACGTATGTCAATTGAATTGTTTAACGTTTTGAATTCTTTTGCGGGTGCAGTTAAAACTTGAAAACTTAAGGGACTTTCATTTCTATTCGAGTTTGTGACGGTGGTAAGTCAATGCGCTCTTTGTCATGGTTATAAGCCGTGCGCAACAGTATTTACTTGAAAATGCATTGTTGTCCACTAGATTAACCACGAAGGTAAGTCTGTGTAGGTGCATGTCCAGTTGTGTCAAAGCATTGTGTGTTACAACCACTACTTAGCTAAAGAATATCACAAAGAAAACTTTTAAATAACGTGTATTGTTTTGTTATTGTTTTTTTCCCTTCAATTCAAGCAGTTGCAGAGAGTTGTTACTATGGCACTGAAATCCCTTTACCGTGTATGCGAAATAAAAAAACTGGACATTATTTTCAGTAGCTTCAGTGTTAGGAGTCAATAAAAATAGTATAGTCTTTAGGCTCGCTGCCATTATGTGCTCAAGCACACCACTAGTTTATTTGTATATATGTATGGACGTACGTAAGGCATCTTTGTACTTTGACCCTCGCGTTTTTGTGTTAGCTCGGTTGTCGACCCCGTCCCAAATTGCACTAAACAGAATCCTCTGGTTTATCGATCAGTACCCGTATCACCCTATATATTGAATTGTTACCGTTTTGAATTCTTTTGCTGGTACAGTTAAAACTTGACAACTTAAGGGACTTCCATTTCTATTCGAGTTATTGGCGGTGGTAAGTCATATGCGCTCTTTGTCATGGTTATAAGCCGTGCGCACAGTATTTACCTGAAAATACATTGTCCACTAGACTACTGCGAAGGTAAGTCTGTGTAGGTGCATGTCCAGCTGTGTCAAAGCATTGTGTGTTACAACCACTACTTAGCTAAAGAATTTTTAAATAACGTGTATTGTTTTGTTGTTGTTTTTTCCTTCAATTCAAGCAGTTGCAGAGAGTTGCTACTATGGCACTGAAATCCCTTTACCCTGTATGTTAAATTTAAAAACTTGACCTTATTTTCAGTAGCTTCAGTGTTAGAAGTCAATAAAAATAGTATAGTCTTAGGCTCGCTCGCCATTTGTGCTCAAGCACACCACTAGTTTATTTATTTGTATATTATGTATGGACGTACGTAAGGCATTTTTGTACTTTGACCCTCGCGTTTTTGTGTTAGTTCGGTTGTCGACCCCGTCCCAAATTGCACTAAACAGAATCCTCTGGTCTAGCGATCAGTACCCGTATCACCCTAGAAATTAAATTGTTTACCGTTTTGAATTCTTTTGCCGGTACAGTTAAAACTTGACAACTTAAGGGACTTCCATTTCTATTCGAGTTAGTGGCGGTGGTAAGTTAATGAGCTCTTTGTCATGGTTATAAGCCGTGCGCACAGTAATTACCTGAAAATACATTGTCCACTAGACTACTGGAAGGTAAGTCTGTGTAGGTGCATGTCCAGCTGTGTCAAAGCATTGTGTGTTACAACCACTACTTAGCTAAAGAATATCACAAATAAAACTTCTAAATAACGTGTATTGTTTTGTTGTTGTTTTTTTCCTTCAATTCAAGCAGTTGCAGAGAGTTGTTAATATGGCACTGAAATCCCCTTGACCTTATTTTCAGTAGCTTCAGTGTTAGAAGTCAATAAAAATAGTATAGTCTTTAGGCTCGCTCGCCATTTGTGCTCAAGCACACCACTAGTTATATACAAATAAATAAATAAATAAACATCCCCGATTTTCGATTGTGTTACCCCTGTAAGTGTCTCGCTCGCTACGCTCGCTCGCCAAAAAAGGTTAGTCCAAGTCACTGCTTAGCATAACTAATGGCATCATCTAAAGGAAGAGTTTTGGCATGGCTGTTGGAGAGTTGTGCACAGAAATACTACTACTCGCGCAAAATATTGAGCAGTCTTACGTCACAGGACATGACGTCACCTATTGTTTGCGGTCTCTCAATGTCAGTCTACCAGACCCCTTTTTCCTCGTAACGATTGGTAAAGGGTCTGGCTACGCGAGACTAGGAGAAAGACGTCGTCTTGGTAGATGTAACTGATTATTCCTTGATCAAAGGACTGCTGGGGGTGGCCCAGTAGAGACAGCATGGTCAGATGCCACCTACCCTTTAATAGGAAGGGCAATGCTAAGCTTGAGGCCAAGTCCATAGGGTAAGGATATGCACAGCATATCCTGATTTAGACCTAGCAAAGGGGCCTACCAAATCCAGATCTAGTTTTGAAACCTCTCTAAGGCTTCTAAAATTATCTTTCCTGCTTCAGAGTAAACACCATTTTTTCTTGTGAAATTCATTAGAGGAATACTAAAGGGATATTAATATTGAAGCCATTTTCATCAGCGTTGGTGATGACACATCAGAGTATATAGGAGGGTTTAAATCTTAAGTCAGTTGAGTTGAAAGGTTGTCTTTTGTCTAGCTCAGCAGAATAAAAATTCATCAGGGTTAGATTTGTTTAACCCCCATATGCACTTAGCTCATTAGGGTTATCTACTTGTGTTCCCCCTATACCAAATCTACAGAGAATAATTCACCTGGTCTCCTTGTCTTACTAGCAGCAATTGCTTGGGGTCCACCACTAAAGGGCATGCCTAATATGGGCATTTTCAAGTGAAGGATATAGCCCAGTGTCATGATTTTTAGGGGGATTTCTAGGAGCAGTACATACTAAATCACACTCACTTGAAACAATAAATTTTATTTGTCTTATAAGCTTATTCTTTTCTATACTTTTATGTGAAGACAAGATGGAATCTGTAGCATTGTACTTGAGCAAAATATAATTATCCCACTTCCGTCTAAAATGACCAAACTTGCATAGCAGGAGCAGTCATAATGTGGAAGGAAGGTGGTGACTTAATTTGTGGCATGCATAATATAATATATACTAGGATGTTCTATAAGATACATTGCAACAGCTGCCCTATTAGCTACTTGTCAACTTAGAAAACATAGTTTAAAGAAATAATATGGAGAAAGCTCTGCATGTAAATAATGGTAAAAAGTTTCATTGATGTGGGTTCAGACACTGAAAATATCCAATGTGAATCTTAACTCAATGGCATCCAACTTCCTAATTCTGTGTAACTCTTTTCTATTGGTCATTTTAGTCTTAAAGACTAGGTTTAAACTTATAATTTGTCATGACCTGACATTCAGACACAGCTCTGCCCTTTATAGTTCTCCTTGTGGATAAATACATCATTTATCTTCTGATTCAATTGTGATGTTTGCAGTGAATACCACATGAGTATCTACAAATAAGGCAGCAGGAATTTGAAAAACTCTTCTATTTATACGAAAACCCCTGCAAAGGTATAAACCACTACTGTCTTTTCTTACATTTTTTAATAAAAGTGTGTTGTTTGCTAAATGTACTTCTTGGCCAATAGGTCGGAAAAACCATTCAACTTCTCTGAAACTGCCACATGCAAAAGTTACGTTTTCACCTTCTGAAACATGAACCTCATTAGGTAACACAAAACCTAAAGGAGGTTTTCCATACATACAAAACAAATGACTTCTTGAAATAGGCAATCATCCCAGATTGTGTTCTATAGGTTCCTATACAATAGTAATAACCTGAGTCAGATACTTCAAATTGGTCAAAATGAAGTATTGTTATGTTGCCTATTAGTACCAAGTGGTTCATTATTTCCGAAATAAGTCCAAGTAATAGACTCCCACAAGCGGCCTTTACTGAATTTCCTTCTACATCCGCCCAAAGGTATCCCACCTCAATCTACGGAAGTACTGATCCTTACAGAAGTAGTAACTTGCCTGAAAGTAAATACTGTACGAACAGATACCTCTCAAATTGGTCAAAATGAAGAGTAGTATTGTTATGTTGCCGAAGATTACGTCGCCCTTTAAGGGTGCAGTCACACTCTCAGCGCCTAAAACGCAGACAAACCAGCTAGGGTTGCTAAGGGTGTGCTTATTTAACCCTAAGCGCGCGTGCGTGATAGGGTTATAAGTCGTCTGGTCTGTTGGTCTGTTGGTCTGTCTGTACAGCTTTTAACGCCCCCTGTTACGTTAGTACGTGACAAATAATTTATCTGTTAAAATGGGTTGCTTAAATAACACCTCGCAAGCCAGGAGGCGCTGTCTGGACACCCCACTTTGAGCCCTTATAACTTCTACACCAATGCATAATTTAGAGTGAGCTCATATATGTAATAATAGCTTATATCCAGTAGTTTCTTCCTTTCAAATATCATTTAGTTGCGACTAACTATGGAGACAATATTAGGCTTTAAACCGTGGTGTCCAGGCAGGCCTCCTATTTAACACCAAAACTAAGTTTTCCAAACACCCCATTTTTAACAGTGTGCAGCGGTGCGGTTCGCTTTATGCTCAGGGAAGTTAACTGAGTGGAAAGAAGTGGAAGTTTGGCGTATACAGGTGTGTGGCTAGTTTAGCTTCTTTTCCTATGAAAACAGCTTTCCATGTACCATTTTCATTGATCGACCTATTTTGATGCCTCATTAAAAATAGCTAACAGATTATTGCTCGCTCTTTGGAAGAAAATTATATCGTAATAGCTAGGTAGTGTTTAATAGCGCTGAGGGTTGCACCTTTGGTGCTTCCATTTACTTCTTCTTTTACACTGTTAAAAATGGGGTGTTGGGATAACTTAGTTTTGGTGTTAAATAGGAGGCGCTGCCTGGACACCTCAGTTTAAATCCTAATATTGTCTCCATAGTTAGTCGCAACTAAATGGGGTGTCCAGACAGTGCCTCCTGGCAAACACCTTGTGAAGTGCTATTTAAGCAACCCATTTTAACAGTATACTTACCTCTGCAGGCTGATTTATACACTGTCGATTATTTGTGTAAAATTCTGTATATAAAAAATGTATCAGGGCTAGCTATAGTGATGGAAGTTGCTTCAAAATAAGGGTGCACCATACACCCAATATATAACTCTTCTGAACTTATTTCTGTTTATTTCATGGGAAGTTCTACATAGACTAAGCCAAGTAAATTTAAAGATATAGTGAAAATTGCATAGAAAATTTGATTATGTAAATATTTTAAAACTGATTTAGTTCAAATAAAATGTTTCATAAGTTTTTTTCTCTTTTCATTCCTTCGTATTGACTCTTTAACAATGTCCATCTGTTCAATATTGTCTGTTGTTGGTTTTTTTAATATGCATCAAGTAATCTTTCAGGACTATCAATTCTTCTTCTGAAGCATAAGAAGCCCAAGAAACTGATTTGCCATAATGGCAGCTGTAAAAACTGACTAAGTTCTTTAGTTGCTATTGGTATAGTGATAAGCAGCTTATTTTTGCAATTTGTTTCGCAAGTTGAACTGAATTCATAGCCAATCAAGAAATTAAATGTTTAATGGTGATTCATTTACAAGGTATAAATCTATTGTCCCCCTAGATAGTGGGGAATGGGAGCATTGCCACCCTGACCTCCCCCCTCCCCCCAATCTCATCACCCCTGATCAATAATCTATCCAGATTGAATAGCATGACTTCTAGCCAGTAGTGCACTGCACCAAGCAGTCAGAACCTCACTGCAATCAACAATTATTTTTTTCCCAGCAATTGGCAAATTAATGTGGCTTCCTGCATTTCTTTATGTACTAATTTATTGTTTGAAGCTTTATTTGGAAGCAGCTCCCTATAATACACAAATGCACTGCACTTGGAGTATTCCAAGGACCAGATCAGTAAGTGATTAAAGTAAAGTTAAACCTAAACTGGTTAGCTATAGGTAATTAGAATGGACACTGGGTGACTCAATTGATCTGTACAATATAAGAACATAGATGATGTAGTTTTTGTTTTGTGACAGAGGAAGTTTAAAACTGCTTAGATCCTTCAAAGAGTGACACTATTAACTTAGTATTCCAGCGGATATGTGCAAAAGATGTTCACTTCAGGCAGAAAGCATTTTTTAGGGTTTTTGACCATGCTGATTCCATTATGGGATCCACATCAGCAAGACATGGCTTCCCCCCATTACCGGCAATTTAACTGGTCATATCTTGTTAACCGTTGCAGCTGATTGCAAATTGAATGGGATCCACGTCAGCAAAACATGGCTTCCTACCGAAATGAAGCCACACCCCCATTATCGGCAATTTAAATGGTCATATCTTGTTAACCGTTGCAGCTACAGGCTTTCTGGTGGGCTCAAATTGTTCAGAATGGTCATGTTTGGGAAGGTCATAGTTAAGTACTAAGCATCTAACTTCAAAATTTAACAAAAAAATGGCAAAAATGAAGTTTTCTTCAATCAAAAAAGTATGTTAGAGGTTTTGACCCAATTTTTTTTTATTTCTAGCCATGTAAACAGAACAGCAATGACAAAATCTAGTTGTAACAACAACACAACAACAACAACACAACAACAACACAACAACAGCAACAATGAAAACAACAACAACAGCAACAATGAAAACAACAACAACAATAACAAATGTCACCACAGAAGGAAGAGCTGATGCTCTTTAGAGTGGTTCACACACATCAAGGTCACAGTGGGCCCACTAAGTGACAGCTGCAGCCTTATTCTTATTACAAAATGAAGCTTTCATTGCTTACAAAGAAGAGATGGCAAGTGATCACTTGGATGTCAAGTCATTTGATGAGTGGTGTGGTGATAGGGAAACCAAGCATCCACAGTTCTTGTATTGGAGCAAAAGTTCTCAAATTAGAAATTCTTTTCCTCCAATTCATGAGATCACAAAGAGAAGGAAACTTTCTGATGTATGTGGAGGCCCTGGGAAACATCATACGATGTCTTTCAGTACATGTAAGGGACCTGTTGCAGCTGGAGCATGAGTGTCCCATGGTATGGAATGAGTTCCTTCAGGGACTGTTTGTCACGCAAAAGACTTCACACAAGTTCTCCATGATGGCTCATGATCAAGTCCATGAACAGTTGAATGCTATTTTGAAGGGTGATGGTGGAATAATTGGAATCACTGAAAATGAATCAGCTCTGCGACGCTGGATGATAGCTGGTCCAAAAACAGGTAGCATAATCTGTGAGCTTTGTGTGAAGCAATCAAAGTTTGGTCATCATGAACAAACCCCAAGCCAAGCATTCAGAACAGATTTGCAAGAAATGTGAGGAGTGTGATAGAGGCCTTTAATGAAATGGGAAACCCCTTTACTGAAACAAGCTCAGATTTGCTTGCCATTGACACAAAGGTGATCATGGCCGATCAAGTTGTTCAGAGTATCAATGAAGCAGAAGGACTAGGAAGAAAGCAGTATGAAGCTTTTGTGGATGAAAGAATTGTGAAGATGACAAGAAACATACATGATGCAATCCCGAAGAATAAATTAGCACTATTCACATCTGGTCAACGCAAGATAGCATCCAAGTCAAAAACAAAACTTTCCAGCATGAAAAGTGACCTGGAGTTGTTTTCAAGAATGTACATTTCATGCCAAGCCAGGGAAGGAGATATAAATGCATTTTTTGAGCATGAAAATCGTGCTTGGCCCCCAGCTCTTGCCGAAAATGATTCAATGTAGCACGGAAACAAGGCCAATTTTCTAAAGTGCCTGGAACCATTGGTTCAACACACACAGATGGCACCTAAAGTAGATGTGAAGCTCTTTGATGGAGCAGCCCTTGTTCACAAGCTGGAGCCAAAGAAAGCTACCACTCTTGTTAACACATTCAAAGACTATGCAGACATTGTCTATATACCATATCTTCTCAAGCAACTGCAACTTGTTAGATGGATTGATGTTGTGTGGGACTCTTATGCTGCTGACAGTTTGAAGGCACGCATTAGGCAGTGCCGTGGAACTGGGAGCTCTCTTCGTGTGACTGAAAAGACGCGTATTCCAAAAAACTGGAAAAGTTGTTTGCGTGTTGACTCAAACAAGGCTGAACTTTTTTCAGTTTCTTACATCTGCCATTGAATCAGCTACAGCACCTGAAGACAAGTTGCTTGTCACAACAGTGGCAGAAACACCACTTCAAAAGTGGGGGGGGGGGCAGAAAATAACTGGGGCATAATAAAGAAATTGCTTAGGAAATCAAAACTGTGCGCTTTGAAGATGCAAAAAAATAATGAGCCTAATAAAAGTAATTGGATCGTGACAAAAATAAAAAACAAAAAAATTTATAAAAATGACAATGAATCAGGAGTACCAGCTGAAAATATACGAATTATAGTGTGCTTGAAAATTATAAATTTAGTTCCTTAGCTAGACTCACAAAAAATTACCAAAGTATTTTCTCTTTTGCTATTTTGATTAGATTCATCTAGTCTGTATAAGTTCCTGATGTATGTGCAGAAGTAAACACTTATTCAATCGCTTTTCAGTCATAGTTGAACGTTGTGACGTGAATACAAACTTGAGGGCAGAAAAGGTTCGTTCAGCTGTTGCTGCTGATATAGGGACAGTCAGAGCAAGTCGAAGAAGTCCATTTATAGATGAAAGCAACTCCTTGAAGCTATCTCTCTCATTCATGGCATCACATATAGTGTGGATAGAAGTGACTTTCTTGATTCAAAAAAATTGATTTCTCAATTTCTTTCATTTCACTCTCAAATTCTTGATTATTGGCAGCTTTTATTAGTGCCTTTTCCATAGATACTACTGCTGGAATGGTCTTGGATTCAAATCGATTTTGAAGTTCTCCTAACAGTACGTCACAAGCTTCAAAATACATATTAATCTGTAATGTAGTTTAGGACAAGATGGAGTATGTGGCTCACTTCCACTTGAATAACGCTGCGGCCTTCTCCTTTTTCTAGGCAAAATAGGCAAATCAATTCCATGTTCTTCAGCAAAGCTTTCTGCTATAGAAGCAATCGAACTCTTCATCAGTTCGTAATATTTTGAAATAATTCTTTGCAGCTTCTACAGCAGATAATGCATCATGAATTACAATATTTTTCTTTTGAAGTGTTAATGAAACTTGTTCAATTAGTAACTCGGCTTTAGACCAAAAAGTGTGTCAAATTTTTCCAATAACTGCATTAGGCCAAATGCTTTCAATCCATATTCATCCTTAGTTGTATCATGAATTTCTTCCAAGATTTCCAAAAGCATATGTCTGTAGCTTCATCAACCACAACAGAAAACCAAGCTGGGTCTTGTGCACCAATTCTTGATAGTAGAACACGTAACAAATTTTTACCCATTATATTTAATCGTTGACACTTTGATGACAGGTGTATCAATTTCAGCCATGCTTAACAACTTAATGATTCTGATAGAGATTGCCATCTTCTTGTCGATGTCCTTGTAGTGCAACTATTGCCGTGTGAGATACTGTATACCTCTCAGTTGTTTCAGCAAGCCAGCTCGTCTATTTTGCTGAAGCTTATTCTGTTGTGCAATTAACTGGGTTGTGATGGCTGGCTGTTCTTGAGCAATCCACTTCAACTTAGCTTCTTGATGAAAATGTGAGCTGTCATGATCTTTAAATTTAGCTACAGCCTTCTTCCAGTTTTGAAATCCACTATCAGTGAATGTTTTTTCCCCACATTTACTGAAAGTAAATAGCTCATGTTTTTGGCATGCTTACAATAAATGCCAAATACTTTCTTCCGATTGCTTATCTGTTTAATCTGGTCAAACTTTGCCATTACTAACTTCCTTCAAAGAGCACGATTAATTCCAAAGCTATACTAACTGAGAAGGTTACATAAGAGTATGGACTATGGTAAAATTCTGCTCTTTGCTGCATACCCTCCCTCGAAGCCACTGCACAACTGATAGAACGTATCAACCCTGCACACAATAAGAAGCTGACCATCGTCTTATGCTTCACTGTGCTCATGCTCACCAGCATGGTTCGAAAAGGATCATGGTGCATGCTACTGATACCGACGTGCTTGTACTTGCAATTGCCAACAGCATGCTAGAAGAAAGTGAGATATGGCTAGCATTTGGCCATGCCAAAAACTTCCGATACATTGCTGTTCATTCCATCGCAGCAGTTCTTGGTGATGACCGGTCCAAAGCTTTGCTGTTCGTGCATGCTGTTTCTGGCTGTGACACAGTCTCGTCTTTCTGTGGCATAGGTAACAAAACAGTGTGGGACGTTTGGAATGCTTTACCCAACCTGACGGCACTATTTAAGCGGCTTTCCCAGACACCACAAGAAATTACTGACAGTGAAATGGAGGAGTTGGAGAAATTTGTGGTACTACTATATAGTCGTACTTCCCGAATTTGTACAGTGAATGCTGCAAGAAAACATCTCGTTTCTTATGGGAATAGAAAACTGGAAAACATCCCTCCCTCAAGAGCAGCTTTATTACAGCATGTAAGACGTGCAGCATTCCAAGCAGGCCATGTTTGGGGGCAAGCCCTGATTTCAAATCCAAATCTTCCTTGCCCTTCTCAATGGGGTTGGCGGAAAGACAGCAATGGAAAGTGGGAACCATTGTGGACTACACTCTCGCTGAGGCCTCAAAAGGGTGCCATGAACTTGTAAAGTGTAACTTTACAAAACGCTGTCTTGGACGATGTAAATGTAGGAAAGCTAATTTGAATTGTACTCAGTTATGCTTTTGTGGTGGACAATGCACAGAGCAAGATTAATCTTTTTTTACTTTCACAATGATGACTTTTAATTATTTGCTAAACTATTTTAGGGAACCACAATTGGTAGTGTGGTGCTGTACCAAACTATTGCTGATGAGAGTTCCCATTGAAAATGGAATCACTATGGTCTAAAACCCCAAAATACTCTTTCAGATCAAAAGAAACACTGTTTTTGCATAATTATGATGTACTAGTTTGCCATTTTCTTGTTAAATTTTAAAAGTTAGATGCTTTGTACTTAACTATGACCCCCCCAAACATGACCATTCTGAACAATTAGAGCCCACCAGAAAGCCTGTAGCTGCAACGGTTAACAAGATATGACCATTTAAATTGCCGATAATGGGGGTGTGGCTTCATTTCGGTAGGAAGCCATGTTTTGCTGACGTGGATCCCATTAAATTTGGAATCAACATGGTCAAAAAACCCAAAATACAAATTTTTATGCTTTCTGCTGGAAGTGAACATCTTGCCCTTTTTTTGTTACATATCCGCTATACTACTATAGTATCCTCGAGGGGCAGGGACACTTAGTGTCCCTCCAATTGGTAGTTAGGAATGGCCACTTACTATCTAAATCAGGTAGGCGTGGCACTGCGCTGCCCTCGTGAACTGGTGTTATAGGGTCCCTAAGGCCCCAAGTAGAGTAAGTAGTAGTAATTTTACTAGGAGTAGAAATGACAAAAATGGCCAGTCTTCTTACTATTTTCAGCTAGATGGAATTAAAAAAAAGATACAAGAAAAAAATTAACAATCCTGTGATTTATACTAGGTCAATACTTTACCATGAAAAGAGAAGTGTTCTGTTGTTGATGGGTAGTTAGCAATAATATTATTGATGTATCATTATTGCAAGTGTAAAAACTTTGACCCTGTAACTGCCAGTGTTAGGGTGCCCTGCTAGTGTTAAGTGTGCCCTGCCACTAAAACCTGTTGTTGTTTAATCATTCCTGACAATACCCAGAATTGCCCGTAATCGATCCCAACCCTCAACACTATCAAAATCATAGTCAAATTCTTCATTAACGTCAATTGTGTAAGTCCAAGTAACTGGTTGGAGACTTCCATAAGCGCTCATTACTGTACTTCCTTCAAATACATTCACCCAACCAACTGGTATTAATTCCCTATGCCTTATCTCAATCACAGTAGCTATGATGAAACTTGAAACTGCTGAAACCAAATACTGTAAGGACATTATTTTACGAATTAGTTTGACTGTCTGCTGGTCAACACTACCAACATAATTATTACAAATTTGTTTGACTGTAAATCTTCAGCGACGCTAGAGATGTTAGTTTAGTAATTAGTGACATTACGACTGTATTTCCTAACTTGATTTCAATTACTGACAATGAAAGTTTAAAATAACTGGGGAGCGAGCCAAGCAAGCCAGACACTTACCGGGGTAACATAATTTGATAATCCGGGATGTTTTTTATCGAGCGAGCGAGCCAAGGGAGATACTATTAGGGGTGGACAATAGAAAATCAGGTGTATGTCATATATCTAGTGATGAGCTTGAGCACAAATGGCGAGCGAGCCTGTGCACAACTGAAACTTCAACAAAATCTACCAGTCCATTTCGAAAAGTACAAGTACGTAGCTGTAGTGACCATACTTTAACTAACCAATACAGAACTACTTACTTACCTCAACTTCAGAAGTACTGGTATTTTGTGTAGTCTCTAATATAGCAATCTGACTATCTGATTACCAGTTTCTTTTGACAACCAGTACTCAAAGCTACTATAAACAGCATGGTTTTATAAATTACATCATGTAAAAGAACGCAATACCATGGTAACCTTTCGCAATAACAATTTTTTGCGACCCCGGGATATTCTAAACGAATCCCACTATACGACGAGAAGCAGGGGGTGTGGCACATGACCTTTAACCTTGGCGGGCTCCCCTGTGAACCTTTGACTCTCAGGAGTCGGGGAAGCCAATGGACTTACTGCCAATGGACTTACTGTCTTCTCAAAGTGGTCCTCCAGAAGTGAGGATATAGCTAGGTCAAGCTTATTTCATCAACAACTGAATTTATGTGCATATGTATTTTAGCCAATGGACTTACTGTCTTCTCAAAGTGGTCATCCAGAAGTGAGGATATAGCTAGGACAGTCAAAACGTGTTCATTCACATTTTATTTCAACAACTGAATTTATGTGCATATTATGTATTTTATTGATTTATTTATTTATTTTTTATGTATTTTATTGATTTATCAGGCCCGGAGCCTTCACTCAGAAAGTGGTAAGGCCAAAACTCCTCCCTCTGACCACACCCAATTATTAATGTGAAAAATATTATGTTCAATTATTGTGATATAGCTAGCTATAGTTACTGACATGCAAGAGTTAGAATTTCGTGGTCATACTATTGTTTCATTAACTACAGTATATCCTCCCTAATAGTCCACCTCCCTAGTAGTCCAATCCCTCTAATAGTCCACCAGATACCCATGACCCATTTGTACATGTGGGTGTAAACAATGTGTGTGGGCATATGAATTACATGCAAGTAAAAACCAGCTGCTAAGTGCAAGCTAAAACCTACTGTATGCTGGAGTGCACTCTAGTTAGAACCTGCTAGCTCTCTATAGTTCTTTATTAATGGCTCCTGGCCGAAAGCAGCCTTCAAGTCTGAGAGGTACTTCATCAAGAAAAGGTATCAAGTCCACCACAACACAGCTGGCTTCAAAAAAGCAAAGGATTGAGCTCACACTAAAGCAGAAGTGTAATGTTATTGATCAAGCCCAAAAACAAGGCTTTCTGCCTGATTCTGTAGCAACAACATTGGTTAGAGTTAATCAGAGTATGCTTGCAAAACAATTCAATGTCACTGCAAAGACTATAAACCGGGTTCTGTGGAATGCGAAGAAGCTCAAGCAACAACTTCTAACTACATCTGGTGATCTTCGACGTAATCGTGAGATTAAGTACAGAGCTATAGAAGAAAAAGTAGTTGCATTTATTTCCCTTCTTCGTAATAGGCGTAAACCTATGCCTGTTTCATTGAGTATTGTGAAGGAATATGCTGAGCAAGTGGCCAAGTCCCTTGATGAGCATGAATTTAAAGCATCAAATGGCTGGTGGCAAAAGCTGATGAAAAGAAACAACATAGGTAAAAGTGTACGTCTACATGGGGAAGCTGGTGGTGTAAACCCTGAAGAAATCAAAGATAAGATTCAGGAAATCAAAAAAATTCTAGAGGAGTATGATTCGGAGCTTGTATACAACTGGGATGAAACTGGTTTGTACTTTCGATTGATACCCAGTGCGACTTATACAGCACCAAATGAACAACGACGGCGTGTACGGGGGACTAAAGCTCAAAAAAGCAAAGGATCGTGTCACCCTCATTACATGCACTAATGCAACAGGCACACACAAGATTCCTCTTGCTATGATTGGTAAGGCAGCCAATCCTCGCTGCTTTCGGTCCTGCCAATCTCCCTTACCATACAACTCTCAAAAAAATGCTTGGAATGACCATGTAATAACTAAATGGTGGTTCCATGATGTATTTTTACCAGCAATTAGAAAGAGGACTTCCAGAAAAGTACTTCTTATTGCTGACAACTTTGGCTCCCATGATATAACTGATACTGCACTTAAAGATCCACAGGTAGAATGGATTTTGCTACCGCCAAACTGTACATCAATTCATCAACCCATGGACCAGGGCATCATTGCTGCGCTCAAGAGAAATACAAATCAAAGATGTTGCATGCAATGGTTAGAAACCTTGAAAGGTATGATGAGTTGCTGTTGGAGAGTCTCTCCCAGCAGGAGTTAGGGGGTTGAATCATGCATACCCACCAAACCTTCTAGATGCTGCAACTCTAGCACATGAGGTGTGGGAGTCAATTGACCAATCCACCCTGGTGAACTGCTGGTTGAAAGCGAATATTTTGCCTGCATGTCAGGTAGAAAGTTTTGAAACTTACCGTCGTCCATTGGATCTCCCAGGTGTTGAAGAGTTAACTAGCTTGTTGCAGAATGTGACTATTAAAAGTCAACTCTCCACACAAGAGAGAGTAATAGCCCTCCTCCTACCATTGAAAGAGAGCAGTTGATTGGCCAGTTGGTTGCTCTTCAAGATCAAGCTCAAAACGATCTTCCTGGTCTTGCTTGTGTACTGAATAACTGGTATGATATAGAAAATGATGATCTTGTTCGACATGATGAAGTTAAAATAGCACTTCAACAAGAAAATCTACTACAAGCATTTGAAGACACAATGGAGACTGACCCTAGCACTAGCCCTAGCAGCAGTACTGAGATGGTATCTCCAGAAGATTCATTGGATTCAGAAGATGACGAGGTACAACCACTCACTCGAATGGAAGCCCTCAATAGTGTGAACATTACTGAAGGCACTGAAATGGTCAGGAAAGTGCTTCAAATGATGGCAGTGTTAGGTGAAGATGACACTTCACACATGCTAACTACAGTATATCGCAAATGCCTCGACTTAAAAATTGAGAAAAGAAGGCTGAACACTAAGCAAACTGTCCTTAGGGATTTTTTTGTTTCAAATTAGTATGTACATGTATATGCATGCTTATACATGCCATAAACATGTTGATTTTCATTCAGAATTTAATAGTCCAGTACCTGTATTAGTCCAGGCCAGCTACCCAAACCACTAGGTGGACTATTAAGGAGGATATACTGTACTTCATTAACAGTTAAAATCTTCCAAATATACGCAGTCTGTGTTCACAGTCTGAAACAAATTCATTTGCCACTTCTTTAAGAGATTGAGGAGATCTGTACGATGATGGTGAACATGGAGCACCATTAAATTATTTAATCTTCCCTGGAGCATTGTCCCCCTAAGATAAGTTTTGACTCTTCTTAGAGCACTGAAAGATCTTTCTGATGAAGAATTTGTTGCAGGCATTATTAATATAAGCTGCAATAGCTTCATAACTTCATTCAAAAGGTTTCTATGAGAACTTGATAAGGTTGTAAAATGATCTTTAATATCAAAAATGGTTACTTCTTGATCTGCTTGCAATTTTGGATTGAAATCCACACCAAATGTAATAAATTGAGCTCTTAAAACATCTTTGTTAAAATCATTTTTGTAAAAATCAGTAACAACCTGAAATTCATCTTCAAATTCTTCCTGTTTACTAGCCTTAATCAATAATTGTTCTAAATTACTATAAGTTTTGTATCCAGGTTGATCAAATCTGTGAATTAAGCAATTTATAGCATTGTCTAATGCTTCAAAGTATTGTTGCCAATAAAAATCCTTAGCTGACCCAGGATAGTGACCATCTACCAATCTTGCTGGTCTCCTTTTTCTTCGTGGCAAATGTGGAGGTGAAATATCCATTATATCTGTAAACTTTAAAAGTTTTTCCCAGAATAAATCATATTGCTTATCCTGATGAATCTGTTGCATTGTAGTAATTACCAATTTAGCAATTTGTTGAGCTTCAGATGCTGAAGTTGATTTTGTTTGAATGGTACGACTTAAGTTATCTGAATGACTTAAAATAAGTTCACCAAGGATTGTACCAAAAGCAAAATCGAAACTGCATTTGAGAGATAATACCGCCAATTCTGGCTTTCATTTTTTCACTGTCATGCACAACAAGCAGAGCTTCATCCCAAGTATCCATCAAAGCTTCATAATTATCAATTACACTTTTAAGAGAATTTGCTCGTACAGTCCATCTGGTTGGGCAGAGCAGTCTCATTCCTGGAGACTGAAAACCAGAATTCTGGTCATGTGTTCGTTTTAACTCTCTAAATATTCCATCTCTACGTGGTGAATATTTTATCAATTTTGTAATTTCATGAGTAGTTTCCAGTGCCTTACAAACAGGCTTTGAACACTTAATTGTGTCATTCATGGCCAGATTGATGGAGTGTCCATAACAGTGAGTATAAAGGGCTCGCGGTTCTTCATCCATAATAATCTTAGCCACACCTCCTCTTGCTCCTCTCATTGTGCTTGCTCCATCATAGCATTGCCCTCTGATTCGTTCCATTGGAATGTTCATCCTGCATAGAGAATCCTTCAAAACAGTAGCAAGGGTTTTAGAATCAATAGAGGGTACTTCAAATAATCCAATAAATTCTTCGTTTACATCAAAATTGTTAAGGGAACGTATTACAATGGTGGCTTGCTCCTTATTGGAAATATCTGTAGCCTCATCCATCATCACGGTAATAAATGGTGATAATTTAATACTTTCATAGATATCTCTCAAAATATAAGTGGCCATAACCTTTAAAATGCTATTTTGTATTTCATGTGTAGTATATTTATTCATTTTTTTTTTCAACCAATCATTAATAAGTGGGTCATCCTCTCCCTTCAATTTCAGAACTTGCATAAAATTACCATCTTCTTCTTTTCCATCACTTCGCAGTGGTAAACCTTGTCTAGCTAAAAATCGAATAGAAGATATGATCTTCAATAGCATACTTCGATTCTGCTCTTTCTCCTTCATAACTTCTCGCGAAAGTATTTCAGCAATATTACCTGTACTGGCGGGCAATGTGATGGTTACTTCTACAGCTTCTTTATGACTTGAACAGAGTTCATGCCTTCGTAACACACTGGTTCCATCTTTCCAGTTACTAAATCCTTTAGAAACCTAAAGAAATTGTATTGGTAGCTACAATAAATAACCGGTATAATGAGCTACTTACAAAGGAAGGATCAGCACTGCTACTTCTCATCGTCTTCTCTTTAAAGGCAGTAATGCAGATAGCAATATCCTACATCATTAACTTCATCATAGTGGAGAAAAGGCCACCGATTGAACCATGCACCTTGACAAGATCTCCAAACTACAGATTTCCTTCCAAATGGTCAAAAGACTCTACAGGATGGTGAGGAACTGGAGGTAAATCAGGTAGAACAAATTTTTGACCAAAAGAAGCCATCTAAACACTCGTATAACAATTCGGTTGTGACAAAGCAAACGATCGCGGTTGTACTTTACCGGGTAACGATCTTTACCGGGTAACGATCTTTACCAGATATTGATTTCTGAAAAGTGGTACGGCAAAGCCGTTGCAACCGTAGCGGAGGCGCCGTCCTTGTTTATTGATTTATTTATTTTAATTTATTGATTGATTGATTGATTGATTGATTGATTGATTTATCATTTTATATACATATTATTTTATTTAATTCATTTGTTCATTTATTAATACGTTCATTCACTTATTAATATGTTCATTCATCAATCATTCATTCATTCATTCATTCATCCATTCATTCATTCGTTTTATTCATTCATTCATTCATTCATTCATTCATTCATTCATTCTTGTTGTAGTTGTTTTTTGTTTTTTGTTTTTAACAGAATGAAGAATGCAACCTTTCTGACAAATTCAAATGTTCACATCCGGATTAATAGAGTTTTACACGAAAGTATAATCTTAAACATCATGAGAAAGTTATTCACTGCATAGAGCACATTGAATCTACGAAGAATTTTACTTGTTCGTTTGGATGTGTTGAGGAATCATTTAGAACTGACAAGGAGCTAATTTAACATTGTGACATTGTCCATCATGAGAATTGGGGTATAAATGTAAAATAATTTGCGCATATCCTTTATAACCTAATTTTGAATATACATACAGGATGTAAGAAATATTCTTTTTTAACTTGGAAGGAATTCATTAAGTGGAAAATGACGAATTCTACATAATATGTCAAAACTCAACAGACATATCATCCGTCCTCTAGTGGTAAATATAAGTTGTGTAGATATAGCTGGTGCAAAAGTTTTAAAAATTGTGTCATTATCTGAGACCAGTACTAGCCATATCTTAATCTTTTTACAGAAATTCTTTCTCCCCACTATTTTGTCTGCTGCCGTAATGGCCATTATCGTGGAGATAAGAAAAAAAGAAAAACCAATGAGAAGAGAATTCATCAAAAGCGAACAAGAAAAATTAACAGTACTTGTTTATCTCGAATATACGTAAATCAATTTAAAAATGGATCTGTTGCAGTGGAATATATTTCGGCTCATACTGGCCACAATCTTGGACCTCAAGAAATTAAACACTTACCTTTACCCAGTAGTATCAAAAAAGAAATATCCAGGAAAATCAGTCTCGGAATAACTCCACAACGTATTTTACAAGGTAAAGAAATCCAATACTATTACTATTAATAAGTTTGGCAATAACATTTTCAATTTATGACAGATGTACGTGAAGATGTGGGTGACAGAGAAAAAAGGGATGATTTTGATGAAAGAGTAGCACGAAGACATTTTTTTGTCTAAAAATGATATTAACAATAATTAAGATCTAGAGTTGGTGACAACACAATTAAAAGACATGAAAACGATGCCATTTCAGTGTCACTTATCGTCTCTCAACTTCAAAATGAATCGTTTGATCCCATTCTTTTTTTTTTAAGCCACAGGGAAGGTTAGAACCAGAATGTCCCAATTTTCCAGAAAGTGCCTTTGTTTTAGCAGTACAGACCAAGTTTCAACTTGATTTGTACAAGGAGTATGCTTCAACAATTCTTTGCATTGACTCAACACATGGGACTAATCATTATAAGTTTAAGTTATTGACTATTATTGTTGCTGATAATCCTGGAAAAGGTAATTTAAGATTTTTTATAGATACTATTTATTAAACATAATCTTGTTTAACAGGTCAACCAGTAGGATGGTGTATTTCTGATAGTGAAAATAGTGATGTAATTGAGCTCTTCTTGACTTGTGTGAAAAAAAGAGCACCCGATACACCTGTGAATGCAATTATGACAGATGATGGTATTTGTTTATTTATAATGTATGTAATGTATTTAACGATGATATCTCTATAATACAGATACCACTGCGTGGTTAGCTATAAAATCAGTGTATGGTGATGTTAAGCATCTTTTATGCTACTGGCATGTTGAAAGGTGCTTAGTAATAAATTACTATTGAGTGCTTAATTATTATTCATTAATTCAACATTATTTAGGTCTTGGAAAAATAAATTACGTGCAGCAAATTCAGAAAATCAATTAGAAATATATCAAACTCTGTCTTTGTTGACAAAAGAAACAGATCCAGCAATTTTTCAGAAGCGAATGGCAAATTTTATTCATATCTGGACTCCAAAAAAACCTCAATTTATTCAGTATTTTCGTCAGTATTATCAAAGTCGTTCAGGTGATTAAAAAAACTTCAATGTTCTGAAATTTCACTATAATTGATATTAGCGTAGCATTCATCTGTGAGTATAATTGTGAGGATGCTTGCAATTCCTTGAATTTTCAATCAGTCATGTTAATAATTCATTCTGTCAGTTAGTCAGTCATTCTGTCAGCAGTGAACTTAAAAAATTGCACACGTTCAGAATATTCAATATGGCTTATGCTGCAATACTTCACAATTTGTGTGCCTTAATACTTTTATTTTTTGGTCCCCATTTTACAAAAAAAAATTGAGTCTAGTTGTAGTTATGCAAATATAGTCCAGTAAATTTGGGGAAATTGTGCATTATGCGATAGAAGCACCAAATTTGACAGGCTAATGAAGATTATCATACAATGATTATTGGCTATAGGGACATTCATTGGCCTATATGTAATAATAGTGGTACAGCCCTATAAAACTAGCTCTACTCTATGTAATAATAGTGGTACATCCCTATTACTAGCTCTACTCTATGTAATAATAGTGGTACAGTCCTAGAATTAGCTCTTCTATGTAATAATAGTGGTACATCTTTATAACTAGCTCTACTCTGGTTTGACCTTTTGTGACTTTTACTTGCTAAATAAATTATCAAAATTGATACATTAATAATAATTCTTAACTTTTTCAATCGAAACCTGTCATGTTTGATATCTAATGAAGGCATGCATTGTGAGAAGTAATATAAATTTTAAATCTAACTCATATCTATTTTGAATCAAAAAAGGTAAAGAAATGTCAAATCACAGTGGTCCCTATAGCCTAAAATTATCCTTAAGATGTTTGCTATTAGCATGCAAACTTTTCATGCTTGTATCAAAGTGCACAATAACCCTAAAATTTGTCTCAGTCCTAATAATAGCCATTCATGTGTTATTCCATTGGAGCTGTAGACATCAGTTTCCAAAATTGCAGCTTAGTGCTACAGGTTCATACCGGTGGTCCTTTACTTTACTATGTTCTTTGATTTCAGAAAAATGGGCCAAATGCTACCGCCACTTCAATCATGCTGACACAGATACTAACATGAATCTTGAAAGGTTATAAATGTTGATTAGCAATAATCTTTTAATATAATTGTAATTCAACAATGAATGTCACAAAATAAGTAACCTTTGTTCTGTGTAGCTGTAGGTAATGATACTAAATAATAACTTCATTGACATTTTATATACAATAATATACTGTTATAGGTATAACCATCAAAATTAATTAAATTTAACAAAATTGTTTTTTTTTAATAAGCTAACCACTGGTTATAATCACAGAATTTTGGATGCATGTAGTAATATTACAAACCCTAAAATTTTTGGTTAATATTATTTTAATTTTGCAGTTTTCACAATTAACTAAAGACTTTCCATTTAAAAGGCAAAGTGAATCGCAGGATTGACTTTCTCATTCATCACCTACTTGAATACGAAAAGGATTCTTTTTTCCGCTATAAATGTGCCAGACAACTTCCACCAACAATAAATAGAAGACTGAAGGAAGAAGAAAGTCGAACTAGCATTACCTTCAGAAAGGGTTGAGGTAACAGGAGTGATTCACGTAATAAAATAGTACTTCATACTTTATATTTCTTTGAAGCAAACAACTGAAGATGGATGGGTAGTAAGCAGTAAATCTATGCATGTATCAGATGGATATACAGTAAAACGGGTGTTATCTACATGCTCATGGTGTTCTCCATCAGATAGTGCTAACATTTGTGCTGAACCAGAGCGTTGTTTCTTATGTTCACATATGTATACATGTGACAAATGCTGCTATGACTACAACAATGGACATATTTGTAGGCACATACATCGTGTCCACTCTTTACATCGTCACAATAATTTAGAACCACAGTGTTTTTCAGAAGACCAAGATGACTGCTTAGGATATTCCATAAGCTGTGTTGAGTCGATTATTGAACCACACAAAGGTAAGCCTCTAAGTAAAGGGAGTTACATTTTTACCCTCTGTTTTGACATAGATTATAGTATTCAGTTCCTGTTTTCAAAGCACTTATAGAAGAACTTCAAGAATATGTTCATCCTCAAAATGAAGCTGCCACTCCTTTCCTAAAGCACATAACTTCTTTGATTCAGCAAGCTGTAAATGTATGTACAGCAGCCCACACTACATAGTCAATCTCTGAAGAAAAATTATTTATTCAAAAAGAAGTTATACCACCTGGCAAGAAGTTTGATCATCAATGGAGATTCCAGCAAACAACGAAGACACCTGGCAGAAAAAGATCTGGATTATGTTTAAGGTTGTAATTATGTTAAGTTACTATACTCTTTATTTATGTTACTGAATTCTTAAAGACATGCCAATTCCACTGAAAGAGAAAACGTTTTGCTGAAGCTTGATACTGAAAAGGTAAAAACTATCATTGAGTAGCTAATATATTTTAACTTCCCAAACATTCTACAGATTGAATCTAATATAACACACAACTTTGATATCAAAAAGAAGGTAATAGACTGCACTTGTGTATTTCTCAAAATAATACATAGTAAACTTTTTTGTAGAGTCTTGTAGCATTGACAGTAAAACGGGAAATACTTGTTGTGAAATTGCAAAGACAGGTAGGCATATCCAAATATGCCATCTAGCTAATGTTTACTTTCAAAAATTGAAATGTCACTTAGAATTTACAGTTTTTGTTTAATATTACTACAAACCTGGTACAAAATTTTGTTTGTTCGCACAGCCTGTATTCATAATTAATCCTAATGTAGTTTTTTTTTAATTGAAATTTATTATTTTAAAATGAAAATAGTTTGTTGCACCACATATTGTTTGAAATAATGAATTAGGAAAGAAACGTGCAAGGTGTGGAAAATGCTCTAGATGTTCTGCTCCTGATTGCGAGTTATGCAAGTTATGCTTGGACAAAAGAAAATTCGGTGGTCCAGGAAGGAAGAAAAAGCCATGCGTAAGAAAAGTGTGTACAGCTATAACATCAAAGGAAAAACCAATAATAACAGGTTTGTATCAATGAAATTGATATATGCACCTTGTTAATCAGTTTTTTGTTTTGGTAGTTACTTCAAAGAAAATTAAAGTTTCTTCCGATGAAATAGTGCAGGTGTGTTTCCATGCATTGTAAAAAATGGGGAGTTCTGGTACACCTTTAGGGGTGTTTAACTGGAGGCGCTTATTTACACCCCACTGTAGGTCTGTATTATTTCTAAAGAATGAAATATGTTACCAACTCTGCATGCAACATCAGTTGTTTGAGGGCTTGTCCTTGTACATAATTGGTATCTAATACTAATCTTGTACAGTATCTAAGATATTAAGGTCTAAACACAGGGGCGTAGGAGCCGGAGCGACCTGTACGGCCATGGCCTACAGGGTTTTTTGGAGGTGGGTGTGGCACTTTTTAAGTTGACGATTCTTGCCAATTTTAAGTGTTTCCAAATATATTATGGATGATCCTTACCATTTGCACGCGGTTCTGAGAGATGGCTACTTCCCGGGATGTGGTCTTTCCAACGATTGGTGAAAAACCACACCAGCCCTATGGAATTGATTTTCCGCGTAGGTCCTTCGGCAAGACTAAAATTGTATACTGCTTCTTTCAGAGCTCTTGGTACAATCAGTGGAAGTGGCTTCATTATGATGAAAATGGTGATAAAGCTTACTGCTTTGTTTGTTTAAAAGCTGTGCAAAAAGGTAAGTTTTGTATAATTGATAGCCATATATATTGAAGTCAATGTTGGAACTGAATAATAAATAGGCAAAATATTGTTGTAGGTTATCAAAATAAAATTCAAGGAAAATTTTCTGATTCATCTTTACTGACTGGCTTTACCAACTGGAAAGATGCTACACGTAGTTTCAGTAAGCATGAGGGTACAGTCTGTCATAAAGCAGCAGTTGATCTGGTTATAAATATTCCGTCAACTTCATGTGAATTGGACAAGATGCTGTCATCTGCAAACGAAAAACAAAAAGTTTTAAATCGTAAATATTTACTCAACATAGCACAAACTATAAGATATTTGTGCAGACAGGGATTGGCACTGAGAGGAAGTGGCAATGATATAGATAGTAATTTTTTACAATTATTACACCTTCGTGCATGTGATGATGTTGTAATTCAAAGAATGCTTGAGCAGAAGTCTGATAAATACACCAGTCCGCAAATTCAAAATGAGCTTATAAAGATATTGTCAATGAATATTTTGCGTGAGATAGCATGTTCTATTCAAGAATCCCGCTACTTCTCAATAATGGCTGATGAAGTTACAGATAATTCCAATAAAGAACAATTGGTAGTTTGTTTTCGATGGGTTGACAGTAATTTTTTCCCAGTTGAAGACTTTGTGGGTCTTTACCATGTTGATTCAATAACTGCTGACACTTTAGTGAAGTGCCTTAAAGATTGCATGTTGAGAATGAATATTTCATTATCAAACTGTAGGGCACAATGTTATGATGGGGCTAGCAATATGTGTGGGGTGAGAAATGGTGTTAGCACACAAATAGCTTCAGAAGAACCCAGAGCTAATTTTGTCCACTGCTTTGGGCATGCTTTAAACTTAGCAGCTGGAGACACTGTTAAACAAAACAAGATCTTAAAGGATGCTCTTGATACAACTCATGAAATATCTGAATTATTGAAGTTTTCACCAAGAAGAGAAGCTATATTTCAAAAACTGAGAAACGAAATTAGTCCCAACTATGCCGGCTTTCGAACTCTTTGCCCTACTAGATGGACTGTTAGAGCTTCCTCCTTAGCCAGTGTCATTAATAACTATAGTATCATTCTTTCAGTGTGGGATGAAGCTCTTACTATAGCACGTGATACTGAAACTCGTGCTCGTTTGATTGGGGTTCAATATGTTATGTCACAGTTTGAATATTTTTTTGGAATTGTACTGGGAGAGGTGATTCTGAAGCACACCGACAATTTGAGCAAGACACTCCAAAATCCAAAGCTGTGCTCTTCTGAAGGTTTGAAGGTAGCGAATCTTAAAAAAAGAACCTTAGAAAATTTGAGAGATGAGAAAAATTTTGATTTGTTTTGGTCCAATATACTTCTAAGGCAACAAAAGTTAGAGGTTGGTGACCCAGTACTACCCAGAAAGCGTCGACCACCTGCCAAATTATCCCTTGGATCTGCTACTCCATATTATCCGAGTACTCCAAAACAATACTATCGTCAGCAGTATTATGAAGCATTAGATTTAATTACATCTTTTATAACAAATCGATTTGATCAAATTGGTATGAAAACAATTAGTGCATTAGAAGATCTTCTTGTGAAATCTGCACGAAAGGAAAGTTTTGAAACTGAGCTTGAGCAGGTAGTTCAGATTTATAAGAATGATATTAATCAAGCATCATTGACCATGCAGCTACAAACTTTACAGACTGCTTTTGAAGGATGTAAAGAAAAACCTTCATTTTCCGATATTGTGGCATAATACGGTCATTTTCACCAGCACAACAACAACTTTTCTCAGAAGTGTGCATTTTGCTGAAGCAAGTGCTAGTCAGCCCAGCAAGTAATGCTGTGAGTGAGAGAAGTGCCTCAGGCTTGAGGCCAGTTAAGACTTATTTACGTTCAACTATGTCACAGCAAAGATTAAATAATTTAATGGTTTTACATGTGCATAAGGATAAACTGGACAAATTGACAATGCCAATCATTTTAAATGAATTTATAGAAGGAAATGAGCACAGAATTAAAACATTTGGAAATTTTGAACATTTTTTTCACAAACCTTGTATCAGTCTAATGATAACAATAATTATTATTGCCACATATTTATTTTTAAGTAAGTTTAGTGGTAGGGTAGCAATATATGTAGAGTTCGTGGTAGAGGGCGTGATTTGGCCGTATAGGTTAAATTTTGCTTCCTACGGCCCTGAAACAGGGGTGTTTAGAGAGTGCCTTCTCCCAAATAACCTAATTGCATTATCCACTATAAATGTTAAATGTACATAATATTAGCTCTATATGATGTAAAAAAATTCTTTTCATAGAAATGAAATTAAAAAATTATTTAACTAAACTTAGTCTGATTTTGGACTAGTAAAATAGCTAGTCCAAAAATTTTAATATTCTCTGCTTTATTGTCTTTCATTGAGCCATACATGAATAATTACATTTATCCAATTATATATCAGATTAAAGGCTGTTAATTTTTTTTCAATGTTTTGGGAATACATAAATTTGTATGATGTATTGTAATAGGGAATTCATTCTACACATCCTCGATTTATCAGTTTACCAGGGAGTTCCTTAGATGATATTCCCATACCTGAAGACATGCTTCCACAAAAACTTCAGACACCTCATATCGGCTATAACATTATAACTCCATTTCTTAATGCGCAAGGAAGGACGATTGAAAGGGTGCTTGGAGATGGAAACTGCCTTTTTTGTGCCTTATCTCTCCAGCTTACGGGTGATCAAGAGCATCACTTAATGCTGCGCAAGATTATTGCTAATTCAGAAGCTAAATTTGAATTATTTAAGAAGTTTCATCTGGCTGTCAACCAAACTGATTATGTGGAACATCAAAAGAATATGTCCCAATCTTGCACATGGGGTACCAATCTAGAAGTAATTGTCACTGCAACAATTATTTAAGATGGATGTTTATGTAGTTTCTGATACATATCGGCCTGGCAAAGCAACCTGGTTGAAGTATAGTCCAGACAGGGCTGCTATGCTTGAGATTATTCAAGCATTTTAAACTTTATCAAGAATTCCCTATGATTACTACAAGAAGGTGGCTGGAAATTGCTCATATTTGCAGATTTCATTTTGATTCAGTTAAGACTAACACTGTAACTCCATTAAATCCACCAGTACTAGATGGCATGATTAGAGAAGAACAGGAAATAAGAAATATTAATATTGTTGTATGATTAATAACTCGAAACACTTTTTCTGGTAGCTAGCTAATCCATTATTCCTACATATATTATTCATACCTTTTTATTTTAAAAAGAATTTTTTTTAAACTTCTTGATACCACTGAACAAGTAAACAAATAACCAGAAATAAGAAATATTAATATTAAAATAAATATATATTATATAAGTAATCATGATTGTCCTTCATCATTACTTCCTTGTGTTGTGACTAAACCAGAAAGAAGGACTTTAGATTGAATACAAGATGGGCCCAAACGGCGCCCAGGTCAAAGATCACACGTACTGCCACACCCCCTGCTTCTCGTCGTATAGTGGGATTCTAAAAAAAATTGTCGTTCTCTCATATTAGATTCCAAGAAAAACTATGGGAATAGGAAAAACCACAGGTTTTTTCCGCTCAAAACGCGCCCGCTTTTGGCTCAATTTATCAGTCTTCTTTAAGAATTTTGTAAACAATGAGCAGCTTCTTCTCAGATTGCTGCGTTTCTAGCTTTGTATTGCGATTAGTTTAGGTTGCAAGTGTGGAAACAGGATAGATGGAGTGTCCTGTTGCCAGGGTACAGGACCACCTGATAGGATGTAGGTAAGATTATTTGTCTACGTGTTCAATAACAAATACCATAGAGAGATATAGCTATCATTTAGCTAACAACTTGTAATACAGCCTTTTTGCCATTAAATTGTGTGCTTATCGAAGCTGTGTTTATGCCAATTCCTTTTTCTTCACTACTAGATGCCGTTTATTGTAAGGATTAGGACCAACTCGGGCTGCACTCCACCTTCAAATTGGATCACAACTATATTTTGTGTATGTGTACTACTTAAATTCTATCATCTCATAAATTTTCATATAATATTATATATATTATAAATAAATTAAACAATTGATAATTTTATTTAGCAAACTTCAGCTACAAGTTAACAGTGCTGTACTGCTGAATCCTGTGAATATCAGAATACTTCTTGGGACAGTAGGTAGAATCCACTGCTTTTAATCTTGTCTCTTTAGAAGAACGCCCCACCAGATCGCGTTTTCCGTCTGCTGTACATTACCTGCACGTAAGAAACATAAATATAGCCGTAAACGGACGTAATGAGCTGTACAGCGCCCGTAAAACTCCATGAACTGAACTAAATTTCGTTCTTACAATAGTTACATAATTAATGCGCACCTGCGTAACCGCCCCTGCAACGTTGACGTTAGCGTGCTTAAGGGTGGCCGCACATAGCAACGCGCACTGCCTGTAGATCCGGACATTAATTTATTCCCCGCCAATACCCCACCATTTGATAATACGCGAGCAGAAACGATCGCGCAGTAGTAGCAGAAGTATACTTTGCGAAGTTGTGGTGTTTTAGTTTAGCTTCTTGTTGTCTCATATCCGTTTACGGCAACTCTCCATACGTCGTCTGAGCTCACGCAGCAAGGTGCACCAGGCTGCCTCTCCTCCTGTAGCCGTTCTCTGGACTCTGCGCACCTGAACTCAAGCGGATGGTTATACCAGGCTCGATTTCTGCGGAGCGAAGACTTCCCAAGCTGCGCATATCTAATACCTTCACCTATGGCTATCTCCAATAAACTGCTCTCTCTTCTGACTCTCTTGTTATTGTTGTATTGATGTTTGTTTACTCTTGATGAAGGCGGACTCTTTTTAGAACCAATACAAACTAATTGAAAAAAAAATTGCTCGCGTACTCGTAGTCTACAGTCCCGCAGTTCTTATCAAAAAACTCATTTCATTGGTTAATCAAATCATGTGACCAATTATAGCACCGCGCGTGACCAATTGTAGCGCCGCGCGAGGGCTAGGGCTAGGGCTAGGGGACCAATCTCAGAAGAATTCTTTGATAAGAACTGCGGGATGGCTCCTCGTAGTACGAGATATGGGAGTGGGGCTATTTCGTAAGAATTGCGAGAGGAATAGAAGTATCCAATTTTGAATCAGTTTTTCTTGGAATCAAATAATGAGAACGACTATATTTTTTGCACACGTGTAGAACACAAAAAAAAGAAGGGCACCACAATTTGAATTTTTCAAAATCTTATAAATGGAAAAAAATTTAAATAAATCATAAAGTAATATTGAAATGAAAAAAAAACTCGTTGTCTTGCCCTAGAGTATCGTCTTGGCTAGCGGCGTACAAAATTCTGGAGCTCCAACTTGCCGCACCGCTCCAAAAAGTTGTTTCAAAGTTTTACATTGGGGCCATGATATTTCCTTCAGATTCACTCCAAAGTCGGTGTGCAGTATCTTCGGCAGGTACAAGTGTTACCAACACTTCCATTTCAATCGGCTGCGAGGGTACCCAATTTTCGGCAGGATACCAATATTTACGCCGAGATACCCATATTTCCGTGACACCCATATTTCCGTGACACCACACCCTTAAATCGGCTGAACAAACCGCATGATAACATAAGACTTTATTAGCCCTGTCTGTCTACCTGAGTTGGGATAGAGTATCCATCGCTGTATGCCACACAGAGTCATTATGATGCCTATAACGTCCATTACGATGCCTATAACGTAGTGTTGTTTTAGTTAACTAAAACTAAAACCAAAACCCCTTAGTTTTGGGGTATTTTACTTTTAGTAAGAATAACTAAAACTAAGCTGTAGAGAACATGAAAAAACTAAAACTAATTATTTTAGAAGACAGTAAATTCAAAACTACCAGTAGAGTGGATGACAAAAACTAAAACTAAGCAATTTTATTGAACAATTCACCTTGAATTATGTCATTATTAAATGAAAATATAAATTCCCATCAAGTAATTATTCTCTAAACTACATAACAAATACCATACTTTATTAATAATACCCAAGTTTTCACAGAAATATATCATTTTTTAAGTTCTTTGGAAAAACTACATGAACAATTTTCTTTAAGGAGTCTCATTATTGCAGAATTTGAGAGGCAACATAAATTAACTAAAACTAAGACAATTGATAGTTTAACTAACTAAATCTTCTACATGGTATTGAAGAAAAACTAAAAACTAACTAAATCTTCAGGGAGAATTTGGGAAAAAACTAAAACTAAGCATTCAAGATATTTTTTTAGTATGAATAACTAAAACTAAGAAAGTCTGGAATCGCTAAACCAAAACAACACTGCTATAACGTCCATTACGGTAACAATGTAACGAGATATGCATTCCAGCGTAATGTTAGCAATTGTTTTGCGCATTATTACGCCTATTACTTTTTTATTTTAGATAGTTATCTTAGCCATCTCTACTTGTTGCCCACCAAGCACCTGGGAGATGTGACTACAAGCTCGCAAAGAACAATATTATAATAGTACTGTATATGCATAAAGTACTAGCTACGTCAAGACAAAATATAATAGCTAACAATAATGAAGTAAAAAAAAAAGTTGTTTTTTTTTTCAAAGCTCTAGCGTAAGCCGCCGATTATAGACCGGTACGTAATATCGACGATTCCCGGTTTTATTATCGACCGGCATAGTTTACGGAAATATACGGTTATACACATAGAGTGACCCGGAGCTGTGTGGTGGTGGCTGTCATTTTTTAGTGGAGTGTTGGTCGTTTCTCTTTCTTTGCTGTTTTCCAAGTAAGAAAAGAATTGTGTAGTTGCGTTTATAACCCCATTGATTAATATTTTTAGCTGGTATTGTTGTTGTAGGCAATGGCTCGCTACGGAAAGAAAAGAACAAAAAGAACTCCACCGCGTCTGCCTCAGGGAGCCTCTGGTGTGTCAAAGAAGCGTCCCTACGCCAAGCGCAAGCAGTGGACGAACACGCAAATGGAAGCTGCCATGAATTCTGTGTTGAATTCTACTGCTGAGTCAATAAACTCTGCTGCCAGGGAACATGTAGTTTTTATTACTACCTTGAAGAATAGACTATCAGGTAGAGTAGTCCACGGAACAAATTCAGGTCCAGTACCTTATTTGAATAAACCAAAAGAAGATGCACTTGTTAAATATCTCTCAGATGCCAACAAGGTGGGCTATGGTAAAACTCGTCGTCAAGTTAAAGTCATTGCAGAAAGAGTGGCACTAGACAAAGGAGTTCTTCGTAGTGCTCGCATTAGTGACGGCTAGTGGCGCAGGTTTTTGCAACGACACCCTCAACTGTCTCTTCGTACTGGAGATGCTACAGGATATACACGAATGAGTGCCATGAATGAGGAAAATATCAAGGCTTACTTTGATTTACTGAACAGTGTGTTAAATGATAACAATTTAAAGGTGCATCTTGAGCAAATTTACAACATGGATGAGACTGGTCTTCCGTTGAATCCTCGTCCTCCGAAAGTTGTTGCACTTCGTGGGCAGAAGAAGGTGCGTTACCAATGTTCTGCTTCAAAAGCCCAGATTACAGTCCTTGGATGCTGTAGTGGGACTGGCCAGGTAATTCCACCCTTTGTGATTTTTGATGCCAAGAATTTGAATCATCTCTGGACTCGTGGCGAAGTGAGTGGTACCCGTTATGGATTGAGTGACAGTGGGTGGACTAATAGGGAATTATTCCTAGGCTGGTTAGAAGAGCATTTTCTCGCCCATGCTGTGCCTTCTCGTCCTTTATTGCTTCTTGTAGATGGGCATAGTTCACATTATGATCCTGACTCTATTCGGTTAGTCCACGATCATTCTGTTATTATCTTCTGCCTCCCACCGCATACTACTCATGAGGCTCAGCCATTGGATGTTAGTTTTTTGGTGCTCTGAAGAAAAGCTGGAGCAGTGTCTGCCATGATTTTATTCAAGCATCACAGGGGAAAGCCATCACTAGATTTAATTTTTCTCAACTTTTTTCGAAGGCTTGGCTCAAGACTTGTTTGCCTGAAATCATTTGCAATGGCTTTGAAAGAGTAGGAATAATTCCATTCAACCCAGAGGTTCTTTTGAAGCGTTGTCCAGGAAATGAAGGGGCAGTGGAGATACGACGCAAGACTATAAATTATCAGGATGACAGTGAATCAATTGACATTGACAAGAGTGAGAGTAGTTCTCCTTGTGTTGAGAACAGTAACAGTGAACCCCCTTCATTTTCTCCTGAAAAAGAAGATCTGTACCAGCACCGATTTGAGGAAGGCTATGATCTCCATGATGATGAGTACTCATTGTGGCTTCGTGTGAATCATCCTGAAGCCTTGGTGGATGAATCAAGCATCACAGAATTCTTTCCTGACACTCCAGTGCTTACGCCACTTGATAATCACATTTCTGATAATGTCGTCTCCTTGAGTTCAAGTGGATGTCCGCCAAGCAATGGCAGCTTGGGATCAGCTCTGACTACTCCTAGCAGTATTGGCAACAGTGGTCAAGCTCCGGAATCTCTCTCTGGTGACAAGTCATTTCAGAATACAGATTATTGTACTGCTGGAATAAGTCCTCATGATGATTCAGGTCCTGTGATAGTCTCTCATACTCTTCCTTGTGAGAGGTCAGACAGAAGTACAGGCTCAGATACACGTGTGACTCCTAACAGGTCCACAAGTCAATCTCCTACCTTGAAGCGTTCACCTTTAGCTTCGATTACAAACTTGCTCCCAGGCAATACCCCCAAATCTTCTAGAACAATTGTAAGCAGGCATTTGGATTCAATTGCACCCGTGAAAATCACTAATACTTGTAAAGCTAAGGTCTTAACTAGTGCGGCATGCTTAAAGATGCTAGACGAGAAGAAGCAGAAGAAGGAACAGGCAGTTATGGAGAAGGAAGAGCGAAAGAGGGAGCGTGAGAGAAAGAAGTTAGAGAGAGAAGAGTTAGCAAAGAAGAAAAAGGAAGAGAAGCTGGAGAAGAAAAGGATGAGAGAAGAGGCTGCATTGAAGAAAACAGCCAAGTCTGGTGGTAAGAAGTGCAACACCAGAAATACTGCAATTAACTTATCTAGACCATCTGAGGAATCAGTGGACGCTCAACTTGCACTCTCGAGTACTCCTTCTACTTCGACACCCACCACATCACTCAGAGGTGGACAAGATTCTTGTAACGGTTTCTGGGAGTGTACTTTTTGTTATGACGAATTCTGCCAGGATGGGAAGGAGTGGCTGCAGTGTGCTTGTGATCGGTGGGTGCATGAACAATGCTTGGAAGAAATTATTTTGGATGATCAAGGTCAAGAGCGATTTTGCCCATATTGTTTAAATAAATCTCAACTATAGTCTTCTCATTTTTTTTGTATACAAACCATCCACATTCCATTTGTGATCATACTTTTCTCATAATATGGTGTAATGGTACCTCTAAATAGAATTTATGTGCATGTTTAGTACTAAGCTGAGGTCAATCGTGATTTTGACCACACTATATAAAAAAATCCCTAGCATAATTTTCCCCAATTTTTTCATATATGGTGTAATAAGTACCTCTAAAATCAAGTACGGTCATAGTTAGTTCTAAATCGGTACCTATCCTTCGTTATTTTTAAAAACTAGGTAAATGGTCGATAATAAAGCAATACAAAATCTACGTGAAATCATATTAGGTATCGGTCGTCGATAACAGAATTTGAGGTCGTCAGTTACAAAAGTTCATATCTCATGAAATATCCATTTAAGCGATGACAAGTCATTTCAGAATACAGATTATTGTACTGCTGGAATAAGTCCTCATGATGATTCAGGTCCTGTGATAGTCTCTCATACTCTTCCTTGTGAGAGGTCAGACAGAAGTATAGGCTCAGATACACGTGTGACTCCTAACAGGTCCACAAGTCAATCTCCTACCTTGAAGCGTTCACCTTTAGCTTCGATTACAAACTTGCTCCCAGGCAATACCCCCAAATCTTCTAGAACAATTGTAAGCAGGCATTTGGATTCAATTGCACCCGTGAAAATCACTAATACTTGTAAAGCTAAGGTCTTAACTAGTGCGGCATGCTTAAAGATGCTAGACGAGAAGAAGCAGAAGAAGGAACAGGCAGTTATGGAGAAGGAAGAGCGAAAGAGGGAGCGTGAGAGAAAGAAGTTAGAGAGAGAAGAGTTAGCAAAGAAGAAAAAGGAAGAGAAGCTGGAGAAGAAAAGGATGAGAGAAGAGGCTGCATTGAAGAAAACAGCCAAGTCTGGTGGTAAGAAGTGCAACACCAGAAATACTGCAATTAACTTATCTAGACCATCTGAGGAATCAGTGGACGCTCAACTTGCACTCTCGAGTACTCCTTCTACTTCGACACCCACCACATCACTCAGAGGTGGACAAGACGGGCGACCTGCAGGTGAGAAGATATGTGGTGTGTAAAAGTTCTGGTCGATAATCGGCGGCCTACGCTAGTTGAAACAGTAACTCCAAAAATATGCAAAAGAATGCTGAATATGAAAGAAAAAAAAACAGATAGTTGAGCCCATGATAACACATATAACTAATAAGAAGGTTGCAACTATAACCATATAGCACCATATTCCCAAGAAGGCTGTTATGAAAATATAATGTGCCACCACCTTGAGTAAAACATACTGAGTTCGTTTATGAATATAAATGTAAATAGCTAATTGAATTCAACATTCTTTTCCACACAACTTCTATTGACTTCACTACTTTCAGCACCCTCATAACCCTCAAGTTAAAAAATTGTATTAAGTTTTGTACAAGGCGGTATGCCAGGAGACAAGAGTTATTGTCCCTATTTCCTCCAGAATAATGCAGGAGGAGGAAAACTGTACATTTGTTCATCATCCACCCTTGTAATTACTCTATGATGCAAGCACTATTATAATAAACACCAAGGTTTTAGTTTAGAAATAAGCTAATCCAGTATAACCTCTGAACTAAGAACAACTAGTTCAGAGATTGTGTTTCATTTTCCAATATGGCTCAATATCAACTGTAATGTGACATCTTCATAGAACTAGCTAATATGTTTTCATACTTTCCATGTATAGCTTATGGAGGGTGTGTGGTTTTTTCCTTTTCCGTTAGACTTAGTCGCTGGGTTCAATCTGGCATTGTATATCCTATAGCAGCCATTGGGAGAATAATGGTTGAAAGACCTATACTTGGAAACATTTAAGGCCTTGAAGCTGCTTTTTCTGAAGCAGCTGATTCTCCATAATTATTCTGAACAGTGAGCAGGAAAATGTTTGAAAAAGTTTGTAGCTGAAAGATTTGTTTGTCTGATTACCTATTGGTTTTGATGAGTCTCTCTACTAACTACTACTGCCTCCGGTACAAACACCTTTCCATCAAGAATAGCGTAAGGAATGATTTACGCTTTAATAACAATCTTGATCATTACCACAAACCTTTAACAATTCCAGTAAACGAAATTGGTGTACGACGGACACCGGACCGTTTCCCCGCGTAGCGGTTAAGTAAAGCGTTTTGCTGGCGAGACTAATCCGACATCCGGAAGGACAGTATGAGAAGGCATGATCTGGTATAGCTTCTACCTAAATTGAACCTAGATTTTAACTTCAGTTGTTGGCTCATGGGAGGAAAGGACTCAATTTCCAGCCTCTGCCAGGAGAGGATAGGGATCCCTGAGAGATCATCTGTGACCTGATGTTAGCCAGGTAGCCATACCCTTCCCCCAAGGGAAAAATAGAAGTAAGTTTAACAGGCCCTGGCAACCGTGGCCTATTTGGCGAGTTTTTCACGCTGAAAGAGTGTGCCAACACCCTTAAAAGCATTCATCTGATCAACTCATTCCATACATTTATTTCTACTGCAGATTATGATTAAAAGTATCAATTTCTAATATTATACCATTGAAAACTACAACAATTTCATTGATCCATTATCCCTCTACTTATTGTGCACTCATTTATAAAAAGAATCACTTTTTGTGTCTTTTATATCGTGCCTTTATGCAAGTGGAAGCTGCCAAGAATGGGCAGTAGCTCAACAACAAATCTAATTTGTGTTGCTAAATTACTTACAAATGAGGCAAATACTTAAAATAAAATTTTATCAAAAAATAGGACACACATTTTGTATTGATTTTGGTTTTAGTTCTGATTACAGTATTATTTACAACTTTGATTTCCGTTTGATGACAGAGTGATTCCAATGATGATTAAAATAACCACCAAAGGCAAAGTAAATATTAACACAGCTGTCAGCATTAATATTGTAAATCTGGAGTTGAGGCAAATCTTTCGACTTTTTGTGAGTCTTTGTGCCACAGTCTGAGGTATACCTAAACCATTCTTTGAAGAATCCTTTATTAATGTCTGCCTGTGATGAAGCTTCTGCATTGACAAAGATGACAAATTCTCTGTTGATTTATTCTCATCACTTATATCAATAATGGAATATACGCCTTCTTCGTGACCATGGATTTCACTTGACTTCATTGGTGGAATGGGTGGTGGATTTGGACTACTCTCCCTGGAATTAATAACTGAATACACATCATCTAGTGGTTTCATATCGCTGACTTCATTTATAATCACATCTGACTTTATTGAATTGTTAGTATCTTGTCTTGGTCCTGATGGTTCTGATTTTGGTTGATCGAGGTCCTCAAGGTTATCTCCTGCTTTAGTTTTATCCACTATGGAGTATAAGTTCTCATCAAGCACAGGTTCTTGACAGTTCTTGGTATCTTGGGACAAAGATTCAGCCATTTTTTGGTTTTGATTTTGGATACTTAAACTGGAATGACGTACATTATAAGGGCTGTTGTTTTTCCATGTTGCTCTCTTTAGACTACTATAACAAAAAACAACAATTGTAGAAGAAGAACAGAGTTGTTATGATACATCCTTACATATGCATACATACATATGTAAGTATATCTTCTGGTTCTGGTAGCTATAAACATATTATATTACACATGTATATTATATATATATATAATTTATACAGTGTCTGATATAGAAAACATATGTAGGATGTGATCTATAACTTTCACGGTGCAAACTTTGTAATTTGTTGATCACAGTTACTGTTGGTTGATGTTTGACTGACAAAGACTGAACAGTTATGTCATTACTGATTGTTCCTAGTTTACATCACTTGAATAACCATCTTAAAATATTTATGCATATCGTGCAAATTTACCAGAATAATGTATCAATTTTAAGCAATGAATATCATTAAAAATTAGGAAGGATGACATTTCACTCAATTCAATAGTAATTGAGTTATACAGATCAAAATTTCCATGATTTGTACCATATTACAATTATCAAGAGTGAAGGGATGAACAAAACCACAACTTAATTTAATTAATTGACAAGATTCACCATCCAATTAATGACATTTGTATATTATATAGTTTATATATATTATTTATGTATTATTTATTTATTTATTTATTTTATTTTTTTTTTACTTCTGGTGGAGTTCTGATGCTATTTTTACACAATCAGCTGAAAGCGTTTATACGCACGTTAAAAAACTACACTAGTAAGTCAACAATATTATACATAGGTTAATACTCCACTTTGTGGATTCACTATTATACACTCTATTATTCCAAGAGGTTAAGTGTACAACATGAGTGACAGACCATATTATTACTGACATTCAAGATTGCCACTCTCTTGAAACCTTACATAGCCACAGTATGCCTATACCTCACTCTTGTATATTGCACCAAGTAGTCAGATAGACTATCTGGACTAAGATATGTTATTTCAATTAGCACACACTCTTATTACCAAATACATTCAATACCTTATGAACTGATTCTAGTACTGTTTGTGTACTTTATAATGACTAAAACATTGATATGAGCAATCTGAAGGAAAAAGTATTTTAAACAATTCTGTACATGTACCATTTAGGTACCACTGGTACTTGAAAATATTATTAGGAACATTCAAAAAAATTGGTTAGCTATATTTAGCAATTGAATCTTTAGACCATTTAAAATTCTTTGTACACGTAAAAAATTCAAAACCGGTGGAAATTGCAAAATATAAAACTATAAATTGTTGCAATTTTTTTTTCACCATAAGCATTTATGTTTATCTGTCCACATGCTTTGTGGGATATGTTATTGGACTCACACGAGGCTGTTTACAATAACTTTAATGCAAACAAAAAAAACTAATAAAGTTTTGTTTATACAATATATATCAACTTTCAATTTCTTTGTTAAATGGTTGATACTCTGATGTATTTTAAAAGAAACTTTCTCAAAACAGAGCTCTTATAATAGGAACTAAAACATGAACGATTACAATAATAATGCAGAATGGTCTTGTTCTAACTGACAATGGTTCCATTCTTCCCATGAATGCAACTAAAAATTGAAACTACACCAAGTAACAAATAAGATGGCATCTAAAGAAAACCTCATTTGGCTCCAGTGTCCGATTTTTATGAAGTGGTGGATATATCAGGAAAGATGGAGAACACAATTATTTGTTCATCAGTGCACTTACACATTGTTCAAGTGTGTAGATGGTTAAGTAATAGCACAAAACACACAAAGCTAAAGAATGTCAATTGGAAGATTGCAATGTTAGTATCTGAGATTGCTTGTGAAATTAGTGGTTGCATTTATTATAGAATTACTTTCTGTAGGAAAAGATGGCTAATGGACATGAAGCAAATCATTGTAGCAAACGTGAATAACAAGGGTATTTTCAATATACCCAATTCTCAAACTTCTTTTTTTCCCCAATTATCAAAATACCAATACACTGTTATTAATAGTGTATACCTTACATTGTGAGTGTGTATAATATGCCGAAAGCTAAACTACGTCATGGTTAAATGTGTTGTCATGAGAGAACTATAACAAAAACATGCTGTTGTAAGTTGAGTAAAACTTACATAGCTGGTGCCAAAGCTGTATCACTTTGTTTACATATGCGCTTTGAGGCTTCTCACAAAACTTTTTAATGCACAAATAAAATACAAAAAATATATAAGGAACAAACAAAAGCAATGGCACGTAAGAATCACAGCTCAATGAAAAACTGATAAGTGTAGTTAGACTGAGTGTCTTGTAGAGGAAAGATGAGTTGGGAACCTGTTAACCACAGATAGGTGTTCATCTCCTTTCATCTCAAGTACACACTTGCAATTATTTTTCTAGCATGAGCATTTGTCCAGTTTGCTTTGCTATTTATGAATACACCTACTAACCAAGGACAAGGCAGAGCTGATATGTAATGCCACACAGCACTAAAATACTATAATATTATTGTGGTTATAGATGATAAGAATCACATCAACCATTTAGCCACACAATACAAGTAATAGCCATTGCCTTCAATTATTTATGATTTAGTAAACTGAGGCACCAATTCCATCAGTATCAGATGACTCTGATAGAATGATATATATTCAGTGCTCAGTTAATCTAGAAATATAGAAGCATCAAGCTGTAATAACTGTGTTGATGAAATATGAAATGATATTAATGCACTCTTAGCTTCTTTTATGATTATGACCACTCTAATACTGGTTTTCTGGAAGGAGTTTATCATCATTGGAATGTCAGATGGTTGGAAGTTACTCCAAGACAATGTCTACACTATACACTTTGAGTATTTGAACTCTATCAACTTTTAGGACTTGCCATATTCTCCAGCATAATTTTCTGATTGCTATTTTGTACTCAATAATAATTATTGTCAAAATACTTCATTATTGTAGTCCAAGATTATTCACTTGTAAAAATGTCACAATAGTTGGTATGTTTACACCTTCCTCAATTATTGCTTGCTTTCTGCTGACAAGTACATCACAAGTTTGCTTACTTAATCAAATAGAATTCGAAACATTGCTACAATATGATGATAGAGCATGAATCAAATACTTGTATCTAGGAGTGAGCTAAGGTTTAATTGTAGTTTGTTAGTTGGTTTTTGCTATTTTTTTGTTGAAAGTCGAGAAGGCAGATTTGATATTTGGAATGTTTAAATCAGGCAATTTATTGTTATACAGTTTCAATATTATTTTTATTCACTGATTATTGTTTATAGTTTGATTTAACTTGTAGCTGCATTAATCTAATTATGGAATTATAATTTTGGCTATATAGTACAAAATGTAGCCAATGGTCACCTAATAAAACTTTTTTGAATTGCTGTAATTACACTTTGTCATTAATTTCTTAGTATATATTAACTAGCTACATGTACAGGGAACTTTAAATAGAATACAGTGATATTAATACAGTTTTAAAATAAGTTGTGTAAGTTGACAACAAAAATAGCTAATATTTTTAACTACTGATATCTAGACAATGAGTTATAATTACATCAACATTACAATAGTCATTACTGAACGTACACTTGAACGGCCACATTTTCAGCAGATGACCCTCCATTAAGGCACATGAAAATATAAAGATCATCAATTGTTGAAGTACACAAGTCATTATAAAACCAGGGGGGATGAAGTGAATCACAATATGATGGATATAGCTTGCATACTTCACCATCCCAACTTGAGCCTTCCCTTAGTCTCGCGTGCCAAACCCTTTACTCAACCGCTCCGCTTGGCCAAGCGGAGCAGCCAGTGGGCCGGTAGGCGCGGCCAGACTAAGCCTTCCCTGTCACTACAAAAGTAGGGGTTGTTTAAAATAGCCGGGGGAACTCTAACTCCAGCATTGGTGCAAGGACAACCATGTCTTCCATTGGCATGCCCAGCAATAAAAGACCAAATTAAATTACCAGATATGCTTAGAGTTATTTCAATTCCTTCAAATCCATACTTTGTTGGTTCATTCATATAATCCAAGCCATCTGTGTTCCCCGATATGGGGCCAATGACTTGCCCACAAACTCGGGTGAAATTGACTCCATTATAGTCTTCACTACTGAGGTTCTTCGCATTATCTAGAAAATGTAACCTAAAACTTTCTGATATTCTAGTCATTTTCCAAGGTGAAGGTCACTCCATACTGCTACTGACGTTTAGGTTTGCCACTCTCATGCAATCTCCAGTTCTGTTATTACATGCACTACCCATTTCACAATACACCTCTACTACACTGTTGTTAGCTACTCTTGCCCAGTAGAAACCGGAAGGAGAAAATGGTGATATGTAAAAAAATATCCTTGCAAAATTTTATGAAGTAAGGAGTGAATATTTCTAGCAAGTATGTTTGTACAGTTTTTACATACTGCTGGTACTGATTAACATATTCGAAACATTCTAAAGTATTTGGTTTGCTTTGTTATGTGTAACTGAAACAATGATAAGGCATGAACAATCAATAACACTGGTTGGTTATTTGAGAATTATTGGTAAAAGGGTTTTTAGTTACAGTCATACTGCAGGTTTTGTTATTCATGTTTGCTTCAACATTTTACTCAATATTTATTTTAGTCATCTTAGCTTGCACTAAAATAATACCAATTATTAATCCAACAATAAATATTACTAACAATATTAAAATGGCTCCTAACACTGCAAGTTTCCTATTAGTATGTTTTAGCTTAGCCATTACTTGACATTCTTTATAAATTGAAGGTGTAAGTGAACTGACAAAATTAATCACTATAATCACCATTTTGCTCTGTTTCTTTTTAATTTGTCCACAACTGCATACAGATCTGACATTGGAGCTGAATTATCATCAGAAAGTTGATCCATGATGCTTTCTTCTTTGTTACGGAATATTTTATGTACAACTACATTTACGGGAGCCACAACTGCATTAATGGGAACACCAGAATTATACTGTCAGTTATAAAACAATATTCTGCAGTAAACACTGTAATCATTCACATGTCTGTTCTAAGGGCCCTGTTCCGAGAAGAACATAAAGAAATACATTCGTTTGATATACATCTGAGGAACCACTCGACAAAGAAATTGAAAGTCAATATGAAAGGAGACCTGACCCAGTGCGACAACTGGAGGGGGATTATTATATTGTATAAGCAAATGTAGTCTGTTTTATTGTACAAAGTAACTGTTTATTATTAATGCTTTGATGTATAAAGTAATCAATAAATATGAAAGATTATGATAAACAACTGTAGAAATTTGACAGGGGCATGGTTGTGCTCAATACTACTACTCCTGAAGGTACCGTAATCCTTGCGATCTATATAACTGAGGTAATGAAACCCAGTATTGCAGATACTTTACTGAAAAGTGGGACCACATTGCCTTAACATCATTACTGCTTCATCTGCATTAAGGTAATCCCTGTGACTATCTTCAGAATACTCCCCTTCAAAGAGAATCATCTTTTTTCTATTAATATTATTATTATCAATTAGCCATTGAAACTGTAAGATATGTCGATTACACCTTCCTCTTTAAAATCAGAGTGACTAATTCATTACTTCAAATTCAATTTATGTTAAAACACAAATGAGTTTGTTTGATATTGAAATTTGGATAATCATAATGAAGTTAATTTTGTGTAACTTCAAATTATCCTGATTTTTACAAAATGGGAGTAAATTTAGATAACTCCATAATAGCTCTTCCACATGCTTTTCAACATTACAATTCTTATGACCTTTATCAGCAGTCTCTGACAATATTTTAACAGTCTCTAGTGATGGGCTCTAAGCGTTTTGTGGTGTGTATGTGATCAAACTTAAATCTTGCAGATTTAACAAGATTTGAGTTTGATCACATGTTTTCATGGAATAATATCAAATTTACAGATAATATTTGGGAGAAATTGAAACTTATAACAACTTCATTTATCCCAACATAAACAAGAAAATGAAGGTGATAACTGCACTAATAATACTGACTTTCAGTTTCAACTTAATTGTATAAATTAATAGTGAGAATAGACACTGAGTCATACAAGTAGTACACAGCCCGGGATGAGTCAAACACCATCAATGGCAGAAAAAAAGAATTCAAGCATCATTGCTAAACTTTATTCTTCACAGGATAGATGGGACAAAGGAGGAGTCAATGAACGTACGTTTAGTTCGTGTTATGACCATTTGGATTACAGTGACATCACGAAAAGTAAAAATATTGAGTTTAAGCCAGTATTGGAGTCAACATCAACAAAGCAGGGGAAAAAGGTTCTTATGCCTTCACATAATGATAGTAATGTCTCTACAGATACAAGTTCAACAAATCATATATATCATATATTAGAACAGGATAATAGTGAAATAGATGATGCCTTGTATTCTGCGATTGATGAAGCAAGACTGAAGAAAATGAAGAATATCAGAAAAGCTTCTCTAATAAGAAATAGCAAATATGATGAACCTGTTGAGACATGTTTGGGAGAGAATGTATATTCCAGTATCATTAATATTCCTCATTCTGCCTCAGACTCAAATGTAGATTTAAATCAGGACTCTCAGAGATCATTTAATTCATTCAATAAATTTCATCCAAAATTCTTTGAGCCTAATGCAGTAAATCAAAGAAAACCAGTTCTTGTACTAACTATTATGCTTGTAATAACACTACCTTTAGTTATCATTTTAATTATCATTGGCATATTTGTGGCATTAACAGGCCAACACTGGTAGCTGAACTTCTGCTACATAATACACTGTTTACAACAAAAGACTGGTATATACCTTACACAATAAATGCTATGATTTGATTATCTTTACACAATGAATGATATGATTTGAACATCTTTCAAGTTTCAATTAAAATATCAAAATTGTTTTACCGAATGTAACTGTTTTGAAAAGCATATATAGTTATTAAAGATACACTTTCAATTCACTTTTAAATCACAGATTGATGCAGTGAAAATGACAAGCATGTCAGGTCAGAGAAAGTAGTAATGCATGTTATTAAAAGCTGTTAGCATGGATTCTTGGCTATTTTGAGTATTAAGACTCTGCTGTGGCATCTATGATTCTATGAAACAGGTTTATGAGAGCACAAGAATGGAAGTAAAGATGAAGGAAAAACAACATAGAGGAAAAAGAGAGATGAAAGATTAGTCCATACAGTAATTCAGAAAAGGTTTCACTGACAAAGAACGAAGTGGAGGTGGGGGGAGGGGGATTGGGAATGGGGGATAAGCACTAAGAGGGCATTTTAAGACCATTAACAAAGTGGGGATTATGGAACAAAGGAATGAACTCAGAGCACATTTAAACAAATGTGTTCCTATCAAGCATGGATTGTTACAGATCAGATGAATAATATGAGTGTTTTAGTTCATATAATTTAATAATTTGTTTCTGTAGTTGATTATATAGTATAGCCCCCCCCCCCCCCCTTCCCCCCTCCTCCACTCAAACTCCTTCCCCCACCTATGTTGGTGGCAAATGAGTGCCATCAAAGGACAAAATGAACTCTACTATAAACTTCCTATTGGGACGGAACAGGTGGATATCGTAGAATCAAGTCTCGCTAGAACGGAAATTTATGCCACAAGCGAACCAATCCACAGGTACTAATAGATTTGTACAAAAAAATGCTAACTTCTACAGCTAAAAATATGGACCAGGAACTACAGCCAGATTGTGACCCTCAAGCTCCATCGCCTGCACTGGAGCAGCTTGGAGCGGTCCAGCCGAGTAGTTGAGCTCTACATTGGCAGTGAGGATGGAATGGTACCCAGGATTGGTAAAAGGTCATACAGGTATGTAAGTCGAATGACAGTAAATAGTGGACTTTTTGAAGTGTGAACAAAACATGAGTATATAAGAAAAGTTAGGCTAATTTCCATTATTAGTTGGGATTTCTATTTTAGATTATAAATATTTTTCATGTATAACAAACCCTTTACCATGTCACACTATGGGCAAAAATATGATAAACACCTTCCCACTTACACACTCTTCAGTCTAGCATGCAATTTTTATGACCTTATATATAACTATCATTTTTTCCAAATTGCGTTGGGAAAAAGAGTATAGAATGTGTGACTTGATTATTGTCACGATCAATTTACTCTATCCTGCAGTTTTGTTATGATTAGCTATTATACAACCAAATTTAAAAACTACCTTGTTACGATTTGAATAAGTCCTAGCTGAAATAAGTTTTATTAAATCCTAATTTTACTACTATGCAAAGGATACTTTCATTTCTTGATCCTGAAAAACATAAAAAGAGTACTTTAATTTAATCAAGTATTAATACTAGTTTTAGACATCTAACTATAACTAAAAATGTTTGAAAATTAAAAAAACTAAAACTATACTATTAAAATAGTTAAAAAAATAATACGAACTAAAACTATTATGCTGGCACTTCAACAATAGGAAAACAGGAAAGTAAACAACACTTCTGGCTAGTTATAATATTGTTATAATATTATTGAATAGTGCAGAATTAACTTAAGCAACAAACAAACCATTGGGACATCTTTACAAACCATATAACTATAGCTAGATTGACTATTTTGGGGGATATTGTACTCACAATTTTAGATAACAAAGATCATCGATTAGATTAGTCCTAGTTTTGACGCTTTGTTAATTGATTAAATGTTTTTAATAGCAAAGAAGATGATTAGATACAGAGGTATGTAGTCATGTGTAGCTATATAAGTATCACAATATGCCCAAGTATACACTTTACTGAGGTATAGCTAACATTGCTTATTGCAGTACTAGCTAGTACCAAAAAAAAGTGTCCACCAAGGTCATTAGCTACTACCTCGTGCACGGTAGCTAGCTATTAGTTGTTGCTATAACCAAAACAAGATGATAATATTATAATAATAGCAAATTTTATCGTTCTAACAGCCGACTTAACCCGACGTTTAAACTTCTCTTTAGGATTCGAACTCTCCCGGGTGATATATAAACACATTTAAACAACAAGATTACTAGAGTCTGGGCGTACTGTTTATCATAATATCGTGAAGGGTGATTTGTAGGCAGCATAGACAGCCAGCATCCTGGAAGCTCTAAACCTATGTTTATGGTGGTTGTCCAGTGTCATCTGTATTAGAGCTTCCATGATCTTTAACTCACGATTCTTACTGGCTGTGTGAAATTCCTACCTCTTACCATTTAATGGAGTTATGTTGCTGCCAAGCGTGCATGTTCAGTAATGGACTGAATTTCTCACTGTTTTTTGTTGTTGTTGTTGTTGTTGTTTTTTTGCTTTACTATGAGAGCTCTACACTTAGACCTGGTGACTATCTCACTGGAGAAGCATTCCTGGCAGCATTTAGAAGAATTTGCTCCAGAAGGGACATACCCAAGATAGTTTAAATGAATAATGGAACCAATTTTGTGGCTGTGAACAACGAAATCAAAGAACTTTATGCTGAGCTGAACAAAGGGAAGCACAGACAGAAGATAACCAAACATCTCTCCTCCCACCAAATTGAATGGCAACATATACAAGCTAGAGCTCCCCATTTTGGGAGTCTATGGCAGGCTGGCATAAGCAATGAAAAGACTTATCTACAAGCATGATGGACTTACCTATATACCTTCAAGGAAATGTCTACTACTCAGCTACAAAATTGAAGGAATCCTCAACAGTCGGCTATTAACGCAGATGCTCAAGATCTGTATCAGACTCCAGGTCACTTCCTTATAGGGAAATGTCTTCACACTATACCTGATGGACTGAATTTCAAGACAACATGTGCGAAAATGAAACACCTTCCAGGTTCTCATCAGCACCTTCTGGAATCAATGGTACTCAGGTTATATCAGGCACTCACTCAAGTTTACTAATGATGGAGCAAGGCACCCTGGACTTTGTCTAAGACCATGACTATTTTAGTTCATTTGTTTACGTAATGTCATCATTCACGTTTTTTTTTTTTTGCTACTTGTGTTACTTACCTCTCTTGTACTACTTCGTACTCTACGATTAAGAGCTGCTATGACAGTTACCTCTGATTTGTTATATTAAAGTCAATTGCATAGCGCTAAATGCACTGATGGCTAGTCGGACTGTCTTACGGCCAGTTCTTGTCAGCACTAGCTACCGAGCTACTATTGATAAAGGACTATGACTATGTGTCCTAGTATAAATTAATTAAACTATAGTAATTTCAGTGAGTTTTTTTTATAGTTAGCTATTTACTTCATTGCGATAACTAGTTATGGCAGTGTTTGGGTTAATCGCAATGACAATTGACAGTTTATTCCTCATGAACCTCCCAGTGCTACTACAACTTGCTTTCAACTTGCAGCTGGCTTTGACCGCTCCTCCTTAAACCTGTTCTTCTACAGCTAGAAGAAAATTCACAAGTAATTGATGCTATACAGTGTTGTTTTGGTTTAGCGATTCCAGACTTTCTTAGTTTTAGTTATTCATACTAAAAATATCTTGAATGCTTAGTTTTAGTTTTTTTCCCAAATTCTCCCTGAAGATTTAGTTAGTTTTTAGTTTTTCTTACCATGTAGAAGATTTAGTTAGTTATACTACTATCAATTGTCTTAGTTTTAGTTAATTTATGTTGCCTCTCAAATTCTGCAATAATGAGACTCCTTAAAGAAAGTTGTTCATGTAGTTTTTCCAAAGAACTTCAAAAATGACATATTTCTGTGAAAACTTGGGTATTGTCAATAAAGTATGGTATTTGTTATGTAGTTTAGAGAATAATTACTTGATGGGAATTTATATTTTCATTTAATAATGACATCATTCAAGGTGAATTGTTTACAATAAAATTGCTTAGTTTTAGTTTTTGTCATCCACTCTACTGGTAGTTTTAGTTATTATTTAATTTACTGTCTTCTAAAATAATTTTTTTCATATTCTCTACAGTTTAGTTTTAGTTATTCTTACCAAAAGTAAAATACCCCAAAACTAAGCGGTTTTGGTTTTAGTTTTAGTTAACTAAATTATACAAGTGATTACAATAAAGACTATAGCTTATAAACTCAGTGAAGACCAAATCCTCCATGATGTTTCTTATTTATTATCACATTTGAGGTGGTTCTATACCCCGAAAATCAAGACCATCATGTATAGAGTTTTATGCCTGAATCATTATGAAATACTTCGATGATTATGGTTTCCAGCCCACCACCTATCATAATTTACCTGTAGCAAGATGTTTTCCTAATAATTTGTTTTGAAGCTGATAATAATAATTTTTTTACTGATGCTGTATAGTCCTGCTTTCTGCTTAAAAGTTAACAGAGCTGGAATTGGAGTTTTGCATTGAAAATGTATAATGGTGAGTGTTTCTTGTGGGGGCTCTTTGGGTTGCCTTGACGTGAGCTGACTGTAAAAACCCAGCCAGGCCAAGCACTCACACACGGGGACGCTCAGTACTATGCACAAGCACTGAGTGGCTGATTCAACCGTTCTGCACCCCCAGCTCTCTAGTATAGAGAGCGTTCCTACGCAAATGGTTCGAGGTTTTATGAAGGAGCAGGCGGAGGCGGACGAGGAAAACCGAAATTCCTCACTCTCGCTGAACAGAAGAGTCTTCGACTGAACAGGAAGATTTAGAGATTTTGAGAAGCCAAAATGAAAGAAAAGGAGAGGGTTATATAGGAGAGCTAGATTAAGTGATTAATTGAGAACATATAACATATATTAGTGATAATGTTTCTGATAATGGATTAATGTTTCAGTCTAATTGTACATTCCAAGATGTGATAGCTTATCCAGGGTGAGACCCAGACATTTCTAGTATGTTTAGCTCCTTCTCCTGTTAAGACAATAGTTACGTCGTAGATTTTCATTGCTACTATATTTCTAGTAATTCAATATTTTTAGCTTAGCTAGTAGCATTAAAATTTTTATTATGTTTCGGCTCGTAAGCCTTCTTCAGTTGTGAGGTGAGGGGTCTTCAGTTATGAGGCGAGGGGTAAACGGTCATACCCCTCACCTCACAACTGAAGAAGGCTTACGAGCCGAAACGTTTTGTGAATATTATATAAAAATTTTAATGCTACTAGCTAAGCTAAAAATATTGAATTACTGACAATAGTTACATCGAGCTACTAATTGTTTTCATTGGTCAAGCTATATTGATACCTGATCAGGAATAATCCAATAAATATTTTAGTCTGAGAAATGATATTGTAATAGCTAGCTGTGTACAGTAGTGCTTTGGGTTGGAAATTAGTACTTCATTATTATATAGTTCAAAATTGGTAGCTAGATGTGTGTTCTTTATATTAAAAATTTAAATTTTATACACAAATACATTAAAAATGTACAAAATGGGTGTATACAGTTAGAATATAAAACATTGCATAATAATCTAATTATATAATATTATATATTTGGGTAAAATAGCAGTGGGGTCAAAAATATAAATCTGTGCAGAATTAACTCCTATATGAATTACTGGTGATGGACACCCTCTTGTAATTATACTGTCGAAACCTACTAATTTTGAATTATAATCATAAGAGATATTTTGTCGTCCAGGTAATACATCACACACTATTAATGGTGCGTATCGGTATATGCGTTGAGGTCTCGAAAATAAATAGATTCCAAATTCTTGACTATTTATGTCATCCTCATGTGCAGGTAATTTTATACCATGATGTTCCAGTTGTATTCCATTATTGGCTATCCCACATATTCCACACCGTGGATTCTCACATAATGACTGTGTTGATTTTATATCACATGTTGGCTCTGGTGCCATGTATACATATTCTTCAACATGTTGAGGACGTCCCATTAAACCCATTCCATTTTTATAGTCCAACCATCGTTTATGCCGATTTTCATGATCAATAAAAATAATTTCCGCATTTGTTAATAGCTCTCCAAGATATGGCATAACATTCCTTGAAAAGATACCATCATGTATTGCATCATGGATTGAGAAAATTTTGACGTTATCTATAGACATAAATATATACATACATATATGCATCCATCCATGCAAACATACATACGTACACACACACATACATAAGTATGTACATATGTACACACACACATACATGCATACATACATATATACATATATACATACACATACATACATACATGCAACAATAATCGACCAATTTTGACCCAGTCAGGCCAATTGACACTGCAACCTGCCTTGTAACCAAAAATTAATATCACATTTTTTTTTTTTTAGTAAGACTCAAGAAAAACGAAGTGAAGCAGAAACTTATCAAAATATACACTCATAAGATGCAAGACCATTAATATAACTAGTGGAAGTGAAGCAGAAACTTATCAAAATACACACTCATAAGATGCAAAACCATTAATATAACTACTGGTGTGCTTGAGCACAAATGGCAAGCGAGCCTGCCTTGTTAGGTTGCAAGCCCTGGCATCCACGAACATTTGTCACCCATTGTCACCCAGCTCAACTTACCTACTCATATATCACCTTCCCATTGAACTTACCTTGCCTTACCTGATCCATGTACTTAATCATATTCATACCTAGCTAAAACCACAGGCTTCAGCCTGTAGTCATTCCCTTATCGGTTTTGTGATTATGTATTATTTCTTGTTGCATGATTACCTAAACTCACTGAGTTGTTATCGGTGGGAGCACGCGCTTTGGGGCAGACAGACAAGGCTGCAAGCTAGCGCCAGCGGTGTGTCAGCGGGGTCATACACCTGGTCCTTCTCCAACGGGACTACGTGGGCATGTTCATACTTAGGGCACGCACAATCATGATGATAAAAAATAGTTATTCTATATAGAGCAGTTGACCATTTATTACAGCAAATAAATACAGAACTACTTTCTTACCTTAATTTCCTGAGTAGTAATAGCTAAGTCTGGTAGTATCAAGTTCAAGCCATTCTGACTACTTCTATCAGTAACTCTTGAACAAGCTCTCAGCTACAAAAAAAATAAGGCCAGAGTTATTTTTGTAACTTTAGCTAACAAATATGGAGTTGTGTACTTATCTCTGTTCTCTCGAATTGTGGTAGTTTCTGTAGAAGCCATTCTGACTACCAGTGGCTCTTGACAACCAACAAGCCAAGCAGCACTTAGCAGCTTCAAAAAAATGGCAAGGTTTTTTAATTGTATCTGGTAAAGGGTCTTCCATGTCATATAAACCGGTCCCAGCAATTTTTTGTGACTTGAAAACAAGAGGAATTCTCTCACAATTTTGAGCCTAAGTAAAACTTGCTTAATGCTGTAGTATCAGAAGAAACTGGAGTCAAGCCTAAAAAACCGTTTTAGGAGGAAAAAAGGGAACCCACGCGCGTGTTCAAGGAGTATAGATATCATCCATACATGCATATAACATATACCCAATTTTGCATTATCCACCCCTAATTCACTCCGCTCGCTCGCCAATTAACTGCATACAACACATTCATACTGTCGACTAAACAAATAAAGAGGAAAATTTAAATGCTGTTTAAAGATATACTGACTAATTAGGCTTCACAGATTACCCTCAATCAATTTATTATAGATGAGATCAGAATGACCCAAAGCCCATATCCACCTAAAGTTGTTACTAAATCAAGATTTTACTATTGAACACAGGGTAAATCATCAAAACATTGAGCTGACAATGGCATTCACAGTACTATAATAAAAACTAGCTAATACCCCGCCACATAGTGGCGCTTGACGTATTCCAAACTAGGAATGCAGTAGCACTAGTTTTCTTGCTCAGTTATCATTCTCTACCATTGGTTAAGAATGCAGTAACACAAGTTTTCTTGCTCAGTTATCATTCTCTACCATTGGTTAAGGTTACATAAGTTTCCCTCTCCTACTCTCTTTTTTCTGAACAATCAGAGCTTTCTTCTACCCCACCTCTCCTATCTTCAGCTCTTCTTTTGGAGCCCCCTTTTCCTGTCTATGTCTCCAGCTTCTGAATTTCTGTCCTACTTAGGAAACTTTTGTCTTCTATTTCGTACTTTAGCCTTTCTTTTGAAAACTAACCCCCACTCTTACTCGTCGATTCCACCTGCTTTTTAGTTATAATTAATCGCTCACCTTTTTGCCTTCTCTTACCTTCCATTGTAAACCTACACTGCCTGACCTCGCCGATTCCATCCGCTTTTCAGTTACGATTAATCGCCTTTTACCTTCTCTTCCATACTTCTGCCTTCCTTTTGTAAACCTAGGCCACCTTCCGTCGTCTATTGCACCCGCTTTTTAGAAGTAACCCCAGCACAATCTACTGAATGTGACAACACTTTACCTACCACAAAGTGATGATACTTTACCAAATCGTACAAAGCTCATGAATTATTTATGAATACACACATCATTGATCGTCGTCGGTCATCGTCGTTACTGGCACACAAGTGTATTATTATATAGAAGATGAAAGTAAGCTATTATTGGATAATAGTATTAAATGAAATATATTGGTTAACATTACTGACTCATGTTATAGGGAATAAATCTAAACCCTTAGTTTGAACTTCATGTGGCAAAATTGGTCATTAATGAGAAGACAAATATAGATTAACCACATTTCTGAATCAAGTATTGAATTGTAAATTAATACTACTAGGGTAATAATAAAGACAGATAAACTGCATTGATTTTCTGAAGTTATTTTCAACTGTTATTTGCTCTACCTGTCTTAAAAATATCAATTGTTATATCTCTTTTAAGTTATTTAATGCAATATTAAGAGTGGAGACCCATCCGGCCCACACATTTTCCTTAAAAATTGATGCTGAAAAAAAAACTTCAAGTAATGGTGGCAATTCTTTAACATGCTGAAATTATTTAGGGTGATAAGGTCTCTCTGCACACCAAAATTCAAACCATTTGCACCTTCGTAAGCCCAGTTAGGAGCGATTTACTTCTGCTGTTGTTTCTCAGCAACCGTCCAAGCTTTTCTGCCGATTCAAGACTCTACGGCTTCCTCCCATTATGTTCCCGCTTCCTACGTTTAGTTTTTAGCTATAGCAACTTTACTTTTCTAAATATCCGACCACTAAGGTCAACTTTGCTTCCTGGCACGCTATCAAGAAAATCTAAACGTACGGCTAAATTATTCACAAACTGAGGGAGACTGGACACATCAAACACCAAACCATTCTGTTGAGCGATAGCTGAAAGCTTCTCAACTAACTCTTGAACTGCTTCCTGCGGAGCTGGGGAGACTTCAGTGGAACTCACAACTGGATGAGAAGAGACAGGAGGAGAATTGTGGTCATCATGTGACTCGGTAGTGAGATCATTTAGAACTTGAGATGGATTAAAAAATGCTGGAGGGTGTGATTCACATGGTGGAGCAGTAGGAGTAAACACTAAATCTTGAGAAGGTGAACCAGGGAGCACTTCTGATGATGACTCCTGCCGAAGAGAGGGTGTGACATCATGACCAGTAAAGGAAGGATCATCAAGAGTATCAGTGGAAGCCCCACCTATTGCTAGGACTTGCTCCAATCCTATGTCTATACACGATTATTTTATTTATATATATATTATATTATTATGTATATATTTATTTATTTACATATTTCTTACTTTTTCTCAAAGCACATTTCATTTTCCTCATTTCTGTGGCTGCACTAATAGCCCTCTTCCTTTTCCTGGAAGGCATGATTATAGTTTGCTGTTGAAGCTGGTTGTAACAACAAAGTGGTCAAAGCTAACCCACGAGTAGGCTACTGGAGGTTAGGGACTCTCGAGATTTTTGCCCTGCTATGCGCGTTAATATATCAAGCGGTGGTTATGTTTGCGAGATGCGTGCGGAGCCAGGTGAGGGTGGTAGATTTTCATGGTTGATAGCACTTAACACTTCCCACAGCCTTACCAACGGTTGCTATGGGTCTCCTCCCTTAAGTGGTCTTGGTAAATTAAAATTTTGGCATTTTTGTATTTACTAACCCGTGATCTTAATTTTGCTCGTACTCATTGTACGAAGGTATGCATTGGTATTTTCTCAGGTGTTATTTCAAAGTTCAACCCTATAGTTTGATCATATTCCTCTTCATTTTTTATGAAGTCTTGTGCCTTAATTTTTTACAATATCATCTCTTTCAAGATTTTCCTTGTGCTTAACATTGTATTATTCCATTAATTTTCCCTTACGTTTTCAAAGTAAAATTTTGTAACATCTGAACTCATTTTTTTTATTTTCCTGAATTTTTCAATAGTTATAATAATGGTCATAAATCTTTTATTGCAATACTCCTGTAATGTTTTGATTTAAATACGATGAAGTTGTCATTTTTTACTGAGCAATCATAAGAGGAAGCACATAATTTGAGTGACAACAGTTAGTGTCAAGCTAAATAATACTGCTTACTTTGTTTTGTATATTTGTGTGTTCATCAGTTAAAGAAGGCTGCATAAAGCAGAAATGTCTTGATTAAAATTTTAGCACCAGAAAAGTCATTATCCGAAATTTCTGTTATATACATATTAAAAAATGTCTTTCTAACTGAATTCAAAGTGATTGTAATGTACCTTACTGCAATATCTCTGTTTCATTTGACACTTTTACTTAGTTAATTATAAAAGCAACCTTTTATTCTGGCATAGTTTCTCAATCTGAGCTCTAACAGTCAATGGAAATGTTGCGTGGAGCCTGTACAACATCTTCAAGGCTGCTAAATCTGTAGAAGTAACTGCTTTAGTCACAGTAAACTGATTCACATCACTGTCAAACATTTTGCCATCTATATTGCCTCCTTCAATTTTTGAAAACCCATAATCACTATTAAAAAAAGTTTTTAACTTTGTAGGCATTGTACTGAGAAGCATAACTACAACATCAGCAAATTGAATGCTTGACATGAGCAGTTCAATTAATATATTTATTGTAATAGCACTAGTGTCAGGTTAAAAACTACAAATTAATATTATTACTATCACCTTAAATTTAAAAAACTCTTCAGTTACAAATGTTTTAAAATTAATAATGAAAACTGCACTGTGATAGTATCTGTAAACTGGGAGCAAAACCAAAATTATACTAAAACCCTCTCTGAGCCCTCACCTTCCGCCGCCTATGCATATGCCCCCTCGCCACTCCTGCCTACTCACTTCCAAATAATATTAATCACACTTTCTGTGTGAAGCTGAGGTTATATAGCAAAAGCATGAAATATTGAGTGCATGAATTGCATGCACGAGATTATGCTGACAATGGCTATTTAAGCATTGTACTATTTATTGAACTTTATGATTGTAATTGTTATCTGGTATAGTATACCTGAACTGAGATCCTTACTATGAGATAAAGCAGCATCTGATGATAAACCAGCACTTGAAGATAACTTAGCACCTGAAAATTTAACATACTATATAAACATATTTATGTATGTATTAAGCATTGTATGTACTATGATTATTGAACTTTATGATTGTAATTGTTATCTGGTATAGTATACCTGAACTGAGATCCTTACTATGAGATAAAGCAGCATCTGATGATAAACCAGCACTTGAAGATAACTTAGCACCTGAAAATTTAACATACTATATAAACGTATGCATTATGTATGTAGTGTGTATATATGTATGTATGTATGTATATGGTATGTATGTATTTATGTATGTATGTATATATGTAGTTATGTAGTATACATGCCTATGTGAGTGTATTCTGTGCTATATATCTACAGAATAATATTTTTACGTTCATGAAATAACTCACAGAATTATATTTGTTTAGCAAGTACCCGACACAAGGTGGCCGATGATGTGCTAAATTTTACTAATTAAGAATGCAGTTGCATAAGGTACATGCTGTTCCACTTGTTTAGTCACATCAGTTTCCCTTTACTGCTCACTTTCTTCCTAATTAATTAACCTTTGATTTAGGTATGAACTTACTCAGAACGAAGATTAAGACCATACATTGTGCTATTTTTTTTATAAATTTAGGGCTAATTGTTGAGAAAACGCAAAGCTTTCAGTAGGTACCAGCTTTTGTGGGTAACGCCTCATATAGCTTCATGTCATAATCACGTGAGTAAATAATTTCTTGCTGTCCACACATGGTGTAGTTTGTTTTATGCTCCAGGAAGTCAAAGAAGTGAAGTTACATATTCAAAATGTTTACCGGTGAGTGATTTTGGCATGTTTTGCTTCTTCTCTTATGAAGACAGCCTTTCCATGTACGATTTTTATTTCTTGAGCTATATTAATACCTAATTAAAATAGCTAATAGATATTGTTTGCTCTTTTGGTCTGAGATTATATTGAAAAAGCTTAGTAGCACTGAGGGTTCGCAACTTTGGTGCTGCTTAATTTATCTCAGCTTTTCTAATCCCCATTTGTCCTTTATTCAGTTCTTCATAATTATATATATTAATTTAGAATTAGATGTATTCTCTATCATCCATATGCTTGTGAAAGAGAGAGAATACATTAATGAGTAAAAGAAGGCAGAGGAAGAAATTGTGAATTTAGAAATGATACGTTATAAAGACATACTCATAATAATACATCTGGACTGAGATGCTTGCTACTAGATAAATTCACACCTTCAAAATCATTATACATACAAGAGTTATTAGCCATATTGTATGCAAAAGTACAATATGCAAAACTATTTTACACATATACATACCAGTAGCAGGTTCCATTAAATGTAAAGCACGAGAATATATCTCTGGTTTTGTTTGCAATATAACTTTAAAACACATCACCCATTCACAATTTGAATTCAATTTTCCTTTCAGAGATATCAAGAGTACTTCAGCTTTGTTTGTGCAGCTTAAGCAGCTCTTAGCATCAGTAACTTCTCTGTAGTCACTGTATGACAACAGCCCCATTATAAACATCTTCTCTGCCAACCAAATTATATCAGTTCTTATAATATCATTGTATTCTTTCCAATTATCATTCAAGGTTTTCTCCACGTGTGTTAGTTCTTGAGGGGAAGAATACTTTTCATTAAATTGGATTGGAGAATTTTCTAAAAACATATTTTTGCCATTTAAATGCAATATAACATTTGTGCCTCTAACATACTTTGACAAAAATTAAAGAAATTAAAAGGCACTTTAGAAAAAGTAAATTAAATCTTTTTATAGTGAAATAATACCTTATATGCAGTTACCTCCTAATTATAATAGCATATTAAGTATGACCATCACAATTACTAAGAATTGCTAGTTAATACTCTTACCATTTTTACCATCATTTGAAAAATGAATGGAGTATGTTGAAGTTTGTTGTAACTGAAGAACTGTAAAATCTTTGTACTTGAGATCCTTAAGAGAAATGATCATTTCTTCTGTTACGTTCACTTTATTATTATTGGATACTAGGTGATACGTAACACAAACACAGCCATCACTGATTCCTTCCAGATATAATTTATTAGCATCAACTTCCAAAATTTTGCTAATGTCAGTCTTCAGGACATCTAGATAATAACTATTGCATTTTTTGAATCCTTCGTCTAATTTTACAGATATTGAAGTACATGCTGATGATTTTATTCCGATATTGGACGGAACTTTTGATATAGGTAGCTGTTTTATATAAACTGAAAATTCTTTTTTATAAATTCTTATTAATTCAATTCCAGCGTTAAATTGTAAGGCTTCTATTATATTCTCCACTAAACTGAAATTGTAGAAGGAGCTGTAGGACTCGATGATATCCATGTATCCTGAAACATCTTCCATTGAGATAGAACTGCTACAATCAAAATCTTTCTCACAAATTTCAGGTAATTTAGAAGCATTTTTTAACAGCCATTTTATTTTTTTCATTTTTAATCTGTTCTCATTTAGGTATTCGTAAAGCTCAATCATTATTCGAATGTATTTTTGATTCATGGTAAATGAATTATGATAACCGCTTTCTTCTGAAGTTGCATAAATTGGTACATAATTTTGAACCCCTAAAGTAATTAAAAAATTATTATGATGTATTCAAAATACCTATTGTGCAGAGCTATACATGCTTGAATAGTACAGGTAACATATACATACATTGTTTTGGCTTCATGTTAGTCAAAGTAATTAAAAAATTATTATGATATATTCAACATACTAGCTATACATGTTTGAATAGTACAGTTAACATATACATACATTGTTTTGGCTTCATGTTTGTCAAAGTTGCTTTGGTCACACTTGTTTCTGAGCTTTTATCTGTATAAATATAGTAGCACACTGTAATAAATAGACATTCATGTCATTATTGATAGTTGTGGTAATTTGGGTTGTATATATAATTGCTTGATCTTTTGTGACTGTATCGGTTGAGTTAATTTGGTAATTAAATATTTATGCTATGGAATAAAGCTAGTTAGTGTGAATTTACTACATATAAGATAAATTAACATAATTGTATCTCTAAACTTACCTTTGTGGAATGAATTCTTTTCTGCACTTGTAGACTTTGTACATAATAGTTTCTGTTTATCTGCAAAAAAAAGCAATATTATGTGTATATATAATAATATACATAAATATTATGGAGAATATCATGAGTTTGTTGGCTTAGTATTTAATGACTACTACACATTAGTGTACATATGGCCAATCAGATAAGTGTATCACAATATTATGTTAACTAATAGGAATTTTTTCTCTTTTTAACAGCCAATATTTTAATTATAACTTAACCTGACATTTCGACTTCTTGCCGAAGTCCTCTTCAGAGGTCAACTGAGGTTGAACTCTCTGTGGTGATATAATAACACAAAGTAAACGGCAAGATTTCTGGAGGGCAATCTTACTGTTTATTATATCCTGGAGGGTGATTTGCACACAGCATGGACAGCCAGCATCCTGAAAACTCTAAACCTATGTCTCTATTAAACTTGTTGTTGTCAGGTGTCATCTGTATGTGTAGAGCTACCTTGATCTTCAACTCATGATTCTTACTGGCTCTGTCTACATACCTCTTCCCATTTAGTGGGGTGATGCTGCTGCCAAGCATGTTCAGCAATGACTGAAACCTTCTCATCACCTCTCTTACTAGCATCCTATTGTAGAGGCATCGGTTTAGAGCTTCCAGGATGCTGGCTGTCCATGCTGCGTGCAAATCACCCTCCAGGATATAATAAACAGTAAGATTGCCCTCCAGAAATCTTGCTGTTTATTTTGTGCTATTACATCACCACGGAGAGTTCAACCTCTGCAGTTGACCCCTGAAGGGGACTTCGGCAAGAAGTCGAAATGTCGGGTTAAGTTATAATTAAAATATTGGCGGTTAAAAAGAGAAAAATTTCCTATTATTATAATTATTTCGGCCAAGAATGACTAAATAACATGTTAACTGTTTTCTTGAATGGATTAGATGGGCATCCAGACAAAATATGGTATATCTTGCCACTGCTCTTACATTCAAGACTTTCTCTGCTTTAAGCCTACTTATTCTTCCCAAAATTAATTTGAAGTAGTAGTGAGATGTGATCATATTAATTAGACACATTTTTTTCTTGTGGCTGGGTTTAGTTCCCTAGCTATAATTATATCACTGATAAAAGTGATGAGAGATTATCAAACAACCCTAACTTTCATATTGCCAGTTAAATTGTTTTGGTGTACGTGAGTGAGCCTTATCTGTCATTTCCTTCCATCCCATTCATTTCATTCGTAAGACTAAGGGGAGAGATACTCTGAAGAAAAGGATGTGATAGCTCTTTGTGACAAAAAAAAAGCCAGAGAGCATTCCAACACACTGTTCTATTATTATTATTATTATTATTATTATTATTATTAATATTATTATTATTATTATTACTACTTCTACTATTATTATATCCACCAATTTTGCAGCCTTATTTGATGTGGTGACCGTCTACAGTTGTGAAATGGGAGGAAGCACCTCCTAAGCTGTAAGATTGGCTCTTACTGGCACTTGAAATATACACTATGACTGGGTCTAGGTAGCTATAGAGGTTATGCAGGAAGTGACGTAATAAATGTACACGCCCTACACGCGGCCATTTTGAGTGGCAAAAGAGCTGTTGGTTGTACGAACTGCTTTTTAAAAAAAAGGCTGTGATGTTACATTTTTTGGTTTTCTGAGGATGAACAGGGACGATTACGATGGATAGCGGTTGTAGGCTGGAAAGACCCGATACCTAATGAGTACACTTGGCTATGTAGCGATCATTTTGTATCAGGATGTTAATGTAACTATCCCTTGTCTCCTGTCGTATCGTAAGTGTTTGCACACATTACAAGCCCTCTAAAACGGAAAGCTATCGATGGCATGGGTTTAAAAGGAGTGCTGAAGTGAATAAAAGAAGAGAAGACACAGCAAGATCAGAAGCTGCCAAAAGCCAGGTACAGCTCTGTGATAATGGGAAATGGTGAAGTTACATACTGTGACCCACACACAGGGATAATGAAGCAGATAAAGAAGATAAAAATAATGGAGTAAATAAAGAAGATATGAAGATTTCCAGGTGAACTTGTTTTAGCAGATAGAGGTTTTAATATTCATGAAGTGCTGGTCTCTACTGTGTCAAGCTTCCACCATTTACTGGTGGAAAACCACAGCTGACAAAAAGTGAAGTAGATTTTTCTCGTCAACTGTCAAGAGTTTAATTCATGCTGAACGAGTCATAGGCCTACTTTGTCAATAGTACAGTATATTTGAATCAACAACACCAATCAACTTTATTATGACCAGTGAAAAAGAATGTATACTAGTGCAAAAGATAAAATAGCTAGTCATTATAAGTTGTGCACTAGGTAATTTATGTCCATCAGTTGTTTAATTAAAACCATTCCCCAATTTTTTGTTGTTACAACGTTAAATAATGAAATGTGAATTTATAACATTTGGTTGGGGGGAAAATTATTCCAAAAAACAAAGCTAATGAACTGTACAGTAACAGAGTTTACTTAGACTTCAACTTTTTTCCCCATGCAATGACAGGATGGACATAGCCACTTTCCTTTGGGAACCCATTTCATCTTCAGGAACTTCAGTCGTATGAAACCATTCTGTTGGGCAGTTACTAATATCACAGCAGATCATCTTTCCAAACTCTGCTTTCCTGCAGTAGCACCATAATCTAACGGGACCTTCCATGGTCACAATATTATCAGAAGAAAAGCTAGAAGACAGATGTGCTGAAATAACCGTGCAGTTTCTTAATTCCTGGAACTTTCTTAAATCTGGTTGCAAAAAACTTACCCAATCATACGTTGGCCCAATAACACTTCCATCAGTTGAACATACCAATTGAGCTGTATTACACTGAGCAGACTCATCTACTGTACGAGCAATACTATTTAGACTGCTCACCTTAGTCCGTCGAAATTTGTGCTTGAACAAGCTGAAACACCAATCTGGGGAAAACTTAGTGTGGCCAACAATAAAAAATGATAGTGTTATAGATGAATGCTGTTTTGTAAGAGCTCGCCAAGCTAAATAGTGAATTATTGTACTTTTTTTGTTCTGTCCAGAACAGTTGTCTGCATGCAAATGTACCTCAGTTTCTCCAAGACTATGGTGTTCAAAGAAATAGTGAATGTGGCTTATAACAGTATTTGACCCCTCTCCACAGAAACCAACTTCATCCGTGATAAAGTTAACTTGTCTTGGAATTGCTTCCAAATAATTGAGAGGAGGAGCATTAAAGTTACCAAAAGTGTCAGTAAATTTTTTTCTGACACTGTCCTTGCAATCAACACAAACTTTACGATAGTATGATCGCTCTTTCTGAACAATTATAATGTGTTCTTCTGCAGCTTTTATAGTGGCTGATTTCTCAGCATCTGGCTGATTGGCAGAAGCTTGATCTTCAGCAGAAAAAAGAAACAATTGAATTCACAGCCCTAAGAGCCTCAAGTGCTTTCTTAGATGGCATTTTATGATAAAGCTCGGTGTATAGCCATAGAAGCCATAACAACAGTAATGAGCAGCTGCTGACTAATCAAGGGGGAATTTACCTTACCTTCCGTATTTCTTCCGTGCGATCTCCGGGTAACATTAAATTGTAATTTCCGTTCACCAAGCGCTTCGTTTGGTCACTAGTTAGTGGAATTAGCATTCAAATTTGGCGAACAGTTAGAGAAAGACAAAAGATTACTGTGAGGTAAAAAAAAAATTTTTGGAATTTTTAAGTAGTACTCGGCTTTTTGGCCGTTACCATACATTTACTATACCGCGAATTTGTACCTTTTCGCAAAGCCTGTCGCAATAATATTGTGTATGTGTGTGTCGGCGTGAAACCCTTTACCAGTTCAAACATTCAGTTCTCTCATGAATTATTCACAAGCAAATATTTTTCACCAATATTGCCAGGTAGCTACCTGGCATTGCCTATCCTTTACCTCTTTAAGCTATTTAGAGAGGTAAAGGGTCGTTAGCGCTAGACTACCATGTAGCATTATTTAAATAATTTCTAAACTTTTATAATTATATATAAAATGGAGTTCGTAGTTTTACAGCCGAGTCAGAACTATAGGTCAGGTCCAGAAAAAACAATTTATATATTGAATCAACAAGAAGATTTAATTCTACAGGGATTATGTCCTCGGTAAACCTTTCAACGTGCCATAATTCTGAATAGAAAAACTCAACTCGAAGACGATTTGCATTACTTCACCTGCACTTTTTCGGAAATACTTGAAAATAGGCTCCACCTTACAGAACCTAACGTTTTCATCGTCCCACGGCCAGTAAAATTCGTCCATCTGTTTTTTAAGGCCCGCGTAGCCAAGCTGGGAAGCGATTTTTTATCTGACGTACACTTCGTCGACTTACAAATTTGTGTGTGAAAGTCCGAGGTCAAAGTATATCAGGTAAGTACGGAACCCTACTTGGAACGATCCGAAGTTCATAGTGTATTTCAATTCCTGCTCAATAGAATCGAACGTGCTTAGTAGCATTGCTGGTAATAAAACAGTCACCCTTCTACTGTCTATTTAACAATTAATTAGACAACACTTGCTGGGATTTTTTTTTCATGAGAACATAATTCCAAGTCATTTGCTGAAATATAGTGAAATTTGTCAAAGATGAAATTTGGTTACAAATAGCTCCCTGGTTTTTCTCAATAAAAATTGCATGTTGATTTTCACTGTAAAGCACTTGTGAGCAATGAGGAATGTGCGTATGAGTGTGTGTGTTTGTGTGAGTGTGTGGTCTAATCATGTTTGTTAGATGGGAGTCTGAAGAGCAAAAATTAAGCAATGCATAATTATGGATGTGTAGACATTGTACTATTATATTTAGACATTTCTGTGAGTGCAGCTCCTTGAACAGGCTCTGTATTAAAAGCATTTTTCTATTATTGTAGAAATAGTAATGACATGGGTTTTCTTACTGAGAAAGGGGGAATATATAGCTTATATAAACTGTTTAGCAACTGGAACTTGAAATACCTGAATGCCTTCTTGAAACAGAAGTGGGTTGAACTGCAATTTGGTGAATACCAGCTACTTTTGAAGAATTATTAGAAGGAAAATGCAATAATGATGCCAGTCTTGGCGTTGCAGAAGAATTTAAAGGCTCTATTTTATTAATAACACCCATGTAAGTAGGAAAAAAATTCTTCAAACATGTTAAATAGTGAATATCAAAATCCTGCATCCTAGACTGAACATCTTCAATGAATTTCCTACATATTCTTGCAATGATTTCCCTTCATCAATAAAATTTAGAGCAAAACTTAAATTTTCATCAGCAGAATTATAATCATTAATAATAGTAGTATTGTCATCCTCATCATTATGACAAATATTGTCCTCACTCTGTTCATGAAATTCTTCATTCATTCCCATAAAACGATTTATCCCCAACTTGTTCTAATCCAGGCCAAGTGCTACTAAACCATATAAATATCTGCCATCACCACTAAAATATGGTATTAAGTTTGGAGCAACTAAATTGAATTTGTTGGCATGCATGTTGAGGTTAACATGGCTCTCCTGTTGGATATCCAGTTAAACTTATACTACATGTGCAAGTCCAAACTGTTGTATTAATTTCATAAATTTATCTTTATAATTACTACTTTTAACTAAATATATATTTTTTGTAGTGGATGTGGGCGGAGCCACTTAAAGAGAAGAGAAGAATCTGAACTGAGCAAAGAGACAGATATTAGCGTTTGTAATCATTGCGTGTATCATATCACTTTTATTCGTAACTAGCTAGTTAAGTTGGTGTGGTCACATTTGTTATTGTGTACGATTTGTGCCCCGGGCGTGTCCAGATGGTTTCTTCCTTGTGTTGCGCATGCGCTGACCTTCATTGAACTACTCGGCACGTACGTGTGTCAGTCTGTTCTGTATCCGTGTTCACGATACGTCGTGAAATTCTTGTCATTACCGTTTAATCCTAACCTACAGGAAGGGAGCCAGTACGCTGGGGAAGGCTGATAGAGCGAGATATAGACTGATTCTGGTGGCAGCAAACTACTGGCCCCAGTGCGCGAGGTTTCCTGAGTCAGCTAAGGCTAATCTGGGACGATCTCCCCACAGTGGACTCCATAATGTTATTATCAGGTACTTCCAAAGCACCTAGGCCTTTATATCTCAAAGCTATAGCTATATCTATCCATTCTGTTGTATGCTATAGCTAACAATCTTCGTTTATAGTACGTATCAAAAGTAATTCTTTTCTGCGAACCCAATAATCGGAAATGTAGGAATTAAAGTTTTTTATTTCTTAACAAATGGATGCTTTTCAAAGTGGCTGTATTCTTTAATTAATTCAGCCTCAGTTTTTGCATACACTAACTTTATAACTAAATTCATTAAAATTATTAGTCTTTCATCACAGTGAATTCCATGTTTAATATTGAGTAGCCATCTCCAAATATTTTGAAGAAAATGAAATGTGCACAATAGTATTTCTGCTGTTTGCCAAGTTTTTTCTCAATCCATCCCTTTCAGCTACAGAATCATCTATTTTAATTTTTTTAGGACTTCCACTGCCATAAAATGCATCTTCTGGAAACATTTGACTTAACTTGATGAATAATGGTAGCACTTTCTGCTGAATTCACTACTATGCCTAGAGGTAAACCTCCAGCTGCTGAAGATGTAGAAACCACAAACATAGGATTATTAAAGTCTTCAAATGAGGAAGATGCATCTATAAAAACTAGTTCTTTTGATTGCATTATATGCCCATGTACTCTCGACATTAGTAGAGTGCACACTGCTAATTTTAAAGGTTCTTCTTTACCACTGCAATTACTATATCGCTGGATAAACGCTTTTCCACCTATATCATTGTATTCTTCATTATATACAGCTACACATTTTTCTAGTTCTGCAAACAAATATTAACCCGTACAAACTCCACTTCTTCCATTTGTTAAATAAATTATAAACATCACTTAGTCTAGGATTGCAGTTTCTATCAGCAATCAAATCTGGTTTATCAGAATACATCAAGTTAGTTTCATATTCCAAATGGGCAGTAGCAGGTGTGTGTCCCTGACTAAATAAATCGTAATAGTCTTTCTTTGATTGTTCTGACAAGGGCCTCAACCTTAAAGCATCAGCCACCTGTACCAAATGGTTATGATTGCGTATATTTATCTATAGACTTTTTAAGACAACGCTTAATTTTAAAAAAATTTCCCTGACAATTCAGCGGTGAAAGGGTTAACAACAAATAGTTACATTTACTTAGACTAGCAAGTACCCGTACCCGTAGCCAGGGGGGGTTCGGTCGAACCCCCCTTTAGAGTGACCGGAAGTAAATATTTTAGCCACACCCCACATATAACTTGTGGAATAGTCATCTGTTCAATCGTGCTGAACCTGAGCTTGAATTATCTGCTGTTTCTGGCCTAGTCTGAGTCCAAGTGACCTAATAAACATTCAGCTCCTTGGATACAAAATTTCGCTCTCATATCGGCATGAGTAAAGCTTTGCTACGTTACATCTATTATTTATAAAGTGTAACGTAATGCACTTTAGTAAGAGTAATAGCACCGGCAGGTGTGCGATTCGATATTAATAGCACAAGCAATGGATTTTTTTCAACAGATTAGAAAGGGAGCCGTCGGAAGTGTCTGAGAAAGTTAAACCTCAAATATACAGATAGTAAGTGCACTATCTAGTGTAGCTACACTGCAAATGATTAAAAAAACACTGGCCTACTACTAACGAGTGATAGCACAGGTAACCTCGTCTATTAAGGATCAGTAGCACTCGCAAAGCTATTGAAATAGGACTCGGATTGCCTCGTGTTATTTTAATCGAGTTGTTCGTGCTATTAATCTCAAATAGCACAGTTACCCATGCTATCACACGCTAATAGTTGGCCAGCTTTATAAAACTGCACGAGACTACAGTAAGCTAAAGATCATTTACAGTGTGGCTACTATGTATAGTGCAGTCAGTATCTCTGTACTTCAGGATAAACTTTCTCTTGAATTTTGCTTTAATCGATGGTTCCTCCTAATCTGTTGAAAAAAACTCTGTCTAATAGGGGTATAGCTTCTGCGCTAAAGAATGATGTTGTCTCCAACTAGAAACTACAACTGTACATTCCCAAGGCTGGAGCTGCATGTTTGCGCACTTACTCTTACTTAAGCTACCGTGACATTTCACTTTGTCCAGTGCTATTTCACTCAGTTATAGCGATTTTTCCAATACATTTTGAACGGGCAGTTCACACACCGTACTATTAATATACAGCTCACCGTAGTGGTTAGAAGCCTGGTTACACGAAAATAATACCGCTTTTCTCTCGAATATCAACAGTGTTTAATGAATTATAGTTTTGAAGTAGAATACCTAGAACAAATTATAAGCTATAGTGCACTTATCTTTCGTTTTTTAGTATTGTAGAAGAATTAACGAGGAAACAAAGTAGGTGTGGCTTACTGCGTCTTAAAATCCGAACCCCCCAATGCGAACCTCTGGCTATGGGCCTGAGTACCCCGCCACATAGTGGCGCTTGACGTATTACAAAGTAAGAATGCAGTAGCACAAGTTATCCTGCTCAATTATCATTCTCTACCATTGGTTAAGGTTACATAGTTTCCCTCTCCTGCTCTCTTTTTTCTGAACTATCTGAGCTTTTCTTCTATCCCACCAGTCCTATCTTTAGCTCTTCTTTTTGAGTCATGGCGCCCCCTCACCTACATTTCTGTCCAACTTTGAGAAACTTTTGTCTTCTGTTTTGCACTTTAGCCTTTCTTTTGAAAACTAACCCCCGCCTTTACTAGTCTATTCCACCTGCTTTTTAGTTATAATTAATCGCTCGCCTTTTTGCCTTCTCTTCCCTCTCATTTTAATCCTACACTGCCTCTCGCTGATTCCATCCGCTTTTCAGTTACACTTAATTTCCTTTTACCTTCTCTTCTGTACTTTTGCCTTCCTTTTTGATACTACGCCGCCTTCCATCGTCTCTATTGCACCTGCTTTTTAGAAATAACCGGCACGTTCTACAGAATGTGACGACACTTTACCTACGGTAGAGAGACGATGCTTTACCAAACCGTACAGGAGCTCATGAATTATTCATGAATACACACACAGTCGTCAGTCGTCGGTCGTTGTCGTCGTCGTCGTTACTGACACACAAGCGTATTATAGAGATTGTTTAAAGCTATTGTTCTAGCTCCAACGATACCTCTCAGTATATAGAGCCCTATAATAAATCTAAGCTAATTACTACTAATATCACAATTTTCTCCAATAGTGGTAGCTCTGCAAAAAATAATTGCTCAAAATTTTGTTGTTTGTACTACTTGGAATATCACATCGAGCAAAACATTGTGCAGTGTGTCACAGTAATGGCTACTAATCAAATTAATTTGCTCAAATAAACATACCACACATATGGATATATTCAATGATAGTAGTGTTGCACTAGTTATAGGAATCACAACTAATAAACATTGATTACAAGGCACAGCTAGTCAAAATCATCAGGGTTAAAATTACTCGCATAAATATGAAAGTGTAATGTAAGATAAGTAAATTGATCTCTGAAACTTCTTCAAAGGAGGAGAGAAATATTGTTTCCTATGAATACGGTAGATCCACCTTTGTGAGATTTTCAGGGATGTTAACTCGGTTGGTTTTAACAAATCTAGTGTGCATTTCTCATGTCTCATGATATAACAATTATTGTGCATGCTGCCATCAACTTACCCGAGTTTTTGAATTCAGATATAATACCTTGTTTTTTCATTTCCAATTCCAAAATATCAATAATATCTTGATAAATTTCTTTGTGGGACTTAAATTCCTCCATCAATACATAAAAATTCTGTGAATTTAGTTCGATTTTGTCCCGTATTTTTTCCACCAGCCTCCCTGATTTTTCCAATGGTGATAGAGGACATGTAGCACACAATACAGTGTCATGAATATCTTTAGTGATGAAATTAGTACGCTCAAGAAAATGGACAATATCTCGATTATCTTTAAGGGCTTTCTCTAATTGCATGGTACTATTAGAAATCACAGTATATTCAGGAGTATATGGCTCCATTTTTGTTCTATAAACAATAATATTTATCATTAAAGCAATACATCATCCATTACATCATTCATTTTGATAGATACGACACACTGATAGCTACAATAATTAATTAGCTTGATGTACTAACTTTAGTGAATGCAGTAGCACTAAAGATTTTCTTATGTCCTCTACAAACTTGGTTTAGTTACATCATTTTTCTCCTGCTCTCTTTTTTTCCAGAACCCTTTCCTTTCTTCAGCTCTTTCTTCTTGAATCACAAATTCCCTTCTCCTCCTTTGTCTACCTCTTCCTGCTTCTGTCCTTCAATCCATAATTGTAATTATGGATAAATTTAGGCTTTATGGAACTGCTGCCTTCCCTTTTGAACACTTTAAATACTTTTCCTGTCCTCACCTGGGGCAACCTCACTTGCTATGCTTGGCACACCCTCAAATCACACAACATCCTAGCTGTTGGTTTTCGTACGTGTTCTGACAACATTTTACTCACTCGGCTCAGCTCAGTAAATAAAGTAAGTAATCCACCTACCGTAGTTGTAGTCATCAGTTGCCATTACTGACGGAGAAGCATATTAATATAGTCTAGCTAGTACTCCACCACACAGTGGCGCTTGATTATATATTGCAAAGTAAAAATGCAGTAGCAAAACTAATCTAGCTCATTATCATTCTCTATCATTGATTAACTTTATATTACATAAGTTTCCCTCTCCTGCTCTCTTTTTTTCTGAACAATCTCAGGTTTTATCACCTACCTTTCCTTTCTGTAGCTCTTTCTACATCTCTTGCTTCTGAATCTTTCTGTCCTACAATCATGATTGTGGACTTAAGCTTTGCGAGACTTTGGCCTTCTTTTTCGTACATTCGCCTTCCTTTTTTAAACAGAAGCAGCCTTTACTGTCGATTCCACCCACATTTTAGTTACAATTAGCTAATTGCGTCTTTTCTCTTCTTTTTCCGTTCTCTTTTAACCATACTCTACCATACCTCGCCAATTCCAACCGCTTTTTACAGTTAATCGCCTTTCACCTTCACTTTCAGCCCCTCCCCCCTTCCACACCCAAGCTACATAAAATTCAGTCTGCCTGACCAATTAAAAATGTACCGCTACGCCTATGTATGGTGGTGGTCTGAACAGGCAATGGCAGACAGAAATTACTTACATACAATGGCCCCAATTTTCATTTCAAAAACTGGAAAGTGAGACTAATGTAACCTTAACCAACAATAGAGAATGTTAAAATGAACAAAAGTAACTTATGCTAATGCATTCTTACTTTTCAATAAGTCTAGTGCCACTGTGTGGCTGGGTACAGCTAGTCAGTAATATTTAATTAACTGATAACTAACATTCTACAGAATGTGTTTCAAAAAATAAATAAAATTCGTACAAGAAAGACTTACTTCAAGGTATGTTACAATTCGAGTGAAGAATGCCATAAACTGATTCTGCAATATGCTTTACCTGGTCAGAATGAAATTAGTATAATAACAGAAGTCACTCAACATTCAAAAACTGAGAAATCCGTACTGCTAGACAATGACCTGTAACATAATATGCCAGGTATAAATTTCAGATAATTGATTGAAGATTGTGGATCAGATTAAACAGTTACATGAAATCATAGTAGTTCAGATGCTTATAAAATTACTGCTCTAATAACATTAGGAAAAAAATTTAATGAAGAAGTTGTTCTACATTTGCATGAAGATTGTTGTCAAACATTCTATGAAGAAAATTTTGAGAACCTGTTGTAATCTATTAGGTATTATATATCTTTCCTATCATGTTTAAAAAAGAGTTGGCATCATTTAACAAATGACCCTACCAACTATTTAAATGGTGACTATCATACAGCTGGCAGTCAATAAGCATAGAAAAATATACCGGAATCTGTTAAAACTCTGCAGAAGCACAAAAACTGAGAGTCAGATGTAGCCAAGATACTATTGAATTGAATGACATGCTAGATCTGAGAGAATTTCACCTAAGTTACAGACAAGAGATTACATACTGTCATTGCTCTCAAATAGGCTCATAAAATTGTTTACCTTTACTAAGCAAAAATGATGGTAAGAGTAATAATACACTACTCACCCAGTGCAGTATGTTAACGAGGGTTCTGTCGTCTCTTCAAAATCGAGAACTTCAACTAGCAAAACAAAACATAAAACAGTGACACACCCCCTTTCCATATTTGGTGAAACCGTAACACGCATGCGCTTTCCACTGACGTGTAAACTTGACCTTCCGGCGGTAAGTCCACTGTGATCACAGTTTAGCATGTCGGTTCCGGGGGTTTTCGTTCCTGTCGGACCAAATCCGCTAGCCGTAGTCAGGGGGACCACATATGTTATAAACGGATTAGGTCCTCCTAGGACCAAAAGGGTATAATTTAGGATTGTATGCAGAAGATACATAGCAAGGTGAATATGTGTGATGGAGGGCCACAAGTCTGCATCATCATGCAGCCACTGAGACCTTTCACTTTCATAAAGATCAAAGCACTCAGCTTCTCCAATTATCGTGCCTTACCATCAGCATTAAGCAATGATGCTACCACGTAACAATCTTTTGTTGTGTTCCGGCGCTCATCTGGCAGCCCAGTACGCCGTAGCAGTCGCGCTAGCTAAAGCTGTCCACCAACAATATGGCAGCGGTGGTTCCGCCTACTATATTACTAATTTAGAATTACGTCACTGCAACGGACGGACTATAAAAAGACGGGAAGCGATTTTTTATCTGACTTACACTTCGTCGACTTACAAATTTGTGTGTGAAAGTCCGAGGTCAAAGTATATCAGGTAAGTACGGAACCCTACTTGGAACGATCCGAAGTTCATAGTGCATTTCAATTCCTGCTCAATAGAATCGAACGTGCTTAGTAGCATTGCTGGTAATAAAACAATCACCCTTCTACTGTCTATTTAACAATTAATTAGACAACACTTGCTGGGATTTTTTTTTCATGAGAACGTAATTTCAAGTCATTTGCTGAAATATAGTGAAATTTGTCTAGTTGGTTAAAAATAGCTCCCTGGTTTTTCTCAATAAAAATTGCATGTTGATTTTCACTGTAAAGCACTTGTGAGCAATGAGGAATGTGTGTATGAGTGTGTGTGTTTGTGTGAGTGTGTGGTCTAAAGAGCAAAAATTAAGCAATGCATAATTATGAATGTGTAGACATTGTACTATTATATTTAGACATTTCTGTGTTTGCAGCTCCTTGAACAGGCTCTGTATACTGCACAATTAAAAGCATTTTGCTATTATTGTAGAAATAGTAATGACATGGGTTTTCTTACTGAGAAAGGGGGAATATACAGTAGGACCTCAGTATGGAACTCACTTATCCAATGACTCAACCAACGGTGCAAGTTGCAAAATGTTTGCCTTGGTACAAACCACACTGCAAAAGCAGCTGTTTTGCTCCCACCCTCCTGCTGGCACAAACCACACTGCAAAAGCAGCTGTTTTGCCCCCACCGGTCTCCATTGCTGGCATTTACAATTTGAAGTAAAATTTTTAAGTAAACTCAATGAACCTCAGTATAACGAACATTTCACTGGTCCCAAGTGAGGTCCTATTGTATAGCTTTTATAAACTGTTTAGCAACTGGAATTTGAAATACCTGAACGCCTTCTTGAAACAGCAGTGGGTTGAACTGCAATTTGGTGAATACCAGCTACTTTTGAAGAATTATTAGAAATAATGATGCCAGTCTTGGCTTGCAGAATTTAAAGGCTCTATTTTATTAATAATAGTATTAAAAAATTTCTTCAAACCTGTTAAATAGTGAATATCAAAATCCTGCATCCAAGACTGTACATCTTCAATGAATTTCCTACATATTCTTGCAATGATTTCCCTTCATCAATAAAATTTAGAGCAAAACTTAAATTTTCATTAGCAGAATTATTATCATTAATATAGTAGTATTGTCATCCTCATCATTATGACAAATATTGTCCTCACTCTGTTCATGAAATTCTTCATTCATTCCTATAAAACGATTTATCCCCAACTTGTTCTAATCCAGGCCAAGTGCTACTAAACCATATAAATATCTGCCATCACCACTAAAATATGGTATTAAGTTTGGAGCAACTAAATTGAATTTGTTGGCATGCATGTTGATGTTTACATGGCTCTCCTGTTGGATACCCAGTTAAACTTATACTACATGTGCAAGTCCAAACTGTTGATTTTTTGAAGTGGACTCCATAATGTTATTATCAGGTACTTCCAAAGCACCTAGGCCTTTATATCTCAAAGTTATAGATATATCTATCCATTCTGTATTCTGTTGTATGCTATAGCTAACAATCTTCGTTTATAGTACGTATCAAAAGTAGCAGTTATAAAATTAAATAGTTGTATTAAATTATATGCCTTAACTCTTTTAAAAACAATATCTTTTTAAAATTCGAATGCCAGATAGCATAGTTATTGGTATGTATTAATTCCTCTCATGTATGCTGCATCTCTAAAACACAAAGCCCATTCTTTTCTGCGAACCCAATAATCGGAAATGTAGGAATTAAAGTTTTTTATAATTCTTAACAAATGGATGCTTTTCAAAGTGGCTGTATTCTGTAATTAATTCAGCCTCAGTTTTTGCATACACTAACTTTCTAACTAAATTCATTAAAGTTATTAGTCTTTCATCACAGTGAATTCCATGCTTAATATTGAGTAGCCATCTCCAAATATTTTGAAGAAAATGAAATGTGCACAATCACAAATTTCATCAAAACTGGAACTATCATTATCAGAGATGGAAACTGCATGGCTTAGTGCGAGTAAATGCTTGAAAAAGTCATTGGCACTTATTATATCGCACGACATAATGGATGGAAGATCATGTGTGACACTTATTGCGGGAAAAGGGCAGACAAGGAGGTAGTTACTCACAACACTCACTGAACTCTTCATTCAAGGACCACGCGATAAATTAGGCATGAGATGTGAAGTTTAGACAACTATGTGATAGACTTATCTTGCTTTTTTCTTAATTGCTAATTTGTATTTAACCTCACTCCAAGTAAAAAAAAATTATTTAAAAAAAATATGAATAAAACAAATAAAATTTTATTAAACCATTACTGGGCTTTTAAAATGAAAAGGTGATATAAAAGGAGGTGATTGACTATTTTTGCTCATAGCAGAAAGGAAAAAAACATGCTCCATTAATTAAAAAGTTGATCAATAGTTGTTCTAAATATAAATATTGGCTGTATAATGAAACAGAGAATAATAAAATATTAATGATTAACATTTATTCAATAATTTGCAAAAATAAAATTTACAACAGCATTTTATTGTGTTTGAGTAAACGTTGAACATAAAAACTTTCAATAATATTTGCCTTTTTCATTTCTAGAGTTTGGATTTAGTATAATAATTTGTAATCAAATCACAATGTATTTTTCCTTTGTTTTGTCATTAAACCTTCAGTTCCTGCCATGAAGATTGTATTTCTGTCTTACTTCATGACAATTGTTTCAAACTTTTGAATACAAGTATGACGTAAACATCCTTATCTTATGGAATACCTCTTAGCTTTAAGTCATATAGCTACCTCCAAAGCATTGTGGAGAACTCTCAATTTTTAGAGACCTGGAAAATTCTCCCTTCTATTTAATGTCTGTAATCTATGATAGCTATATTATTTTGCTAGAGAAGATTCATAGAGATTTACAACTACTACTTTATAAATAGTAATAAAAAAGAATAAATGGTGTGGGCGGAGAGGATGGAGTGTTGGAGACAGAGACAGAGACAGAGAGAATGAGAAAGAGATGAAGTCAAAGAAGAAGAACAAAGAGAAGAGGAATGCATGAACATTGATGTTGTGTCATTGAAAGACAGTTGTGTGTGTATTATTTATTAGCATAGTAAATCACAGTGTGTGCTTGTAATCTTTAGTGTATGCGTATGTCATGTTGTGTTGTGCTTATTTTGTGTCTGGATGTCCCGTGACCACACCCCCACACTATTTGTGCGCATGCGTGTTTAATACTCTGTCAAAGGGTGCGGGAGGGAGAACTCTGGTGGCGGCAGTTCACCAGAGTATATGAGTAAGTGTGTGTGTGATAACTTCTCCTCTACCTCTGGCGACTTACCTTCAGGCTTATAGCCTTTACCGATTGAGCCAATCCAGATTCTCTGTGGCCTGTGACCGCCAACCCACAATGGAGTGATGGCTACTAATAAAATACAATCTTGTAGTGTAAAAAATACAAGGTTTCAATACAGAATTTCAGCCAACTACATTCGCATTGTTTAAACATCATATTAAAACAGTAAAATCAACGATTTGTTCACTCTCAGTCTACAATAATAAAGCACTAGCATTTTTGTTTTATTAAGTAAAATGTTTATTGGTTGTATTAACGGAGCAAATGAAATTATAACCTAGAAAAACAAGTGATTTTTTTAACCATAGAAAATGATACTTTTACATTCACACAGAGTCAAATTGACAGACAGTTCTGGTCAAAGGCCATACTTTTTGGCCTACTTTCAATGAATATGCTAAGTGATTAAAGAAGTGTTTTATCCAGTTGTAGCATATTTTGGCTAAGTATGAGCACATTCATTGACATGCAGTCAATTTTGAATTTAGTTACCTGTTATGAATATTTTTGTTACACCTATCAGCTTGCTATGTAGCTTTCCCTCACCCAGCATTAACGTTTGAGTAAAAAGGTGGATGTGCCCCCAACTATAAATTAATGTATGTGAAAAGGTCTAATTATTGACATGACCTTTATAACTACACTTGAAGGGACACAACCTATAGGCTTTCATACAGATTATGGGAGCCCTGAGATTCCCCCCTCCCCCCAACTAAATTTAATTTCCTCCTATATTTTTTTTATCCTGACTGAAACTTTTTTATGAAAACAAAAAATGATAATCAGTACAAGTATGGGTTAATTACTGTACTACTACATAGTTTCTTTTGAAATGTCAAACATTTATTCAAAATCATGACTGTCTAGTTCTGGTCCTTCAAATGCGATTTGTAATAGTTTGTATAAGTTTCCATCTAATAATCTGTCATCTGTTTCATAGTGAGGTCACCATTTCATGTGGCTAAAATATTTTTGTGACTCAACAAAATTCCCCCTCAACCCCCACCCCTACAGAAAAACAGCAAGCAATGTGTGTTAATTAGCAATGACCAAAGTGGAGATCATAAACAATACAGACCCACTAAATTCTTGTTGGTCAGTTTTTTTAATGCCACCTGGATCGGTAAACAATACCGTACTTTAGTCTCTTGACCTCATACCTTATTAGTCTCTTGACCTCATTGGTATGGGTTTGCGGTGAAAGGTTAAGGAGCAAAGTGGGTTGGGCTAATCACGCAAACCGGAATTGTCCGCCTATAAATTGGATTACACTTCTTCCTATAAAATTGAAGAACTGCGCATTTAGAGTGAGTGGAGATAGGTGAAGCTGGTAAATATCTTCAATGGCAAAACGAGAGAAAGCCGGAGTTGTTGAAAGACGCATAGTCCAGCTCTACTTTGGTGCTGAAGATGCCTTAAGGGAAATGCGTAGGAACTATCCTGAGTTAATCGAAGGCCTCAACTGTAAGTTTTACAGCTGATGATGCTAAGTGTATGGCATGAATGGCACATTCAGCAAATTTTAATGAATTTTCAGCTTGCTACCACCATTAGGCTGCTCCATTGGTAATGAAGTATGATTATAAAAAATAGAGAGAATCTTACTTTATTGTCTCATGAAAGCTTGCTCACTGACTAACTCACAAATTAATGTATCTTTTAGCATTAAATTGTCCACAAATAATAAATAATAATGTTCTGTTTATACCTAAGCTATTCATATAAGGAATTTGCTTTATTTTAGAGTGTAATACTGACATACTAATGTTACTGCTATTAATGTATAATAATTATTTTAGCTGCAGAGTCTCCTGAACAGATTAATATAAGCACTCAAGATAATCGAGTTGCTTCAGACAGTTCTCCAAATGAAGTCAGAGAAATTAAGGAAATAATAACAAAATTTAATAGTAAGTACAAAAATAATGTCATTGATTTTTTTAATGTCTTTAACCAATATAAGATTTCAGTTAGAGAATTCGCCAAGGAAAACTAGTTTTGAGTTAAGGTGGCATAGAAACGATCCTTGTAATAAATTTGATACAATCTATATGGCAGTTGGCATACCATTTTTTGTCTTACCATTTAATCTCACATGCATTCACTTTGATAAAGTCAACTCAAGGTTCTTCTCTCAAAGATACAAATATACTATAATATATATTATATATTATGTTATTCAATTGTATTCTAGCTGTGTAACAGTCATGAATAATGATAATATATGTAAGGTCTTATTCTTGTATGTAATGCTCTATACCATCTCAATTATATGAACAAACTTAATATATAGGAAGAGATATTGGACATAAAATTGTGTATACAAACAGCTTAGCTATTATGGTTACCACACTGCAACATTAAAGTACTCCCTAAATAGCTATAAAGTGAAGTTTATAAGGAATATTAATGCTAGTACTGTGCAACCACTGCTGATTGATTATTGTTGTTGTATTTAGAAAACTATATTTTTGTTGAAAGACCTTGGAAACCAAATCTAACCATCCAAGACCAAGATCATAAATCACTGCGGGACATAGCATCAGTCAGAGTCTATAATGAAAGAGAAGAGGATTTACACTTTGAGAAAGCATTGCAAGAAAAGGGAATCAATGTACGCAGAGTTCAGTTTGAAGTCAATAAAGTACTGGAACCTTCAGTCTGGCTTCAGCGTGAAAAGAATGTATTGTCAGGTGAGATCCATTTTAGTGCATTAAAAAAGAAAAAGAAAAAGAAGCTGCACTGATGACCCTGTACCCATCACAATGCCCCTTTTGCTATTCGGTTAACCGGTTAATTTGGATGTCTGATGTTCAGATTTATGATGTTCTACTGTACTTACAACTGTGTTAAGCATGCTGTCCCTTTTCAACAAGTATTCGTGTATGAAGGTTAAGATTTCAGATTACTGATATCGTTTCAGGATATAACTAGGCTTTATTTCTCACTTACTGTGCTTGTAGTGATGTCAACTCAAATATGTGACTGGTTTTAGAGAAATTGGCCTAAACACGGCAAACAATTTTTTTTTCAGTATTCCCGGGTAAAGCCTTATGGGTTGATTTTTTTTCCAAATAAATTTTATTGCAGAAATGGATAACCATATCGGTTAGCTCCAGCTTATGGTGCAGTTGTAAGCTCGGGCAAGCTCTAGAACTAATGCTACAAGGCTAGAAACACTAGCCAGTTGGACTTGTATACAGAGCATTGCTAAGAAATCTTTTGGTGGGCTTTCAACTAACAGCGGGGAAAATATTGTAGCTAACTAATTCACTTACTATTCTACATAATCTGCATACACATGTAATTCTAGCTGTCACAGTTTGTAAGAGAGGCTACATTAGGCCTATTTCACTTCTTTCAATCCACCTGGAACCAGTTTAGTCCTTAGTGTCCTGGAGACACGCGGTAATAGTATACGGATACAAGTCACGTCCCCTTACCTTAGCCACTCCTTTACATGGCGTTGTTTTTTTATCAAAATTTGCAATAATAAGTTTAACAAAAATGCTGAAGTGTTGTAGTGCATAGGGCGAAGACGGCTTGTGTTACAGCTTCCAAATTAGGAGGACGGCATCTAACTAGTAGAAAAAATATAGAAAACTTTAGATGCCACGATTAGGCCGATTTTCCCAAAACCAGTCACATATAAACAATTGTTTATTCTCGTTTTATTTATTTTTTGTGTATTTGACTGTATTTTCTTGTGTAACAATAGAAGTTTCTAAACACTTGAAACCGGACAATTTTCGTGCCAACATCCATTATGTTCACATCTGCGATGGCTGCAAGTCTTCTACTCCTTTGGTTATATTGCATGGAGTGGGTGGAGCTATTCCTGCATACCACAAGCTTTACAGTACCAGCGTGCCCCAATATGGACACCTCTTTAAAGATAGATGCATTTATAGTCTGGACATGCCTGGCTTTGGATTAAGCACAAGATTGGAGTTTATCAGTGAGAGTGAGATAGATGAAGAACGTGAGAAATTGGAGCAAATAGACGATAAAAAGAAACGTCAGGAGGAACTTGAGAAATTTGAGAGTAGAATTGCTGACGAGTGCGAGCTAAAGATGGTGGAGGAGATTGAAAAATGGAGGGTGGAAATGAATATAAATAAAATGATTCTGCTGGGCCATAGCTTTGGTGGTTATATTTCATCAGCATATGCTACTCGTTATTCTAAACATGTGGAACAGCTGGTACTTCTGGAGCCCTGGGGTATACTTTCTACTGAAAACCATTACTGTCCCATAACTAAAGAAAAAACTATAATGAAAACATTATTAATGAAGTTCCTGACAGAATTATGCGAATGGTTCAAATTTGACCCCTTTGATTATTATTCATCTTCTGGCATTGTCCAAAGTATAAGTAAGTCAATTTAATCTCAATTAAAATGTATAGACAAAGTTGTAAACAGTATATCAGTGTACACAATTATTTACTATCTATAAAAGATTCAGAACCATTTCACTGTTATTATTTTTCAATGCAATACCGAAAATTATACTTATGCTTAATAATTTTGTTTTATTTTGTTTTCCCCCATTTTTTCACCTTTTGTCCAATATTATTGCCTGTAGTCGCACCATTGTTTGTAATGTCTAAGCCGCTGCATCTTGGTGAAAAAAGTTTCAGTTTTCAATAATGTGTACATTTTTGTCTTTATTTTAAGGTGAATTATTTTTACGATGGAGCAGAGATGAAGAAGATGGGAAGTCTTATGAAGAAAATGGGTGTCTAGACTATCTCATTGATATTCACCAGACAGAAAACCAAACGTAAGAAATCCCCATAGCTACTATAAAATCTGATTAAGTATTTATTTAGTAACAAATGTCTTACACTGTAAACCAAAAGGTGTGTAGTTCACACCAAATGAAGTGTGAATCACTTGTAACAATAGTCACACCAAAATATGGTGTGATGCGCACACCTCATCGTTTGAGTGTGAAGTACACACCAAATTTAGTGTGAATTATCATCACAATCACTATGAACTCATACTTACATTAATGCTGAATTATTTTAAGTTACATTGATTCTAGTAATACATACATATTAACATTATTTTTTTCCAAAAAGAGATTGGTGTAATCCCAGATCTCATTAATCAGACAACTAAAATCTTAGTCAACTCTCTTATCTAGCACACAAGTGTACAAAACATTTATAAGGTAGATTACAATGACACTAGCATTGGTTTTTGCCAGCACATGAATAGCTATAATTAATGTTCGGTAAAGGGTCCATGCTATTCCATTGAATGTGAATTTCACACTAAGTGTGCATTCACACTAGGAAGAAAGTGTGAAGGACACACTATGCATTGGTGGTGGGCATTCACACTACCAGTTTGGTGTGAATTTGGTGGGTTTTCACGCTATAATTTTTACAGTGTATAAATAAACAGACCATGGAACTTTAGCTTCAAAGTTGGCTAATTCTAACTTAAAAATCTCTTTGAAAATTGAATTTTGATATGAAAGGTGCTGGTTGAAAACAGCTTTCATTCTACTTCAGGCTAGCAGCATCAAAATTCTTAAAGTAGAAACAGTTGGTTTATAAAAACATACTCGTTTTGTTATATCACTGACTAGCAAGTACCCCTCCATGCAGTAGTGCTGGATGTATTGCACAATGAGAATACAGTAGTATAAGTTACTTTATTATTATTCGCTATCATTGGTTGTTGCATCAGTTTCCCTCTCCTGCTCTCTTTTTTCCAGAACCATCTCAGCTTTTCTTAACCCCCCCCCCCTTTTTTTCCTATTTTTAGCTCTTTCTTCTTGAGTGGTGGAGTCCCTTCTCTTCCTTTGTCTACCTCTCCTGCTTCTGAATCTCTCTGTCCTTCTATCATGACTGCAGACATAGGCTGTGCGAGACGTTGCCTTCTTTTTCATACTTTTGCTTTCCTTTTTCAAAACTTACACTGACTTTACTTGGCAATTTTACTACACTGCCTTACCTCACCGATACCATCCATTAGTCACCTTCACAGGGCCAACAGCCTTAGTTTTCAATGTTTTACAAAATTGTACTTTTGGAGTTTACATGTGATTTACATATAGTGTACAGAATTATTGTAGTCTATTTGGTATACTTAGTCACTTGAAATATTTTTCATGTAAACTTTGATGTATATTTTGTTTAACATATTTCAGGTTTACTTCAAGTATACAGGTGGATTCCGAAAATATTGCACTACCATTTGAAAGGCCCTTTCGTGATTTATGATATGCTGAAAACATTACATTATCAACCAATAATTGTCTTGTTCAATTTGGGTTATTTTGTAAAAGCATTTCAGGACTTGTTTACTACTTAAAGATCAAGAAAAATTATGTAGAATAAAGAGTAAAAGGGCCATGTCAGCTCTTTAGCCATTTTAAACCTCACTTTTGGATAGGTATAAGGGACTTTGCTTTACTTTACACACTACACAATATTAGCTAAACCCTTTCTTAAATGCTCCAGTATTTTGCTGAACTGCCTAATTCAGCAACCAGAGACTATAACCTACATAGCTAAACTGCATAAGCAATAAAAAAAATCTGAATCCCTGCTGGTCAATGTCGTCAAATAGATTTTTCACTGCTGCATACTGCACAAGCCTCTATTATTTCTCCGCACAAACAACATCTATGCTGGGCAGCAGTAGGTAAAGGTACCGTATTAGCTCATGGAAAACCCTTTTCCAGTTAAGTGTAAGTAACTATCCCCAGGTTAAATAAGTTTAAAACCCTTTACCATAGAAGTAAAATTCTAGACTGGAAGTGGTCGTCTAAACTATTGTTGCGCGCTAGTCTACTGATTCCTACTACAGCTCTACTTTGTCTGGTGGACTGGGAAGAAGCTTTCGCAGTCTACCCTGGCTTATACTTGTGGGTAAGTAGTTTTAAGGCTAGCAGTCAGTTTTATAATTAGCTGCATTGGGCACCCCGATCAGTGTTCTCCCCGTGCGGTGTTCTCCCGGTGAAGTTGTGTTTCCTGAACAATTTTTTCTAAGATACTGCATAAATGAATGAATGAATGTAGAATGCCTGAATTATGGTAGTGATATTTTGTGGTAGTTTTAGCTATATGATAAGCTCCCAGTTAGTTTGTTCCTTACTACTCTTGAAAATTTTCATTTCTTTGTGAGAAAGTGTGGGTCCACGTTGAACGGTTTCTAGTTACTGAATTATTCTAAAACATACTCCACCAAAATTATCCTCACTCATAACCTTTCCCATGACTACCCTAACATCCTTCAGTGTGCTCCTGGACAATGAGGGGGAGAAAATCATTGCATATAATCAACATAATGTTGTCTACTTTGTTTTAGGCCCATGGTTTCATGCAGTTTTTGGGAGCCCTGGGATTTCCACCCTTATTTTTTTTTACCTCTTCTGAATTTATTTAGGATTTCAACCCTAATTATTTTTTTTACCTCTTCTGAATATAAAATTGTAGCAATTCATAGTAGTTTGTTCAAGCTTTCATGATCATGACTTCACCATTTTCATGTGGCTAAACGGTTTTCGTGACTTTACAAATCTCTCTCTTCTCTCTCTCTCTCCCCCCAGTGAAAAAATCGTGTAGAATTCCTGTCATTCTAGTTCATGCAATTCTGATAAACTTCAGTGAAATTATTTTACTTATCTGCTTATTCTTCATTGAATTATTGTTGAATGACTTTTTCAGATTGCCCATTGCTTAATTATGGTTTAAACAATTTATTACATCATTATCGCTTTATTATGTATCTCTAAGGCAACGTCAGTAAATTGGTCAGTTTCTCTAAACGCACAAGTGCTAATATCACGGCTTCGGAACCACAGTGTCATTTTTAGCTTGTATAACCAGGTTTCGTGCAAAGGTGTTAGGGGCACGCTTAAATCCTCCACCCCCGTACCTTCGTAGTTCCTCCCAGAATTTTAATTTTGTAAGTAGCTACAACAGCTGCAAGCTTGAATTATGTGGCGAAACACAGGTCAGTGTAAGGTATATACACTTTCACATAGGCATGTCCATCAAAGCAGTGTGAGTTTCACAAATGTGTATGGCTATGTTTAGAGTGTGGCTACGTGTCAGTTGCAGGTCTTATAAGTCACGATATGGATTTAGGACTGGTAGTTTGCTTTTTTTCATTGAATGTTGGTTGTTGTTGTTTTAGTTTTGTTTCTTGTGACTGTTTAAAGTGAGACACTATACAGTGGTGTCGAATTGACTATTGGGGATATTTGTTTATTTATGTGTGGGGACGTACGCAAGTCATTTGTACTTTGACCCTCTCGTATTGTGTGTTAACTTGGTGTTTCACCAGTGGTGAAAGGGTAAAATTCATCTTTATAAAATCATTATGCACAATTTGTTCAAATAATGTACACAGCCGACATTTTTAAATTAACGTATGAGACCACTCGCGGCAATTTTTGGAACTTAAAAAAAAAAAGCTTTTCCAAGGAATTATTGCGCTATACACATCCTCACTCTCAAGACTTGCTTACTAACAAAAGAAACAGGAAGGAACCGAAGAAGTTTAACACAAAAAGAAGCAAATTTATGTATTTATTGTTTGTTCTTAGCTAGTCAGCACATGTAACACACAACATTCTCACATGCACTCATTCACTGGTTATACCAACACATTACATTGTATTCTCTCGGTGGCTTGGCATGTTGGGAAATGAATTTTCATGTATGAACAGTGATGACTAACAGCGTGTAGCGAGCGAACACAAAAATCAGAAGTACAAAAATTACATACATTATGTCCAAGCATATTTTATATACAATAATATATCCCTGATTTTTTTTATTGGGTTATATTCTCACACTCACTGCCAATTATTACATATATAACTAGTGATGTGATTGAGCACAAATGGCGAGCGAGCCTAAAGACTATACTATTTTTATATGAATGATTTTGACTTCTAACACTGAAGCTACTGAAAATAAGGTCCAGTTTTTTAATTTAGCATACAGGGTAAAGGGATTTCAGTGCCATAGTAACAACTCTCTGCAACTGCTTGAATTGAAGGAAAAACAACAACAACAAATTCTTTAGCTAAGTAGTGGTTGTAACACACAATGCTTTGACACAACTGGACATGCACCTACACAGACTTACCTTGGCGGTAGTCTAGTGGACAATGTATTTTCAAGTAAATACTGTTGCGCACGGCTTATAACCATGCCAAAGAGCGCATTGACTTACCACCGCCACTAACTCGAATAGAAATGGAAGTCCCTTAAGTTTTCAAGTTTTAACTGCCCGCAAAAGAATTCAAAACGGTAAACAATTCAATTTCTAGGGTGATACGGGTACTGATCAATAAACCAGAGGATTCTGTTTAGTGCAATTTGGGACGGGATCGACCACATAACTAACACAAAAACGCGAGGGTCAAAGTACAAAATGTCATACATACGTCCATACATATATACAAGTAAATAAATAAACAAACATCCCCGATTTTCAATTGTGTTACCCCTGTAAGTGTCTCGCTCGCTCGCCATTTGCCGCCCTTCCCCTTAGGGATTGAAGACGTCTTAAAATTAATTGCAGTATATTTACAAGTAAAAAAAATAGTACACATTGTGATTTATTTTGTTCCAAATATCAATTAGTCATCATTGTATAACTGTTCTGGTGAATTTAAAGCAATGTACAATGGCCTATCTAATTCTTTGTCTAATTTGATAGTTTCATTTGTTAGAAAATTCTTTCCACATGAGCAGTGTGAGGCAGAATATGGCAAGTGCATAGCTT